>Ga0194117_10000675_pt1 | contig 43333 bp, 38 predicted proteins | sample TA2MahsurfametaG_FD_160579 | JGI IMG/M metagenome (GOLD analysis project Ga0194117, IMG submission 160579) | Freshwater microbial communities from Lake Tanganyika, Tanzania - TA2015009 Mahale N1 surface | ecosystem: Environmental > Aquatic > Freshwater > Lake | place: Tanzania: Lake Tanganyika... | reverse complement strand
TTTTTTAATACTTCGGATATAGAAGAATTAAGCACACATTGGTTAAATATTTTAGGAAATGAATTCCAAGTTTATAAAAAAAGTTATATACAATCAATTGGATATCTTTATGAAGCTTTATCCAAAGTTGCTAATACTATTAATTCAGAGAATAAATATAATGCTCAATCTATTAAAGAATTAATTATAAATAATATTGAAAAATATGAAAATGATATTAACAAATATTTTAACTTTGATAACATTATTGAAGGATTTATTCAATTAGAACCTATTGTTTTTAAATATGTATCTACTTTATCTCAAATTATTTCTATTATGCAAAGAAAAGATTATCAAGGAACTTATATTGATATTTTTATATTTTGTAATATATTTTATATATCTTCTCTTATACTTAATAAAAGAATTGGTAAAGATAATCCAGAAGGTTATATTAAAATAATGGAATTTAAAGAATATTTTATATTATATTCTGAAAAATTTAATGATATTAGACAATTTAATCTTGTTCAATTGAAGAATCAAATTATTTTTGATAAAAATTATCTGAAAAATTATAAACCTAAATTTATTAATAATTCAGTGAATGACAATGAATAATAATTACAATTTTTAATAAAAATAAAAATATTTTATTAATATTTTTATTAATATTTTATTATTGAAAAATTTAATTAAATAAAATCATATAACTATTCAAAATGATGTTCATCACCTTTAAAGTAATAATGATAAATCCATATAAAAAAGAATGCAGTAAATGGTAAATCTAAATGTGCTGTTATTGCTATAATAAAAGCAGCCATAGCAGAATATGTAGCATTTTGTAATTTAACATTTGAACTAAAATATACGACATATATTACTATAAATAATATTACAAGTGATACAAATATATTTTTAGGCTGACTTAAATCTTGTTTTAATACATTATTTTCTTTAATAAAAAATGCATACGCTAATATTAATCCAATAATTATTATAAAAAATATTAATGTCCCTTCTATATTTTTTTTTGTTTTTTTAGATAATATTTTAGATGTTTTTTCTTTATCTATAATTTTTACATCTTCAGGATTAAATAAAAAATTATATAAATTTTCTAACATATTTTATATTATTTAAAAATATTTAATTATATATTAATTATACAATAATTTTTTATGAAAATTAAAAAATATCCTATTATCGTTTATGATTTAGAAACTACTGGATTAAATATTTTAAATGATGTTATTCTTGAAATTGCTGCAATTACTATTAATTTAGATAAAGAATTTCATTATTATATTAATACTGATAGAAAAATAGAAAATTCTTTTATCCATAATATTACAAATGAATTTTTAGATAAAAATGTTACTAAAAGTAAGAAAGAAATATTATTAGAATTTCTTAATTTCGTTAATACTTGTTATAAAACTAATACAGGTGATGTTTTTTTAATGGCTCATAATAATTTTAATTTTGATAAAAAAATCTTAGAAGTTGAATTTAAAAATATTAATGTTACTATTCCTGATCATTGGATTTTTATTGATTCTTTACAACATTTTAAATATATATTAAAAAATCAATCTTCTTATTCTTTATGCAATCTTTATAAACAATATTTTGGGGAAACTATTAAAAATCAACATAATGCATTATATGATGTTAAAAATTTAATAACTTTATATAAACATATTATTAAAGATATAAATGAACATGATTATCAAAAAATGTATTATTGTGTTGGATTTATGCAAAAATCTATTTTTCATATTGATTTTGATGATCAAAAAATTGAATTATTAAATCTTGGCGTTACTCCTACTAATAATTTAAAAAAAAATAATATTTATACTTATCTGGATATTCTTAAAAAATTTAGAAGATTTTATGATAAAGATACTAATAATCTTAAAGATTCTGAAAATGAATTTATTGATTTTTTAAAAAGTTGTAATATTCAATCTCAATTTATTATTGATAAAATTATTAATTTTGTTAAACATTTCAATCATTTTAAATAATTGCGTAATAAAAATATATATAAGTATATTTTTATAATATCTATTATAATAAGATAATTTTATTTTTTATTATTTTTTATGAATTCAAAAAAAGAAAAGAAAATAAAAAAAGTTTATGAACAATATTCTCCTTCCGAAAAAATTGAAAAAATTTTAGATGTTAGAAAAAAACTTAAAGAATTTGGTCTTGATTCTTTTGAGGAACCTATGAATATTTTTAAAAATGTATGTAAAGATTATATTTCTAATAATATTGAATTTACTTCTTCTATAAAATTTCCTGGAACACAAAGAGTAATGGAATGTATTTTAAAAAATAGTAAAAAATATGAAATAACTGTTGTTCTTAAATATAATCCTAATATATAAAATTTTATTTATAATTATAAATTATTATCTAAAAAATAAGTTAAATTTATTACTTTTTTAATATTTTAATTATTATATTTACATTAATATAATGATTATTGTTTATAATAATCCTTATTTTTTTGGTGAAGGTTTATTTGGTCAAGTTTTATTATTTATTTTTGAATTGTTACCAAAATTATCTAAAATAAATGATGAAATTTATTTCAATATAAGTTCTATTTTATATGGTAACAAACCTGATTATACTATTATACCTGGTATTTTAATTAATAATAATATTGATACTAATAATAATATTAATAATAATAATACTGAAAAAATATATATAGATATTGAAGTTTTAAGAAAAGAATTTAAATCTAAATTAACTAATAATTTTCATGATATGAATAAATTATTTTTTAAATTTTTTTCAATACATCCTTCTATTTTAAATTTAGTTGATGAATTATCAAATAAATATAATATATCTGATTGTTTAGGATTACATTATAGAGGGACTGATAAAAATAAATATTGTTTTGATACTGATCCTATTACACATGATCAATTTATATTTATTATTTCTGATTATTTAATATCAAATCCTCATATTAAAAATATATTTTTATGTAGTGATGAAAATAATTTATATAAAAAACTTAAATTATTCTTACCAAATACATATAAAATTATAAATCATTCTCCTAAAGTATTTTTTAAAAGTAATACTAATAATAATTTGGAAAAAGCTATTTCTGCAATGGTTGATTCCCTTTTATTATCAAGATGTAAAATTGTTCTTAAATGTCAAAGTGCTTTGTCTGCTTTTGCTAAAATATTTAACCCTGATCTTGAAATATATAGAGTGACTTGTTGTAAATTATTTAGTAATGTTCCTTATTTTCCAGAAGCATATATACCTAAATATACGATTAAAGATAATGGTAATATAATTTTACAAAATTTAATGAATGATATTTTTAGGAATGATTGGACTAAATAAATATTATATATATATATAAATATTATGAGTTTTAATACAACATCATTTTTAATTAATAATAAATCAAATAATACAATTATAACTGATAATCTTAGATCTTCACAGTATTCTATGATTTCTAAAAGTGGTATTAATATTGATACATCACTTATTATTAATTCTAATATATATAACATTGCATATATTGATACTATTTTTTATAATTCTGAATTTGAAGAAAATTTAATTATTAAATTAAACCAATCTGGTATATTTATTGATAAAATTTTATATTATAAATATGATTCAGATAGTAATATATCTTTTGAAAATTTTATAAATAATTTATATATAAATAATAATATTCGTTTATTTTTATCTTCTGCTAATTCAAACCAATGTTTTTCTATATTTAATTATCTAAATAGTCATAATGATATTATTTTTATATCTACTTCTAGCACTGTAAATTTTATTGAAAAACCTAATAATTTGTTAAGATTATCATTACAAGATAATATTTTATTTAAAATATTATTCTCAGATATTTTACCAAATTTTTATAAATTATCTAAAATTAATAATAATTCTTTAGATACTAATAAAATTCAAAAAATATATTTAATATATAGTGATGATTTATATTCAAATAATATAAAATCATTATTAGAAGATTTTCAAACAAAATTTAATAATTTCAATTATTATTTTTTAGAATATAATGATAATACTAAAAATGAAATAAAAGATACTATTATTAACTCTAATTCTATTACAGATTTATTTATAATAGCAACTTTAAGTTCTCAATCTATTCTAAATTTATTTTCTAATAATAATATGTCAGATAAATTTATATTTTTTACTGATCCTTTTTATGATTCAAATTTATTCACAAAAATTAAATTAGATAAAGCATTTATTATTGTTGCATCTGATAATGAAAAAGGTCATATCTTAACAACAAATTTATTAAAAACTAAAAAATTACAAGCTTCCGGAAGTAATAAACAATTAAATACATTATTATCTTTTTTATTTATGTCTTCTCATATTTTTTATAAAAATTTAAATAATAATGATCAACTATTATCATTATTATATAATAATGGATTATTTAAATCAGGACAATTTTTTTCTAATTATATTAATATTTTTAGAATAGATCAAATATCTTATAAAGATTCTAATAATGAATTTTATTATTTTTTTATGTTTAATTATTTTTTAAATTTTAAAAATTTTTACATTCCTTCAGTTGGAGCTTGTTCTATTAATAATACTATATCAAGTATATTAAATACTTCTTCTCAGGAAGAAATTCAAAATTATAAAGATAATAAAATTTTACCTTATATAAATATTATTAATAATTTAATACCAATTTTTTAAATATTTTAATATAAATAAGTTTTATATTAATATGGAATTTGATACAAAATTTTTATTTAATAATTTTAATAGTATTAATACATTAGAAATTCCTAATAGTAATACAGAATTAATATCAAATAATATTAATTTATATTCACCTAGTATTATTATTAATTGTCCTATTACAATAAAATCATTTAAAAACGCTTATATTGATACAAATGCTTTTGATAATGTTTTTCAAGAATATTTTATAAATCGACTGAATAACTCTGAATTATTTATTGATAAAATTTTATATTTTAAATATGATAATAATATTCAATCTTTTGAAAATTTTATACTTAATTTATATCATCATTATGATATTCGTTTATTTTTATCTTCAGCTAATTCAAATGATTGTTTATCTTTATTTAATTTTCTTAATAATCATAATGATGTTATTTTTGTATCATCTACAAGCACTGTTCAATTTGATAATAAACCTCGTAATTTATTAAGACTCTCATTACAAGATAATTTATTATTAGATTCTTTATTTTCTAGAATTATAAGTAATTTTTATAATTTAGAAAAAATTATAGATAATGATAATAATCAATTTTCTATTAATACTATATATTTTATTTATACAAATGATACATATTCTAATCATTTTAAGCTATTATTAGAAAATATACAATCTTCTTATAATAACTATAATTTTATATATCTTTTATTTAATAATAATACTAAAAATCAAATAAAAAATACTATTATTAATTCTAATTCAATTACAGATTTATTTATTATTGCAACACTTAATCCCCAATCTATTTTAGATTTTTTTGATATTGAAAATATGTATAATAAATTTATTTTTTTTACAGATCCTTTTAATAATACTAATTTAATAACAAAATTTAATTTTTCTAAAGCTTTTATTATAATTGCATCAGATGATGATAATGGAGAAGTTATATCTTCTTGTATTTTAGATATTCAAATTTTACAAAAATTTAATACAAATAAACAATTAAATACTTTAATTTCATTTTTATCTATGAGTTTTCCAATTATTTATAAAAATCTTGGTAATAATTTAGATAATATTATAACTTTATTAGAAAATAATGGTATTTTTACAAATGGTAATTGGTTTTCAGAATACATTGGAATTTTTAAATTAGAACAAATTTTTTATGAAGATAATGAAAATAATAATAATTCATTTTATAACTTTATGTTTAATTATTATCTATATTATCATAGATATAACCCTATTATTCAAGGAACAATATTAGATAATATTAATAAACCAACATCATATTTCCGAATTGATATTCAAGGTTTATATATTGATGATTTTTACATGCAAGATAACAATAATAGGCTTTTCAAATTTGGTTTGCATATTAGAGAAATTACTAATTCTTTTTATAGAATTGATTTATTTGATAATGATAATTATATTAGAAAATCATTTTATTTTTATTTATATAAATTTTTTACTAATAAAAGTTTAGGAGGACCTATACCATTCCTTTCTTCTCCAAATGAAATTCATAATTCTGTTACAGTATATAGTATTGATCCTTCTAAGATTTCTCTTTTTACACAACCTGAAAGAATGACTTCAGAGATTGTTGGTATAAATGTTAATGAATTTAATAATCAAAATGATCTTGAAATAAATCTCACTGATCCATCTAATCAAGACCCTATAAATGATTATTTCAAATCATCTCATATTAATATTGCATGGATTCCTAATCCTGATGCACCTGGTTTTTATATGTTAAGTTGTATAGGTGGTCAATTTAATTTTGGAGATAATAATATTTCAAAATCTTCTTCACTTGTATTTAATTTTGGTAATTATAATAATTTTACAAATATGATTATTCCACAAGAACAAAGAACTTTTGATCTTAAAGTAATTGGTATGGCTCTTTTTTCTTTTTTTACAGATGTTCTTAGTTTAGTTCCATTTGTTATAAATCCTGCTTCTGGAACTGCTTTACGTTTTGCTATTGATAAAGCTAAATCATTCGTAATTGCTGCTGCTGCAACTGAAATTTTACAAGATATTACTAATTTTGTTCCTAAACCTTCTATACCATTTTTCACTCCTATAAAAAATCTTGTTAATGAATTCAATAGAGTTTTACAGGGTCCTCCGTGGGCTCCTAATATATTTGAAATAAATTTACCGAATAATGGTATTATAAAAAATTATATTATTATATTAGATCCTGATATTGAAATAAATACTGTTACTATTAATATAAATAGTAATACTCCTAATTCTACTATTTTTATTGAATATCTTTTTATTCAAGGTAGTAAAGGAAATCAAAATTCAAATAGAGCAAATATTACATTTAATTCTTTAAATGGAACTATTCTAATAATTAAAAATCTAATATCAAATGCTAATAATATTGGTCTTAATTTTTTAAATGGTAATATAAATATTGGTTGCACAAAAGGATCTTCTTTTAATTATATTGCCAATAATGTTGTTCTTAATTATCTTAGAGAAGTTTCAAATAAATATTCTATATTTATTTTTGAAAATGTTCAATTCAATACTTTTAATAATTGGGTTAATAATCAGATTGCTAATTGGACTCTTAATTATTTAAGAATTAATAACCCTAATTATGCACAATATGGTGATAACAGATCTTTAGATATTCCTTTGCCTTCTTCATCTAATATATATTATTTTGGTAATATTACATCTGAATATATACATATTATAAGAACTTCTCTTTCTGCAAAAAATTTATCTGATAGAATTAATTTAGAGTTTAATTGTAATTATATTTTCACAAATAGTATAATTTTAATAGGTGCTTTTCTTAAATCTAATTATAATATAAATATTGGTAATCTTAATAATAATAATTTAGGATATGAACCTATTATAAATCAATTTAATACACCATTTATTAATAGTAATGTTCCTATTAATTCTTTTTATGGTATATATAAAAAACTTATTTTATTTGGATATTATTCAACACCTTCTTCTTATAATAGTTTTAATTCATGTAAATATCCTTCTGATTTAAATTGTAATGATTTAATTGTTGATTATATTTTATGTATTAATTCTTCATTAAATTGTTTTACAATTAAAACATTTAAATGTTTTCTTTATACTGAATTTAAAAACCGTTATAAATGTCTTTCTAGAATTCAAAATGGAATCTATTATTATAATTTTGTATCTGATATACAAATTTGGGAAAATAGTGATTCTATTATTAATTGTGTTGATTTTAATCTTTTACCTTCTATTGATTCTACTATAAATATTTATAGAAGTCCAATATTAGGTCAAAATAATCCATCATTTATTTTTAGTTATATTTATAACATTACAACAAATATTAATATTTTTGGTATTTTAAGAATTTTATCTCAATTGATTGGAATCAATCAATCTAAAATTAATTTACAAAATAATAATTATAGTCCTAATGATAATAATTATCCTACATTAAATGTAGATAGATTTCAAAATTTAAATAATAATAATATTTCTAGATTTAATAATCAATTTGGTAATAATCATTTAATACAAATGTTTAATGATCAACCAATATTTAATGGTGCTATTTCTGCTAATAGTATTAACCATTTTAATTTAGGTTTTATAATTTTTAATATTGAAATGAATAATTCTATTATTCTATCTAAACGTATTGATATTATATCAAATATTAATATAACTTCTGACACTAAAGATTGTTTTGTTGAAACAGATTCTATTCAATTTATTGGAAATGCTAGAATTCTAAAAAATAGTCAATTTAATAATCCTAAATGTGAATTTTTAATAAAAAATAGTAGTGTAGATCAAATAAATAGTTTAACTTTATTAAATGCTGGTTTTTATGTTCCTAATGGAATTATATCAAAAATTACAAATAATTTTAGATTTTTTAGTAACGATAATTCTAGACTTTTTACTGCAAATGGTATTCCTGATATTAGTCTAATTTTAATAGCTACTAATGAACCTGGTTTCTCTGGTAATAATAGAGGATGGATTCAAATATGGAGAGGATCTTTAGGGAATCAAAATAAAGCATTTGCAACAAATCAAAATACATTAAATTTTATTGATTTGAAAGAAGGTTCTCAAGCTTGGTATTATTTTATATAATTTTATTTATTTATAAAAAAAGATAATTATATAATTATTTTTTATTCTTTATAAATATTTACCAAAATTGCCACCATGATTTATTTTCTTCTTTAATATTTAATACTTTTATATCTTCCTTTTGTTTAATACCTTCATCTTTTATATTTAATTCTTTAATATTTTTTGTTATTTCTATACATAATTCATCTGGTAATTGCTTAAATTTGAATGAAATATCAGATTCTATAGTTGAATTTAATTCAAAATTTGAATTATATCTAATATTATTTTCTATATCATTATATTTTTTATCAATATCTCTATCTAAATTATTATTTTCATAATCACAAAATCTAAAATCTACTCTAAATAATTCTATTGGATTCCCAAAATATGACATTATATAATTATCTTTATATTATTATTTATATATATATTATTTTAACTTTTTTTGCACCTTTGGACATTTATAAAAATAATATTATTATTTTTATATTTTTATTTTTTATTTATTTATTTATTTATTTATTTATAGAATTTTTTCAACTGTTCCATCTAAATTCATTATATAACCAGTATAATTCATATTCTTATATTTATCCATATTTCTTAAATCATTTATAGCTTTCATAATATTCTCTTTATGTAATTCTCTTTCTTTTTTATTTTGTAATTCTTTAGTAGGTTCTTTATTTATTTTAGGGAATGTATGTCTATAGGCTCCACAATCCATATGATCCATAATCATTATTGTATCAACTTTATGTAACATTATAGCTAAATCTAAATTATCTAAAAATGTTTGTTTCCATTTCTCATTCTTTTGAGATATTGGTAAGCTCGCTCCTGCTAATATAAATTGATCAAAATTATCTATTTCACCTATAGATTTCATATATAATATTATATCAGCTAATAATCTATAATCCATACATGTTAATAAGAAAAATTTAGCTTGTTGTCCTTGTTTATTTTCTAATCCTTCTGTATATATATTTCTCGAAACATATATATGATATACTATAATAATTACTAAAACTAATATTACTAGATATATATAATTCATTTTCATATTTTTTATATTATTTACTATTTTTTTCATCATTTCTATATAATATATTATATAGAAATTATTTATATTTTTTTTTATTTAGAATCTTAATGTATTATCAATATTAAATTATTTTTACTTCAACTTTATTCATCTTCTTTTTAATAGGTTTTATATTTACTGTATGAATACCTGCATCTAATATAAATGAATTATCATTAACTTTTTCTAATTTTCCTGTCTTATTTTTAAAATCTTCTTCTAATTGTTTATCTATTTGATTAAGATCTATTTCTTCATCACCTATATAATCTATATCATCTTCTTCATCTATTTCCTGATTATTTATAATCATATTATCATCAATTAATATATCAAACGCATTTGTTCCTGCTCTAGGATATTGTCCAAACATTACATTCGCTGATACACCTTTCATTTTATCTACTTCTGCAAATATTGCTGAATTGACTAAAACATCACCTGTTTCTTCAAATGTTGCCTTCTTTATAGGTCCATTATCTGCTGACTTATTTATTCCATGTCTATCAATTTGCATAACTGTTCCTTTATATGTCATGATATCTGCTAATAACTCTATATGTCTATAATTTACTCCTGATTCTTGCATAATATATTGAAACTCTTCTATATATTTTGATCTTGCTCCTTCTATTCCAAATATTTCTAATATTTCATTTATATCATTACTTGTGGTTCTTTCTGAATCTATATCATCATAAGTCATTAATTCTAATAGATTTGAACCATCAGTATTAAGTGTCCATTCTTTCGCATTCTCACATGAACCATCTTCATAATATCTTACTATATTCATTTCCTCCATTCCTACTTTTCTTATACCAGTTATTCCTCTTAATTTTATACACAATATATGCTTCTCTATCTCTTTCAAAAACTGAATACTATCTTCGTCATCTTTAAAATCACCTATTTTAATTTTTAATACTAAATTTGAACTGTTATCATCTGTAAAAAATGGTTTTATATGGTCTTCAAATGCATCATTTGATATAATAGCTTCTTGTAATTCACTCATTAAAATATTACTATTTAATAATGAATCTGGGTCAAATGTTAATTTTAATGTCCAAGGAGATATCATATTGATATTATCTAAACCTATTATTTCATTAAACATTTCATATGATTTCATATAAACATCTTCTTCATTCATATATTCTGGTTTATTCTTTTCATATATAATTTCTGATGTGTTTATTATATCTGCTATTGTCGTAAATTGTAACTGATATTTCATTAAATCCGCTTTATTCTTATCAAACTGTAACTCATTCTTTAAATATATTGTCATAGATTTAGTTCGTATATTTTTACTATGATTTAATAATTCTCTCATACGAGGAACTCCTGTTGATGTTACAACTGATTTACTTGATACTCCTGTTGAATGAAATGTATTTAAAGTCATTTGAGTAGTAGGTTCTCCTAATGATTGAGCACTTACTACACCAACTAATTCACCTGGTTGAATAAATGATGATATTACTTTTAATTCTACTTGTTTAATGATATAATCAAATGTATCTTTATCTAATTTATATTTTACTACTACATTCTTTATACTTAACTGACTTTCTATTATCATTCTTACCAATATTAAATTACCGTTATTATGTTTCTTAAAATATTTTGTAATGTTTTCATATAATTTATCTAATTCATAATAAATATATTTAGGTGATATATTACATTTATAACCTGAATTAAATTTCTTTATTGCTTGATGTATGATTCTACTCAAATTAAACGGTGAATATACTTGAACTGCACCTATAACATCTAAATTTTTATATATATCTTTTCTTAATACTTCTCTATATTTCATTAATTTATCATATTCTATATCAAATATTTCTAACATTTCTTTATCATTTTTTATTTCTTTTACAATGTCATCTGTAAAATATAATGACCAATTAGTTTTATTATCATAAATAATATAAAATTCTTCTTTCATTTTATTATTATCATATTCAATTAATTTAAATGATTGTCTTTCTAATTTTGTTGGATCAAAATTATCATCACCATAAACAAACTGAACGATAACATTATTTGCATTTCGAATTGAATAATCATAATTTACTTTTAAATCTTCTAAAGCTTTAATTAATTTTCTACTGATATAACCTGACTCACTAGTTTTAATAGCTGTATCTATGCTAGTTGATCTTCCAGACATTGCTGTAAAAAATGATTCTGTTGGAGTTAAACCTTCGATAAATGAATTTTTACAAAATCCTTTACTCTGTGGAGATTCATCAAATTTTGGATAATGTGGTAATGTTCTATCTGTAAAATTTGTTGGAATTCTTGAACCCCAAATTGTATATTGTCCCAAATTTGACATAATCTTTCTTAAATTTGTATCATCACCCTTTGCTCCTGCTCCTAATGATGTCACTGCTACAAATGAATTCTTATAACTTAATTCCTTTAATTTTGCTTGTATTATTTTATAGGAACTCTCTGATGCTTCATTTAATTTTGCCTTCATTTCACTCTCAAATATATTTTGTCTTAATGTATTATTAACAATATTCTCATAGAAATCACCTTTATGAACTTTTCTTAAAACATCATTTGCAACTTCTAATTTCTCATCTAATTTCTTTTTTGATTCTTCTCTTATTGATTTATCTATTAAACAATCTCCATAACCTATACTAAAACTATGAGTTATTAACCATCTTGTAATCAATGATTGTGTAGAATCCAAAAAATCTTTACATACATTTGGTCCATATACACTATATATTAACTTTACTAATGAATTATTTATAGTCCCTTTCTTTAATATTCCATTAGTCATCACTCCTTTATCTACAACTATATCTTTTTCATTTATACTTATATTAGGTAATATCATTGAATAAACTCTTCTTCCTGACCATTTTCCATTATCATCAGCTTCTAATAAATTTCCATCAAAATTTTGATTAAACATCATTAAATTATTTAATTCATACTTCCCAATCTTTGCTCCTGTTGCTGTAAATAAATATGATCCTACTAATGTATCCTGAACAATACTAATAATTGGACCACAATTGGCTGGTGATATAATTTGAGTTGGAACTAAAGCTAAATTCTCTATTTCAACTCTAGTCTGCCAATTTGGTGGTTGATGCATATTCATTTCATCACCATCAAAATCTGCATTATAAGGTTTTGTTACTGTATTATTCAATCTAAATGTATTATGCTTTACTACCTTCACTCTATGTGCCATCATACTCATTCTATGTAATGATGGTTGTCTATTGAAAAGAACTATATCATCATCTAGTAAATGCCTATGAACCTCATCACCTTCTTGTAATACTATTTTATTTGGATCTACATATTTTAATGATATTTCACATGGTGCTGCTATACCATTACAATCTATTTCCATTCTATTTATAAATTTAGCTCCTGGATATTTATTTGGTCCATTCCTAACATATTTATATAACTGATCCTTATTCCATTTTGTAACTTTTTCTGGATATGTTATATTCATTGCTATCTTTATTGGAACTCCTAATTGATCAATCATTATATTCGGATCACATGATATAACTGAACGTGCTGATCTATCTACACGCTTACCCATTAAATTTCCTCTTATTCTTCCATCTTTTCCCTTTAATCTTTTCTTTAATGTTTTTAATGGTTTCCCTGACCTATGCATTAATGGTTTCACTCTTGGTAATTCATTATCAATATAAGTTGCTATACATAATTGAAGACAACCTTCATAAATATCAATTGTCTTTTTATCTGCATTAGCCTCTATTTTATTCCTTAATATATTATTATGTTTAACAATATTTATTAATGCATGTGTTAAATCATCTTCTGCTCTCTGATTATTATCTTGTCTTACTGATGGTCTAACATATGGTGGTGGCACTGGAAGAACTTTACATATCATCCACTCTGGACGTGAATATTTATTATTAAAACCTAATATCTCTACATCCTCCTCTGATATATTCTTAAATATATTATAACACATTTCTGGAGTAAATAATTGATTCTTATTTATTTTACTTTCACTGGATATTGCTGTTTCATTAAATTCACCAACAATTTTTACTATATTATCTCTATCTTTTATCTTATCTGATGTTAATTTTACATACTTACTAGGTTGAATTGCGTTACAACAATCATTAAATTCACATAGTTTTGTCTTTATACAATTCTGTAATACATATGCAAATCTACTCCTTCCTGTTCTCTTCTCTATCTCTCTCATCGTATATATATCACTTTTATCAATCAATATATTAGAACAACGATAACAAACACATCTTAATACTTTCAAAATAAAACTCATAAAATGTATATGAAATACAGGTCTTGCTAATTCTATATGTCCAAAATAACCCGGACATATTTCACTATCATGTTCATCTGTTGGACATTTCTTTCTTAATTCTAAAACTCCCATTCTAGGATCTAATAATCCATTTATTTTCGGTTCTGTTCCATCATATGTTTCTGGTATTGTTATCTCACATACTGATGCTTCTCTTATTTCATCTGGATTTAATAAACTAAATTGTATCTTCTTAATTGTCTCTAAATATTTAGTATCTTTTAATTCCTTTGATAATAATGACATTATATAATAATATATTATTTTTTTTATATACCTTTTTTTTTTCAATTTTTTTTATTATGTCATATCTTTTTTTTAAAGTATTATTCATTTTTTTATTTTACATTTTTTTATTACTACTTATTTTATAAATTTATATAAAAAATGAAATTTTTTTTTTAAATTATTATATTTTAATTTTATATTATCAAATTATGGTTTTACAAGATACTAACTCTGAAACTTTTTTTACACTTGATAAAATTATATGCAAAACAAATAATAAAAAAAATAAATTTTCAAAAATTAGATTTATTTGTGATTTTGATATAATTGTTGATTATTTTGATCCAATTACAACTATTACTAAAAATATAGTTATGAGATCGTTTATAAAAAAAAGAAGAATTTTAAAATTTTCTATTTCTTCAAATGATGGATATTCTTTTATTAGTAATAATAATTTAAGAGTTCCAAAACCTATTTGTAATAATATTCATTTAATGTTCAAAAAATATTCTTATTCTACCTCTGCGTCTATTATAAATATTTATTATATTACAAAATAATAAATAATATCATCCATTGATTGAATAAAATAATAAAAAAATAAAAAATATATTATTTCTTATTTTTAATAAAATATTTTAATTTAATATGAAAAGGTTTAAAATCCTTCATTTGGATAATTAACATTACCACCTCTACGTTGTCCAATAAAATCTCTCATCTTCTTATCTGTGCATACACATCCACGATCTGTGCTAAATGTTGCTGGACAACATTCTGGACTACTTATACTTTTATCAAATATAAACATACTATCTTCTGGTAATGGAACAAATTGCATTTCATGTTTTAATGGTAATGGTGTTCCTTGAGCTACAAAAAATCGTTTGCAATTCTTTTGAGGACCAATATTATTCGGAACTTTTCTCCATTCACTATCACCACCTGGTTGTAATTTTAAATTATCAAATGATCCCGGAACACCATTACCCATACTATATGATATTCCTGCTGGTTGATTAACACTTCCAAAAAATCTATAATTATTCATTATATTATCTAAATTATATTATTTTAATATATTTTTTTTTTATAATTTTTAATCTATTCTTTATTATTCATAATTATTTTTCTATTATTTATATTCTAATATATCATTTTTATCGAATTTTAATTCGATAAGATCACCATTTGATAAAGATATTAAACAATTTAATGAATGAATACCTAAATATTTTACTTTCATTTCTAATCCTATATCTCTATAAAAATTACCTTTAGGACCCATTAATTGATTTAATTCTTGACTTCTATCATTACCATTATCATCTAATGCTGTTAAAAAACTATTATTTTTTATTAATTTACTCCTTTTTTGAATTTTTATTTCTTTATCATCTTCTTTTTTTATATTTTCTTTATTTTCATTTTTTGTTTCTTTATACGGTGGAAATATAATTGAATTTAAATTAAAACCAATATTTGTATATATTATTTTATATTGTTTTCCTTTAAATGTATATATAACTTTTATATATGATATATCTTTTTTATCTTTGTAATACTTATCATTATATAATTTTGTGTCTAATAATATTTCTTTATTCAGATTATCATAACCTATAACTTTTACAATATTATAATCATCTATATATTTTATTTGTTTTCTTTTATGGTTATATAATAATATATCATCCATATATCTATATATCACATAACCTAATATACTTACAGATGATACTATACCTCCTAATAATATCATATTTGCATATTTTATATTTAAATTTATATTCATAAACATTTTATATCTTTTACTTTATTTATTAATTTTTATATACTTTTTATTTTTGATTCATACGTTTTTATTTTATTTTTTTATAATATTAAATAAAAAAAATTGATTTATATATAAAACTTTAATTATTTTATATAATTATTATAGGAATGAATTATTCTATTAAACATACTTTTGATCCTCTTTATAGATATGATAACAATAAAATATATATATGGATGACTCAAATTATTGAAAATAATAATAACCAGATTTTTATTTTAACTAAACATGGTATTGATGGAGGTAAATTAGTTGAACATATTAGAGAAGTAAAAATTTGTAAAAGTAAAGACAATTTAATAGAACAAGCTATTTTTAATGCTAATAAATCCTTTAAAGATAAAATTAATAAAGATGGATATTCAACTAATAAATATTCAAATACAAATCGTAATGATATTGATGATATAATATCAGATGATAATTTAATAAATAAATCTAATATTAATAAAGATAGTATAAGACCAATGTTAGCAACTAAATTTAAATTTGAACAATTATCTAAAATTAAGAATAAATGTGTATCTTTACCATGTTTCATTCAAAGAAAATATGATGGACTTAGATGTATAATTTATAAAGATTTTGATCTTAATAAAATTATTCTTATGAGTAGAACTGGTATTAAATTTAATAATAATTTTCCAAATATTGAATCTGAATGTAATCATATATTTAATAAACTGAATGATGGACAATTCTTATTTTTAGATGGTGAATTATATAGTCATGAATTACATTTTCAAAATATTTCTGGATTATGTAGATTAAAATATGTTTCACCTACTCAACAAAGTGAATTAAATAAAATTAAATTTAAAATTTATGATTGTTTTTTTATTAATAATTTAAATATTCCTTTTCATGAAAGATTAAAATTTATTAATAAGCTTTCTTCATTTAAACTTAATTATATTATACCAGTAGATACATATTTAATTGATTCTGAAAATCTTATTCGTAAATATCATAAACAATTTTGTGAAGAAGGTTATGAGGGTTCTATTTTAAGAAATACGAATGCACCATATACGATTCGTAAAAGAAGTAATGATTTACAAAAACTTAAAGATTTTGATGATGATGAATTTGAAATTGTTGGTTTTACACAAGGTCAAGGAGATCTTGAAGGATCTATTATATGGATATGTAAGACTAAAGAAGGAAAACAATTTAATGTAACACCAATAGGAACTAGAGAATATACTAGAGATTTATTTAAAAATGGTCATAAATATATTGGTAAAATGCTTACTGTTATTTTTCAAGGTTATACAGAAGATGGAATTCCTAGAATAGCTAAAGCTAAAGATATAAGAGAAGATTATTAAAATTTTTATTTTATTTTATTTTTATTATTTTATTTTTAGTGAAAAGGTGTAAATAATAGTATTACTTGATTTATAAAATTTATTATATAAATACAATTTTATATAATATTATAACTAATTTAATCAATATATTAAATGAGGTGTCAAAAAAAATTAACGAATGGTAAAATTTGTAGAAATAAACTAAATCATGATGATAATATATCATCAATTCATGTAGATAAATCTAATAATGATTTAAATAATAATATAAATAAATATTTTTGTAATAAACATTATATATCCCCTTTAAATATTGAAGAATTAAAATGTTGTTGTATATGTATGAAAGAAAATTTAGAATTTAAAGAAATTATATTTTTGGAATGTAATCATATTTTTCATAAACCTTGTTTAATAAATTGGTTTAAGAAAGCAAATAATTTTAATAATTGTGATTCGAATCATTACGATTTTATAAATAATTGTATTTTATGTAGAAATAAAATTAATAATAATAAATTTTTGGAAAATATAATATTAAAAAATAATAAAGATAATGATTATGAAAATAAAACATTATTATATAAAATATTTCCTGATTTATATAAAAATTATAAAATAAAAAATAAATCAGATAATTTTATTGAATATAATTTATTTTATGATATTCATGGTTAATTCTTTTTCATATTTATTTATAAAAGTATTTAAAAATATAATCATTTATATTATATATATTATGAATAATTCATTAAATATTCAAGATATTATTTTTGATAATTTTTATACTTTTTATTTTCACAATGTTGATGAAAATGATTTTACAATTGAAAAATTTAAAAAAATTGGAACCATTAATAATATGGTAGATTTATCTAAAATCATTAATACTATACCTACTATTACGTCTGGTATGTTTTATTTAATGAAAAATGATGTAAAACCATTATGGGAAGAAAATATTAAAGGAGGATTTTGGACATTTAAATTAATGAAAAAAGATGCAGATAGAATATGGAGAATTCTTATTCTTAATTTTGTTAGTAATACTATAACAAAAAATAGTAATGAATCTGATTTAATTACAGGGATTTCTATTTCACCTAAAATTAATAATTGTATTATAAAAATATGGACTAAATTTAATCCTGATAATACGAATGCATCTAATATTCTTAATGATATTTTAGATCCTAATTCTAATTTATCTATTCTTGATAATTCTACTGCATTTTATAAAAAACATGATCAAAATTAAATATTATTTATACTTAAAGATATTTATATATATATTTTTATATAAATATAAATGAAAATTTTATTATATGGTTCAAATGGTTGGATTGGTTCCCTTTATTTACAATATATGAATACTAATCATCCTAATATTGAAATAATTATTGGTAATTCTCGTATTGATAATGATAAAGAGTTAGAAAAAGAAATTATTAATAATTTTCCTACTCATATTATTAGTTTTACTGGTAGAACTCATGGTGTTTATGATGGTGTTAAAATTAATACAATTGATTATCTTGAAAAACCAGGAAAATTATTTGATAATATTAGAGATAATTTATATGGTCCTATTAATATAGCAACAATATGTGATAAATATAATATTCATTTTACTTATATTGGAACAGGATGTATTTTTAATTTTGATGATGATCATCCTTATGAACAAGAAATTAATGGTTTTACTGAAAATGATTTACCTAATTATTTTGGTTCTTCTTATTCTATTGTTAAAGGATTTTCTGATAGAATAATGAAAAAATATAATAATGTTTTAAATCTTCGTATTCGTATGCCTATTACATCTGATATTAATAATCGTAATTTTATTTATAAAATTGTTAATTATCAAAAAATTTGTAGTATTAAAAATTCTATGACTGTTTTGCCTGAATTCTTTCCTATTATTTATAAAATGATGAATAATAAATTATCTACTACTGTTAATTTAGTTAATCCTGGTTTAATTTCACATAATGAAATTCTTGAAATATATAAAGAAATTGTTGATCCTGATTTTACTTGGAATAATTTCTCTATTGAAGAACAAGCTAAAATATTACTTAGTGCTAGATCAAACAATTATTTAGATACTACTTTTTTAGAAAATAATTATCCTGAAATTTTGAATATTAAAGATTCTGTTCGTAATATTCTCATTCAATATAAAAACAATGTAGATAAAATCAAAGATAATTTTTTATCTTAATTAATTTTTATTCTAAATAATAACATAAATAAATTTATTATTAATTAAATAAATTTATACATATATTTTATAATATAATTATAATTTTTAATTATATAATTATGAATAGTAATAATGATATAAAAAAAACTAATAAAACTGTTAAAAATAAAATTACAAAATCTGTAAAAAAAACTAAAACTGTTAAATCTAAAACTGTTAAATCTAAAAATATTAAAGAAGGTAAAAAAAAAGATAAAATTTTAAATAATAAAATAATAAATAAAAAGAATAATAATAAAAATATAAATAGTAATATTGATAAAAATAATAATAAATTATTTTTGTATGAATATTATTCTTGGATAGCTCCATATAAACAAATTCTTTTAAATATTTTTAATATTAAAGATTCTAATAAAAATAAATATAATTATGAAAAAAATTATTCAATTAAAGATTTTAATATTAATAAAGTATTTATAAAAATTTATAGTAAAATAATTGAATCAAAAGAATTAAGAATATCTTATATTGAAACTGATCCTATTAAATATGAAAATATAAAAAAAACGATTGCAGCGTTTCGTTCTGGTTTAACCTATTATGTAAAGAATACTACTAAAATTAATCATATTTCCAATGCATATATAAAGATATGGGAGATATTAAGAGTGTTTAATTTTAAATGGAAGAAGATGAATGAATTTAATGTATTTCATTTTACAGAATTACCAGGAGGTTTTATAAATTGTATGAATGATATGTCTAAAAAATTAAATAAGAAATATGATTGGAAAGCACAATCATTACATCCTAGTTTAGGAGGATTTGGTAATGATTATAATATTATGAAAAAACACCCTGGAAAACATGATTTTGGTCCTTTAAGCACGGGTGATATTATTGATCCAATTAATATACAATATTATTATGAAAAGAATTTAATTTATAAACCTATATTAGTTACATCAGACGCAGGAATAAGAGGAGAGAATATTGATTATTTTTTATTACAAAAATTAGAAATAGCACAAGCATTTAATGTAATAAGTAGTGTAATTATGGGTGGTGATGTTATAGTGAAACATTTTACTCCATTTTTATTGTCAGAGCCTAGTTCAAAAGATGGATTTTTAACCTTTATAGATATGATATATTATTATTATATGAATTTCAAGATTGTTTATTTTTATAAACCTATGGCTAGTAGTGAAGTTTCTGGTGAATTTTATATTATTGGTTTAAATAAAATAAATAATACTGATCAAAATGAATTAAATAAATTAAAAGATATTATTTCAAATCATAAAATTAATCAAAGGTTATTTGATTATAATATTTCTATTAATTTCATATTACAAATTTATAATTTTTTAGATAATCTTAATAAATTTAATGAAAATACAATAAGAACTATTAATATAGTTTTCAAAATGAATGACAAGGATATTGAATATATTAATAATAAATTTACAATATTTAATAAAATAAAATATAAAACTTGGATGAGTGAATTCTGGATTAATTAGATAAAATAAAATATTTTATAATACTATATATAATGTTTAGGGAAGGATTAGGAATAGGATTAATTATATTTTTTATAATTTGGATAATATCTTCAATTATAGCTTTCATATATTCATTAGTATGTTTTGGAAAATCTGGATCAGTATTAGATAAAATTATTGGACTTCTTTTAGCTATTTTCTTTGGACCCTTTTATTTTATTTATTTATATAATTATGGTGTCTATTGCAAATAAATTTCAATATATTATTTATTAAATAAAATATTTATATATTTTATTTATTTTATCACACTATTTTTATTACAGGTTCTATTTTTTTATCTTCATATTTATGATTTTTTATTATTTCTTTTTTATGATTTTTTATTATTTCTTTATTTATATTTCTATTTAATAAAATCATATTATAAAATCTTTTTATTTTCCAGCATAATGATGGTTTAATTTTTCTTAAATATAAATATCTTATTATATATAATTTCTCTATATCTTTTTTATTTATTGGATGAACTTTTGACATTTCTTTTTAATTTTCATATATATATCATTTTATAATATTATATCTTTTCATTATTACATATTATAAGTTGTCTCCTCATATCTCCTATTTTCTAACATTTTCACTATTATTAAATTATACCTTTTTCTTTTAGGACACTTCTTGTCCATTTGAAATGATTTTTTAAATCTTGGGGTAAAATTTGGTAAAATTCTTGTAAAATTTGTTTTCTTTCAGAAGAATCTTTAGGTAATTTTTTGTCTAATTCTGAGAATATAATAGAAATATGATATGATACTATATTTCTATTTTTTCTTGTTCCATCAGAATTATATTCTTGAACTTTTTGGAGTAAAAAGGATTTTATTCCTTCACGATTGATTTGAATTGACATATTTTCTTGTTATTTTTTATTTATTTATTATTGAGTATTTTTTGTATCATTTTTTTATTTTTATTATAATACGACCTAAGAACTGTTTCATCTCTCGGTCTTCACTATAGAAAGGCTTTAAGTCTTGATAAATTTCCTTACTTATCTTTATTCAGAATCAGAGTGGAGATTATCTTCATAGTCAATTCCATCTTCAAGATCATCAATCTCTTCATAGTCAATTCCATCTTCCAGATCATCAATCTCTTCATCAGGATCACGTTCAGAAGATAAATAATCTAGATAGCCAATTCCATCTTCCAAGGGTCCAAAAAAAATAGCTTCAGTAGTGTTCATTGTTTGGTTTGTTGTTTCTTTTTAGAATAATTAATAATATTATTATAGCATATTTCAGGTGTCAATTTTTTTTTTATTTTTATTAACGGTAAGTGTTATCTGTTTTTATTTTATAATTATTTAATAAATATAAAAAATTATAAGAAAATTTTTATTATATTATAATATGACCTAAGAACTGTTTCATCTCTCGGTCTTCACTATTAAAAGACTTTTTTTTTTAACAAATACAAATCAATCTTCAACTTCTTAATCAGAGTATAAATTATCTTTATTGTCAAAAATACGACTCTCAATCTTAACAAATCTATCAAAAATGAGAAAATCAGATCATAAATTATCTTCGTTTTCAATGATGACGAATCGTCATCAAATATTTCAATAGTGTTCATCAACAAATCCTTCAAAAATGATAAAATCAGAGTATAAATTATCTTCCTTATCAATAATAACAATTCGTATTCTGATTTTTCAAGAGTGTTCATCATTTGGTTTGTTGTTTCTTTCAATAATAATTAATAATAGCATATTTTAGGTATCATTTTTATTATAGGTAAGTGTTATCTAGAATTTAAGTAAATTTTATAATTATTTAATAAATATAAAATATTAATAGTTGATTTTTTATTATATTATAATATGACCTAAGAACTTTTGAGATTTCTCCCTCATCTCTCGGTCTTCACCATAGAAAGGCTTACTTGTTTAACAAATAAACCAGTTATTAACCACTTCATACTCTTGAAGAAGTTCCATGTTCAGAGTAGCAAGTTTTTTTGAAGCATCAGAAAATCCTTTGTCAGAAGCATAAGTTAGAAGAGCAACAGCTACTTCAAAGTCTTCAGGGACACCCTTTCCATTAAATTTCATGGTTGCTGCATAGTAAGCAGCTTCGGAACTTCCAAGAGAAACTGCATCCATGTAACTTTCATAAGCCTTTAAGTAATTTTTGGAGTTTTCATTTTTCAATCCATCAAGGAGTTTTTTCATCATAAGATTATATTCTATGAGTTGTTCAGTAGTGTTCATCGTTTGGTTTGTTGTTTCTTTTAAGATATTTGATATTATTATTATAGCATATTTTAGGTGTCAATTTTTTTTATTTTTATTATAGGTAAGTGTTATCTAGAATTTAAGTAAATTTTATAATTATTTAATAAAATTTACTTTATTTTATTATATAGTATTACTTCGTTAATAGTATTACTTCGTTAATATTTTTTTATATGAATTTATTAACTATCATCTTCATTTTTAGGTGAAATTGCAACTTTTAATTGACCTAAATTACCAACATCAAAACATAAAATAATAGGAAAATCATTTTTCATAAATAAACGAACAGTATGACTTAAATTTACGCATTTACTAAATCTAGATAGGTGAGCCATATTATAATATCCTTGTATTATGCCACCATTATTTTTTGATATTTCTAATCCTTGTGATTGTCCTCCAGCTTGTTCAGTGTCATCGTGTTTTTTTAATCTTATTTCTTGTTCAATAGGTTGTTGAATATCGTTATCGTATTTAGGAACTGTAGCAAATATGAGTGAATCATCAATACTTTTTATTTCAACTACTTTACATAATTGATTTAAATCTGATACAATTTTTCTATAATCTTCAGATGGTATTGTAATTATACTATCAAATTCCATTGCGGGAACATCATATGTATCACAATCTAGATCTAATAGAGGTATTTTAGTTCTAATTTCTTGACCTTTTTCTTTATTTTGAACAATCATATATAGACTATTTAAATCAGATTTTTCCATTTGCCAGACTAAAGTGTCATTATTTGTCATTTGTTTTAATAGTCTATTTAGAGTTAATACATTTAATCCGACTTCGATTGGTTTTTCACAATAAAATTTTTCAAAATTAGTTGCTTCTAATTTTAAATGAATTAGAACAGATTGAGATACATCTAAAGCTTGAATTTTCATTCCTTGTTCATTAAATTTAATATTAACATCTACTAAATTCTCTTTTAATGCTTCACCCAATGCTTTAAAAACACTAGCTTGAACTGTTTGAAAATATAAATGATATTTCCCAGACATTAAAATTATTATTATTTAGGATTTTAAATATATTTATATTATTTAAATTCCTTTATATAATTTTTTATATATTTTTATATATTTATTTATTTTCTAATTTATTTAATATTGTATGAAGATTATTATTTAAGTATTTTATTTAATTCTCATTAAAGATGCATTTACATATATTAAAATTGTTCCAGGTGGTATTGGAGAATAAACTTGTAATCCTATTGATGCTGTTGATGCTATAGTAACTAATCCTGATAAACTTATACTACATTTTGTTCCACTTGAATATAATGTATCTATCCATTCATATGTTAATAAATTTGTATTCGTTGAAATATTTGCTAGTCTTCCTTGTAATATTCCTGTTGATCCAACTGAATAATCACAATGTCCAAAATATGATAAAAAGTATGTTCCAGGTGGTTGGTTATTAAAAAATGCTACACTACTCCATGGAGCTGCACCAGAAATATTAACTCCACTTGCTGTTGTTGATAATAAAGATGATTCATAACTTATTTCACTTGTAGTAGGATTATAATATAATGAATAATTTGAGCTAATATTTCTTATTGGAGAAATATATGATGAATTTGATATTGCACCAGTTATTGATGAACCAGATGCATTTAAAACTATTGTATTTGCTGCTTGATTTGTTTGTCCTGCACTATTACCTATCGCTATGGAATTTGTTCCTTGATTGGTAAGTCCTGCATTATTGCCTATTGCTATTGCATTATTTCCTTGTCCTGTTAATCCTGCATTTGAACCTATTGCTATTGCATTTAGATTAGAACGGCTAGTAATATTTGTTGTTGAAGTATATCCACTAAATATTATATTTGAATATGTATTATTCCATGAATTTTGTAAAAATGTATTTCCATTAACTTGATTACCTTGAGAAACTGTAAATTGTGTTAAATAACCATATACATAATTTGAATTGATTTGATCCGTAGGATTAGATATTCTTACTGTTAGTAGAATATTAGGTGACATGATATTATTAACTAATGTAGATTGTATAGTTGAAACTGAATTACCAGAAAAAGATCCTTGATTATAAAAATTAGATCCTGGAGTATTTTGTGAAAAATATTGAACATTTAATCCACCGATTTGTGTAAATCTTCCACCAACAAATAGAGCATTGGTATTATTAAATAACATATTTAATATAGAATTATTAGCAGTAGAATAGGATGTCCATGAAGTTGATCCATCATTAGCATTAGTATAAATAGTATTAGTAAGTCCAATATTTCTAGTAGATGTAAAAATACGATTATCAGAAGGTCTAACTTTAATAAAAGGAACAGAATTAAAAGGAGAACCACCAGTAGGTGTTAAAGATACCCAAGTTTGAGAAGATCTGATCCATTTAGCAACATAACCTCCTGTAATAATGGGTCCAGAAGGTGTAGTAATTGAAGTAAAATTAGCAGAAAAGTATAAATTATTTGAACTATCAATATCTAAAAATGTTTGTCTATCAAAAATACTAGTGATAGTTCCAATAACAGACCAAGATGAACTATTAAAATAATTGATATAGATAGTATTGATAGATGAATTAAAAGAAATAGCACAAAATTCATTTCCAATATTTAAAGCTTTTACATTCACAACTTCATCATTAATACCACCTCCAAGTGCGTTCCATGTAATTCCTAATTGTGCAACATTTTTAATATTAGGATTAGAAGGATCAGTAAATTTACCTCCACAAATAATTTGCCCACCAGAATTACTATCAATACATATATTTTGATTAACAGTTCCACCGCTTAAATCAAATTGTAAATTATGATTAATATTAACCCATCCTGTTAATAATAAATTATATTGATAGAAACCAAATAAACTTGGATTAAAATTACTATTATAATTGGCTATGTATATCATATTACCACCAAAACCAGAGAGAGAATTAACAAAATTATTAGAACCAGAAGGAATTCCTATAGAGATCCAATTACCTCCAGAGAAATAACTAACATTTAAAGCTCCGAAAGTAGAAATATTATCAGCAATAAAAATTAAATTACTAGAAGGCATAAAAAAAGATAAAAGAACAGGATTAGAATTAGTTCCGTAACTAATCCATTCTTGAGAATTTTGATATAAAATATAATTACCGAGTGATGAAACAGTAAAGGTTTCAGTGGTAGTTTGATTAGAAACTTGAACAGTTTTACCAGTAAAAAAAGAATCAGAGAAATTAATTAATAAACCATTATTAGATTGAGAACTAGGATTTAAGATAATAAATTCAGGATTATTGACTAAATACATTTGTCTAGAATATAAATTATTTATATCAGCAGTATTAACTAATAAATTACCATTATAATATGCATTATTACCTGACACTGTAAATGGTGTGCTTGAACCAGTTGGTCCTGTAAAACCAGTAGGACCAGTAGAACCAGTTGCACCTTGAATACCAGTAGGTCCAGTTGAACCAGTAAAACCAGTGGGTCCAAAAGATGCTCCACCTGAAGTATATTTTATATAATAACGAATTACAATATAAGGTTGTAAATTACTAAAAGATGAATTTGTTGTAACATTATTATTTACAGTAGTTGTTGCAGTTGAAGATATAGATGTTGATGCAGTTATTCCTGTAGTATTATTCTGTGTATCAAAAAAACCTGTTCCTGTATTTGCTTGGGGTCTATATACAGTGCTTGTATCTGTTCCTTGTGCTGATGCAGCTACATTACTTCTTTGAACATTATGTCCATGACCTGGATCATTTATACTAACTGTTCCTGTTGATGATACAGATGTAGTTGCAGGATGAGTATGTAATGGTAAATTATTTGCTGTTAATATTGTTGATCCAGTTCCACCGGTTTCACCAATTATATCAAATTCTGTTTGTCCTGTATCTTGACCAACTAGAACTCTTCCTTTTATATTTGGAAGATTAAATGTATTTATTCCATCACCTATTCCATAAGTTGTTCCTATTGAACTAAATAATTCTGAATATATAGTTCTTGATACTGCAGATCCATCACATAATAAATATGGTCCAGTTGGTCCTGAACTACTTGAAGAACCTGACCAAGCTATAATAGTTCCAATTGGATTTCCATCTAATGCTGGTCCTGTTGCACCTTGAACTCCTGTAGGTCCTTGAATACCAGTTGGTCCTGTAAAACCAGTTGGACCAGTAGAACCAGTTGCACCTTGAATACCAGTAGGTCCCGTTTGTCCTTGAATACCAGTTGGTCCGGTTGCACCTTGAATACCAGTGGGTCCCGTAACACCTTGAATACCAGTTGGTCCCGTAGCACCTTGAATACCAGTTGGTCCTGTTCTACCAGTTGGTCCAGTTGATCCAGATCCACCTCCTCCACCACTACCAGTTGGTCCAGTAGGACCAGTTGAACCACTAGAACCAGTAGGTCCAGTTCCACCACCACTTGTTTGCTGACTATTTAATCTAATTAAAAAAGCAGTTATATCTCTAGGGGTTAATGACATATCTACTATTAAATATATATATTTTATATATTTAATATATTTTCTTTTTACATATAAATAGAACTTAATATATAACTATTATAAATAGAGTTTTTAGTTCTATCTATAACATTATCATTAAGTTTATATATTTCTATTGCTTTCTCTATATCTTTCATTATTATTTTCTTTTTATTATTTTTTGATAATAACAATACTCTTTTAGCATGAACTAATTTTGTTATTTCAAATAATGTTTCTATATCTCTACCATTATATTTAAAGATTTCTTTATTTTTTTTAAATATTTCAACATTTATATCTTCACCAATAAACCAATTTTCTTTTTTTATTTTTAATATAAATATTTTCATTAATTCGTCTCCATCATATTCTTTAAAATCTATATATATTCCAAATCTACTTTCTAATCCAATATTATATTTAAAAAAGCAATTTTTTACATCATCTTTATATCCAGCTATAATACAAATAAATCTTCCTTGATATAAAGTTAAATGTTCATTTATACAATCTATACATTCTTTTGAAAAACTGTCTTTTCCTTCACTATTACCTAAAGAATATACTTCATCAATAAATAATATTCCTCCGATTGCTTCCATTATTTTTTTCTTAGTTTTTGTGTAAGTTTGTCCTAAATATCCAGCAATTAGATCTGCACGAGTTGCTTTTATTATTTTTTCTGATTCTAATATTCCTAATTGAACTAAAAATCTTGAATATATATTTGCAATCATTGTTTTACCTACTCCTGGAGGACCAGTAAATACAGTATGTAATTTATTTTTATAACATAATTCTAAATCATCTTGTAAATAGTATATTGATAGTTCAAATATTTTTTTTTTCAAATCGTTCATACCGACTAAATTATTAATTTCTTCTAATATTGGTAATAATCTTTTTAATTTATAAACATCAAAATTATATCTTTTGCCTAATTTTATTTTTAAATTATTACCAATATTTATTAAATCAATAATATCTTCTATTTCTTTATTATAATTTATATCTTCATATTCATAATCAAAATTATCAATTATATTAAATTCATCATTATCTATATCAGTATTATTATTATTTATAGAACTTTCATCTTTTATAAAAAATTTTTTAGGAAAAGGGGGATTAATATTCATATAAATTCCTTTTTCTATTTTTAATCTTTTATTTGACATTTATTATAATATACATATTATAACGTTTTTTTTAATTTTTATACATATTATAAAAAAAAAGTAAATAAAAAATAAAAAAATTGAAATTAATTAATAAAGTATTTAAAAATTATTATCGTATTATTATATAATGACTACTTTAAAGGATAAGAAAGTTATAAAAAAATTTACTAAAGTTGTTACTGATAATATAACTGATAATAATACAGATTTTAATTGGAAAGATCTTACATGGAATGTAATAGATAATTATTTTAAAGATAGAAAAAATTTAGTAAGACATCATATTGATTCTTTTAATAATTTCATTAAAAATGACATTCCTAATATTATTGAAGAAATTAATCCGATTATTTCTGAATTTGATTATGATCCAGAAAGTGAAAAATTTTTATCTGAATATTATGTTAAATTTGGAAAAATTTATGTAAGTAAGCCAGTAATAAATGAAGGTGATGGAACGATAAAACAGATGTATCCGAATGATGCGAGATTAAGGAATTTAACATATGCATCAAATATTTATATAGATATTCATCATGGATTAAAAAAATACAATCCGAATGATGAGAATTATGAAGATATTGAATTTCCGATGATATCTAAAAAGAATTTTGGTAAAATTCCAATAATGCTTCAATCAGATTTTTGTGTTCTTAGTGATCAAACTTCAAAAACGAGGGCAGAGATGGGTGAATGTGAATTTGATGAAGGTGGTTATTTTATAGTGAATGGATCAGAGAAGGTAATTGTATGTCAAGAAAATATGTGTTATAATAAGGTTCTTATTTTTCCGAATGCTAAAGCATCACTTCAAAAATATTCACATGTTGCAGAAATTACTTCTGTTCCATATGGACAAAGGGATGTAATAAAAAAAAATAAAATAATGCTTACATCAAAAGATACAGGTTTTGGAAAAACATTAAAAATAAGTATAAATGGAATAAAAACGGATATACCATTATTTGTAATATTTAGGGCTTTAGGAGTTATATCAGATAAACTTATATGTGAATTTATTTGTTATAATACAGATTCGAATGATGAAACCAATAATGAATTATTAGAGCTTCTTGAACCTTCGATAGAGGAGGCAGCACCAATAGAGAGTCAGAAAATAGCACTTGAGTATATATCAAATTTTGTTAATTATTATGGTAAAGGGCGTATTCCAGGAACATTAACGTCAATAACAGGGACAAATAAATATAAAATAAAATTTACAGAAAAGTTAATTAAGGATGCTTTATTGCCTCATGTAGGTGATGATTATACAACGAAAGCATATTATTTAGGTTATATGGTTAATAAATTACTTTTAAATGTTTTAGGAAGGATTAAACCGGATGATCGAGATTCTCTTTTTAATAAAAGAATATTATCTACTGGAGAGCTTTTAGCTATTTTATTTAGAGAAAATATTATGAGAATAAGAAGAGAAGTAGAAACTCAAATTAAAACAGAAACGAAGGCTGGTCGTTTAGAAGAGTTGAGAGATAATTTATCAAAAAAAATTAAAACGAATACATTAGAAACATATATTAAACGAGCATTTAGCACAGGTGATTGGGGTATAACAACAATGCCTAGTATGAAGGGTGTAGCACAATTACTTCAGAGATTAGCATATTTATCAACAATATCTAATTTAAGGCGTATTATTTCCCCGATGAAAGCGGATGGTAAGCATGTAGCACCTAGAACTTTACATAATACGCAATTTGGATATATATGTCCATTTGAAACACCAGAAGGAGCGAGTATAGGATTGGTAAAAAATATGGCTATGACATGTTATATTACGAATAATATGAATCCTGAACCTATTTTTCAGGTTCTTAAAGATAATAATATTAAATATTTAAATACAGTTATACCGAATGAGATAGAAAATAGTATAAAAATATTTGTGAATGGTGTATGGATAGGTATTCATAATGAACCTAAAGTATTATATGATAATTTAATAATGGCTAGAAGAGATGGTATAATTAATCCGTTAATAAGTATTTGTTGGTATTATAAATTTTCAGAATTGCATATATTTTCAGATGGTGGTAGATTAACTAGACCATTATATAGAATTGAAAATAATAAATATATAATATCTAATGATTTGGCACAAAAAGTTAAAATTGGAGAAATTTCTTTTGATGATCTAATTTATAAATATAAATGTATAGAATTTGTTGATGCAGAGGAAGTTGATGGTTTAATGTTAGCGATGACATATGAGGATCTAGATAAAAATAAAGAGAGGGAGTATTATATGAATTATACACATGGAGAGTTGCATCCTTCATTAATGTATGGAGTATTGACAGCGAATGTTCCGTTTGCGGATCATAATGAGGCTCCTAGAAATCTTTTCCATGGTGCGATGGGTAAGCAAGCTTTAGGTATATTTGCGACTAATTTTAAGAAGAGAATGGATACTAGTTCTCATATTCTTCATTATCCACAGAGGGCGTTATGTAATACGAAACCAGCATTATATACGAATAGTGGAGAGGTTCCTTCAGGTATTAATGCGATTGTTGCTATAGCTATGTATACAGGTTATAATCAGGATGATAGTTTAATTTTTAATCAATCATCTATTGATAGGGGTATTTTTCAATCAACTAATTATAAGACCTATAAGGATGAGGAGAAGAGAAATAGTTCAACATTAGAGGATGAAAAATTTTGTAAGCCAGAAAAATTTTATGCAAATAAAACTCTTAAGACTACGGGTATGAAGGGAGGTTCATATGATAAATTAGATGAAGATGGTTTTGTAAAGGAGGGAGTTTATGTAACAGATGGAGATGTTATCATAGGAAAGGTTATGCCAATTAAGGGTGCGGGTGATAATGAACCTAAGTATAAGGATGCAAGTAAAGAGATAAAGAAACATGAGAGTGGAATTGTTGATTGGGTATATACGAATAAGAATGATGGGAGTTATAAGATATGTAAGGTTCGAATAAGAAATGTTAGAAAACCTACAGTTGGTGATAAGTTTTGTGTAACAGGGGATCATGAAGTATTAACATCAAAGGGATGGTTAAGATTTGATGAATTACATAAAAAGTATAATGAAGATGAATTCAAAAAGGATCTAAAAGTTGCACAATTAAATAATAATATTATAGAATATGTAAATCCGATTGATGTTTTTAAATTTGATTATGAAGGTAAAATGTATAAATTAGAATCTCAACAAGTTGATTTTCAAGTTACACAAGATCATGAATTATATGTAAAACGTAGAGATAAAGAAATTTTTGAAAAAATAAGTGCAAAAGATGTATATGGAAAACGTGTAAATTTTAAAAAAAATGGACAATTTAATGGATTTAAACAAGAAGACATTATAATTAATGATGATAATAAAGAATATAAATATGATATGAAATCATTTTTAAAACTACTTGGAATGTTTATATCAGATGGTTTTATTGATGGAAGTCAAATTGTAATTAAAGTAAATAAAGAACGTAAAGTAAAATATATACAAGAATCACTAAATAACCATATAGATTATAAATTGTATGTGTCAGATAATCCTAAAAAAATAATTGGATCTAAATATGATAATTTATATACTTTTAAAATTAAAGATAAAATAATAAATCAATATTTTAAACAATTCAATGTAGGAGCTATAAATAAATTTTTACCTGATTTTGTATTTACTTTGGATCAATCGTATGCAAATATATTATTAGAAGCATTATTAAATGGTGATGGTAGTATTAATAATAATGGTTCTGAATGTTATTATACATCATCAATACAATTAGCAAATGATGTTCAAAGATTAACAATTCATGCTGGTAAAAGTAGTATTATTAAAACAGTTCGATCAAAAAATACACCAAATTCAAATTATAAATTAAATGCAGATTGTTTATCAGTTCGAATAAATAGTAATAAAAATGAGCCACAAATTAATGATGGTCATATTAAAGAACAAAATGGACAAAAAGAAGAATGGGTTGATTATTGTGGTAATGTATATTGTTTAGAGGTTCCGAGTGGAGTTTTTATGATTAGATATAACAATAAAAATCATTGGACAGGTAATTGTTCAAGACATGGACAGAAGGGAACAGTAGGTATTACATATAGAGAGGAGGATATGCCATATACTAAGGATGGTATTAAACCAGATATTATTATGAATCCATTAGCTATACCTAGTAGAATGACTATTGCACATTTAATTGAATGTGTAGCATCTAAAATTGGTGCAGTTAAAGGGGCTGAAATTGATTCAACACCTTTCACTGATTTTTCACCTGATCTTATAGGAGAATATTTACAGAAATGTGGATTTTCAAAGACAGGTAAAGAAGTTTTATATAGTGGAAAGACAGGAGATATAATGTTAGCAGATATTTTCATAGGACCAACATTTTATTATAGATTAAAACATATGGTAGCAGATAAGATGCATGTTAGACAGTCAGGTCCATATCAATTATTAACGAGACAACCTGCTGAAGGTAGGAGTAGAGAAGGAGGTTTAAGAGCAGGTGAGATGGAAAGAGATGCTTTATTAGGTCATGGAGCTATACAATTTTTGAAGGAAAGGATGTTTGATAGTTCAGATAAATATCAGGTATATTTGTGTAAAAATTCTGGTATGATTGCTATTGTTAATAAAAGAAAAAATATTTATAAGAGTTTATATGATAAGTCAAATACAACAGAATTTATTAAAGTTCAAATTCCTTATGCTTCTAAACTTTTAATTCAAGAATTATTGTCTATGAATATAGCACCTAGAATTTTCTGTTAGTTTTTTATATTAGATTCATTTACATAATAAATATATTTTTTTGTATATAAAAATATATTAATAAATTAATTTATAAAAATATATATGACTAATAATAGAGATGAATGTAGTAAAATAGATTGTAAAAATATACCAGAATATAATTTTGATAATTCTAAAATTCCAATATTTTGTTATAATCATAAATTACAAACGATGGTTAAGATTAAAAATGTAAAAAAAAAATTAAAAAATAATTCAAATATTATTTTAGATAATAATAATAGTATAATGAAGAAAGATAATATAATAAAAAAAGATAATAGAAATAATATACTAAAGATTGATGATAGAAATAAGTTAATAAAAAAAGATAATAAAAATAAAATACAAATATAATAATACACCTTTTCTATTATGAATGATTATAAAAATAAATTTACACAGTTGAAGATTTAATTTTTACAAGATGTATGAATAATATTGAAGATATTGATAAAAATATATATAATTAAAATTATAATATATTTAATATAGTTTATGACTAAATTAGATAATAGAAATAGTAAATTAATTACAAAGAAAAATAAGAAATATTGTAGATTTGATGAATGTTATAAACAAGCATCATATAATTTTAGAACAGAAGATAGAGTTATATATTGTAATCAACATAAATTAGAGGGTATGATAAATATAAAAGTAAAGAGATGTGTATATAAAGATTGTTTTAATCAGGCATATTTTAATTATGAGAATGAGAAAAAACCAATATATTGTAGTTTTCATAAAATAGATAAAATGATTAATATATTGAATAAAAGATGTATAGAACCGAATTGTAATGTTAGTGCATTATTTAATTTTGAGAGTGAGAAAAAACCTATTTATTGTAAGAAACATAAGTTAGATTATATGGTAAATCTAAGATATAAATATATTAAATGTTTAAATGATAATTGTTCTATTCATCCATGTTATAATTATAAGGGGACAAATAAACCAATTTATTGTTTTATGCATAAATTAGAAAATATGATAAATATAAGAGAAAATAGATTATGTAAGTGTGAGGGATGTTATATAAAGTCATCATTTAATTATGAATATGAGTATAAACCTTTATATTGTTCGTTACATAAAAAGGATAGAATGGTTGATGTTATTAATATAAAGTGTCATCATTATGAGTGTAAAAAACAGCCTAATTTTAATTTTATGTTTGAAAAAAAACCATTATATTGTTATACTCATAAATTAGAAGGAATGGTTAATATATATAAAAAAACTAAGAATAAATTATATGAAATATTAGAAAAAAATGTAATAGTAGAAGATGAAGATAATAATTTATTTGATTATATAAATTAGATTTTTCAAATGATATTTGTAGTTAATTCTGAAGTATTTATAATAGAAAAGTCATTTTGTATATCTGTAATATAATTTATTGGACTATAAAATATATGAGGAAAATGATCAAACATTTTTAGATTATCTTCTTTATTTAAATTATTTAATAAATTATCTATAACATAAATATTTTTATTAGTAAATGAATTTTTACATAATTCTTTTAATTTTATAGCTGTTTTTTTTTGAATTATATAATTATGAGTTGTTCTATCAGTATGTAAAAATCCATTTATACGATTAGTATTTAATTCAAATAATCTTTTATAAAAATTTTTATATGTTTGTTTATAAAATTTACTATCATAGTTTTCACCTTTAGAGAAACCGATTTCAAATTTACCTCCCATATATATTAAGTCCCATTCATTTTTATTAAAATCAATTAAATCGTTTATTATAGATGTAAATGAAATTTCATTTAAATATTTTTCATTTATAAAAAAATCATCTTCAAATATAAATATTATAGTATCATCAGATATTGTTTCATCATTTATAATATTTTCATAAATAAAATAATGAGATAAAAGGCATCCAAATTCTCCTAATCTAACATTTATGTTTTTATTTTTAAAGAAATTAATTATTTCATTATTAAAATAATTTTTATTTATTAAATCGTTTTTTAAATTTTTACCGTTAATAGCACTAAATCTTTTAATATTTTCATTTTTAAATCCTAAAGTATTTAAATTATTTAATGTATTAATATTTCTATTTTCTCTTTTGTCTAGATTTATATATATTACTTTGATATTATCCATTTTTATATTTTAAAATAATATAATTTTTATAATTATATAAACTTATTTTTTAATAAAAAAACCAACCAGATTTTTTATATTTAATATTGGTGAGTTCTTTCATAATACCTATATCATAATCAGTAACTTTTTTTCTATATTCTAATATTTCATCAATTTTTTTATTTTTTAGAATATAATAATACTTTCTTTTATTATATATTTCAGGAGTTCTTTCTCCTCTTATAATTTTATTTTCATAGTCAATTTCTTCATTACATATAACTTTTAATTGATTACAGAATTTCATTTCATCAATATTCATTTTTTTTACTTCCATAAATATATTTTTATTATAGATTGTAGGATATCTATATCTTATTTTTTCTGGTATTATGAATTGATTTTTTTCTTTTATTTCTTTTACTTTTTTTTCAATATCAGTAATAAAATTTTGTATATAAACTATATCATATTTTATACCTTTATAAGGTGTATTATTATTTTCATTTTCTTTAGAAGTTTCTTTTTCATTAGGATTTTTACTTTTTATATTACTAAGTAATATTTTACCGGATGTAAATTCACATTCAGAAATGAGTTGATCAAAAGAATAAGCGGTCATTTTATGTGCTTCAGCTTTAGCATCTAATTTGAAATAATTTATTAAGGATAGAATTAAAGCATTAATAGCAGTTGCTCCAGCTACTATTTTAGAAGCAGTGCTATTATCATTAAATACACCGCTTATAACAGATGATAGAGAGGATATGATGATAGCAGGCATAATTAAACGATATAAATAGAATTCACAATAAGCTTTAGATTCTAAATATAATATTTTTTGACCTTTTAAATATATTGATATGGTATCTAAAGCAGTAGATAATTTTCCATCATGGTATCCAAATTTAGTGCTCATTACTTCCATAACTTTTAGAAAGGTTCTATGTTCTCTTAAAGTTTTTCTATTTTCTAGAGGAGTTCCTCGTTCATCAATATTATTTTCATCCGATTGATATTCAATATTATTATCAAAAGTTTGAGATAATTTAGTTATATTATGATTTATATTAATTATTTCATGATCACTTGATTCAAAATTATTATCAGATTGGATTGAATCTAAAGGATCAATGTAAATATTGGATTTGGATTCAATATTATCGTTATTTAATTCTACATTTATAATATAATTTTCTTCGTTATTAGTATCCATTTTTATATTATAATTGAAATATTTTTAATAATTATTAACGAATTTTATAGTAAATTTATTTATATATTAAGAAAAAAGTATTTACACCCTTGAAGATTTTGTTAAAACTTTTATTAAAAGTTTGCATTACCCAAAAAATTATTTATTAAATACAATATGATAGATAAATTTTTTTAGATTTCTATTAAATTTTTTGATTTTATATAAAAAAGTATTTAAAGAGGCTTTTATTTTGTTAAAACTTTTATTAAAAGTTTGCATTACCCAAAAATTTATTTATTAAATACTATATGATTGATAAATTTTTTGTTTATTTTTATAAAAAAAGTATTTAAAGACTATTTACGAATACTATGTGATCGATAAATTTTTTATATAATTCATATAGTTATATAAAAAAAACATTTAAAGAGGCTTTTATTTTATTAAAAGTTTGCTTACCCAAAAATTTATTTATTAAATACTATGTGATCGATAAATTTTTTTATAATTCATATAGTTATATAAAAAAAGTATTTAAAGACTTTTTATTAAATACTATATGATCGATAAATTTTTTTTTTTATTTATATTAAATAAAAAATATTGTAAAGACTATTTAATAATTATTATTATAATTATGACTTTTCAAAAAAATATTAAAAAAATATCTAATTATTTTTCTATTAATAATTCTAATTCACAAACAAATTTAGATTTAATTGATTCTTCTATTTCTAATAATAATTCTAACTATTCCGGCGACTCTGCTACTTTGAATCATAAACAAAATATTTTACCTGATAATCCTTATGCAAATAAATATGTTAAAAATAATCCTAAAAATATTCCTAAAAATATTGACAATAATTCTAACTATTCCGGCGACTGTGCGAATTTGAATCATAAACAAAATATTTTACCTGATTCTTCTATTGAAAAAATAAATTTTTATCATAATTTAAATACTTCTATTCAAAATAATGCTATTAATTATGCTAACAATAATTCTAACAATAATTCTAACTATTCCGGTGACTGTGCGACTTCTATTCATAAACAAAATATTTTACTTGATACTTCAGTTAAAAAAAATGATAATAATGATGACAATAATGATGACAATAATGATGACAATAATGCTAACAATAATTCTAACTATTCCGGTGACTGTGCGACTTCTATTCATAAACAAAATATTTTACTTGATACTTCAGTTAAAAAAAAATATATTGATGTTTTAGATAATATTGAATTTATACCTGATTATTGTGTTTATACTGATGGATCTTGTAAAAATAATGGTAATTGTTTTATTGGAGGTATAGGTGTTTTTTTTTCTATAAATGATTCTAGAAATTTATCTAAAAAAATTGTATCTGAAAATAATAATAAAATCACTAGTAATATTTGTGAAATTACTGCTATCTTAGAAGCATATAATATTATTAAGGATGATCTTCATAATCATAAAAAAATTGCTATCTATACCGATAGCGAATATTGTCTTAAATGTTTAAATAATTATGGTAAAAAATTAGAAATTAAAAATTTCTCTGATAATATACCTAATAAAGAACTCGTTAAAAAATTGTATCTTACTTTTAAAAATTTAAAAAATATTAAATTCTTTCATATTCGTAGTCATACTGATAATAATGATATTCATTCTATTGGTAATTATAATGCTGATAAACTTGCTAATTTAGCTTATAATGATTTTTCTCCTAATGATAATTTACTTCTTAAACATATTGATTATAATTATTCTGATATCAATTCACCCTCTAAAATTTATCTTAATGTTCCCTTCTCTAAAAAAGATATTGCTAAAAAATATGGTGCTAAATGGGATAATTTTTCTAAAAAATGGTTTATTCTATCTGATAATACCTATAAAGATTTTTTAATTGAAACTTTTAAATAATTTATATTGTTTTTTATTCTTTTTATATAAAAAAATATCTTAAATATTTATTTATAATATTATCTATTATACCATGTGTATCGTTAAAAATTGTTATAATTTATCCGAATATAACTACTATAATAATAAAATACCTATTTTCTGTAAAACTCATAAATTACCTTCTATGGTATATATCAAAAGAAAAAAATGTTTATTTAATAATTGCAATTCTTTTCCTTATTTTAATTTCTCTAACGAAATTTCTGCTATTTATTGTTCTAAACATAAACTTAATGGTATGATAAACGTAAAAAAATGTAATAAAACTAAATTATGTATTAATCAACTCTTTCCTGATTCTAACGTATCTATTGATTATAAAACTATTGAAGTATCTAATATACTTATTGATCTTCCTAATATTATCTATAATTATTATTAGTTTTTCACTAAAAATTGATTTTATTCTTTGTAATTATTTATTCTTATTTATCTATCTATTTCTTTACATATTATGATACAAATAAATATTCTTGATCTTACCGGATATAATATTAGTTTCTTCGTAAATGAAAATGATTATATTTTATCTCTTTATTATAAAATATCTAAAAAATATAATATTTCTATCTCTAATCAATCTTTATTTTATCTTAATCAAAAACTTGATATTTCTAAAAAATTCTTATATTATAATATTTTTGATTCTCATAATGACTTTTATATCTATGAATACGATATTTTTATTTCTATTTCTTAATTTTTTTGTTACATATTCTACTTTATTTTATTATATAATAATATTATTATATTATAAATTTTTATGATTATTGATTGCTTTATTTTTTATAACGAATTAGATCTTCTTGAATATAGACTTAATATTCTTAATAATATTATTGACTTTTTTATTATTGTTGAATCTACTAAAACTTTTACTGGTAATGATAAACCTCTTTTCTTTAATGATAATAAATTTAATCATAAATTTAATCATTTTTATCATAAAATTATTCATGTGATTGTTACTGATTTTATTATTCCTGATATATCTAAAAATCAACAATGGATTAATGAAAAAAATCAACGTAATTATATTAATAATGGTATCTATTCTCTTAATCAAAAAATTAAAATTTCTGATAATGATCTTATTATTATTTCTGATATTGATGAAATACCTGATCCTAAAACTATCTCTTTTATTAAAAATTTTAAACTACCTGTTACCATCGCTAGTTTAGGTCAAGATCTCTATTACTATAATCTTAAATGTAAAAATAAACTCAGATGGAATAGAGCTAAAATCCTTTCTTATCTTTTCTATAAAAAATTTATCAACTCTAAACCCAATATTTGTAGAATTATTAATCCTAAAAATTGTATCTCTAAAGGAGGCTGGCATCTATCTTATTTCGGTGATTCTAACTTCATTCAAAATAAAATTATTAATTTCTCTCATCAAGAAGTTAATAAATCTGAATTTATTAATAATGATAATATCATTAATAACATTACTAATGGTAAAGATCTTTTCAATAGATCAAATCAAAATTTTGATATTATTGATATTAATGATAATAAATACTTACCACCTCTTTATAATATTTTCCTATCTAAATTCTTATAATTATTCTATTATGTTTTTTTATATAATTTTTTATTTATTTACTTGCTTTACTTGAGTTTGAAATTGCTTATCTAATTCATCCATCTTATTCTGAACCTTATTCTCTGTCTCTTTTATATCATTTATATATTTTGTATTTGATTCTACCGTCTTATTTAAATCTTCTACCCTATTATTTAAATTCTTTAATGAATTCGTTAATGTTTGTATCTGTGCATTATTAAAACTTTGTGCTGCTTCTACTGATAATGGTGTTTCTTTACATTCTGGACATTTCTTTTCTTTTTTTTCATCTAAATCTTTCGATTCTATTTCATTTAAAACTTTTGTATCTTTTTCATTCTTATTTTCTAAATTTTCTCCTATTGTTTTTATATTTTTATATCTTAAATACATATTTATTAATTTTATTATTAATATTATTACTAATAATATCTCTAATATTTTTTTTAATATTCCTGTTTTTGTTTTTTTCATTATCATTTAAAGCTTTTTATATTATATATATTATATATAATTTAATGACTGAACAATCTGATTTTAATAATGAAATTATTGTCCATCTTAATAATATTCTTATCAAAAATGAATTAAATATTTTTGAACCTTTACTTCACAATATCTCGACTATTAATGATAATAAAATTAAACTCAAATTACCCGTTCATATTATTATTCCTATTCATCTTATTGATTTTATTGATTCTATTATTAATAATTTAAACGCATATGGACTTATTTATGATAATATTTTTTTTTCTTAATTATTCTTAACAATTATTTTAAAATCATTTGTAAAATAATTCACTATCGTTATACATAATAAATATAACGTAAATAAATTTATTAAACCCCTTATTCCATTCGCTTTTATACCAAAAAATTTAAAATCTGTCCATTCATGTCTTAACATATTATCTAATACTAACCAATCTATTGATGAACTATTCTTTGATGTTTCAAACTGTATATTTCTCAATATATTATTATCTAATATATTTTCACTATTATTTATATCCATATTTATTATCACTTCATCGTTCATTGAATTATAAACTATATTATCACCTAATTCTATACTCTTCTTATTTAATATATGATTCCTATCTAAATATGTTACCATAAATGTTGGTTCTCTTATTATATTCTGAACATTATCTATAAAATTATTTATCTTATATATTACTATTAAATATGCACACTGATATATTGAATATATTATTGTATCACCTATATTCTCATAATCAAATCTTTGAACCTGATATATTAATGTAAATGCTAATAATATAAATAATGTATTAAATTTGTAAAAATATTCTAAACTATCATTCGACATTTTTAATTCATACTTTAAATCTCTTATATCACTACTTATCATCGCTATTCTATTTGAACCTTCTGTCCATTCCCTTTTATTATCTATACTCTTTAACATATTATCCATATCAAATAAATGTTTCATTATTATATAATAAAATATTATTGTATTATTTGTTATTATTATTCTTGTTATTATTTCATATATTATAAATATTATATAGAATATTACTCTCTTATATAATATATCTTCATTCAAATTATAGATTATTATATTTATTACTGACCATATTATTGATATTATATATATTATTATCGTTCTCTCTTTATCATTCGGTAATCTTATTATTATCTCTTTCTTCTTTGTTATTTTATATTTTATTTTATATGATTCTTCTCCTCTTAATAATATATTTGTCTCTATATTTAATAATAAATCTTTATTGAAAAATATTAATGATAATATATAATTTATAAATGGTGTTATTTCAAATATTAATTTTATTATTATCTCTATTCCTATTTTATATTTTATTATTGTATATATTGGCTGAATTAATGTTATTATCAAATATAATATTTTTATTATAATATTTAAACTTTCTATTAATTCTTTCTTTTTTAAATCTTTTTTTAATAATTTTTTTTTATCATTCTCTTCTTCATTATTTATTTTCTGTTTATTTATTATTATTTCATTTCTTATATATAATGTATGACCTAATATTGTTAATAATCTATTATACCTATTCATTTTTTATTCTTATTATCTTCTAAATTTTTTATATATTTTTTTTTTTTTATATTTTTTAAACCTATCTTTTTTTTTATTTTTTTTTTATTTTTTTTTTTTTTTTTATTTTTTTTTTTTTTTTTTTTTAATTATTATTATTTTTTTTTTTTTTTTTTTTTTT
>Ga0194117_10000662_pt1 | contig 43777 bp, 36 predicted proteins | sample TA2MahsurfametaG_FD_160579 | JGI IMG/M metagenome (GOLD analysis project Ga0194117, IMG submission 160579) | Freshwater microbial communities from Lake Tanganyika, Tanzania - TA2015009 Mahale N1 surface | ecosystem: Environmental > Aquatic > Freshwater > Lake | place: Tanzania: Lake Tanganyika... | reverse complement strand
CGTAGATTTTGGAATTTGGAATAAGATTCAACCTTCTCAACTGATCTGCCCTTGTGACTTGCATGTGGATCGGGTAGGGAGAAAATTAGGTCTTATTACTAGAAAGCAAACCGATTGGCTTACTGCTTTGGAGTTGACTGAGGCCTTACGGAAGTTTGATCCTTTGGATCCTGTAAAATTTGATTTTGCACTTTTTGGTTTAGGTATTGAAGAAAAATTTTAATCCCAAATAAAAGATACATGGAGGTCAGGAACAGAAGTTGCTGAAAAGAAGAAGAGTAAAGCAGATTTTTGAAAATAGAAGGGATATTCCAGTGCACCTTTGTCAGGTGAGATTACTTAATCACTTCACTAATCCAAGCCTTACTGTTGGAGACCCTTATAAAAACGGAAATATCTCCATAATTGCTGTCTTTTTGCCCTACTACGGGTTCGGGTACTCCCCCAGACAATACTCCAGCTACCTTCCAAACTCCATTGTCTTTGATAAATAGTGGGCCTCCACTGTCTCCAGGCACAGTAGCCCCTTCAAGATTCAAAGCGGTAGCAGCACTACTTCCTGGTCCTAGTAGCGCCTCATCTTCTCCTACATAATTGTCGCCTAGAGTATTGCTTTTCCCAGAGGGGGAATCAAAATCAAACGCCAATAAGCCTCCATTGTAGGTAATCCCATTGATTCTAGTTACAATCCCAGTGGCTTTCCTATCAAGCACATTTTCTAAGGCATGCTTTTTTGAATAGAAATCTGGATTTTGACCTTTAAGCCTAGAATAATCACCGAATCCAGCATACCAAACTTTATTACCAATGGGTTCTTCCGTGCTTGTATAGAGTTGAGCGGGGGTCATATTTTTTGCTGCTGTTTTTAGCTTGACCAAACACAGGTCATTTGCATAGACAAAATCCATGTTGTTCTGAATCCAGGTAGGATGAAAAAAGATCTGTTCTACACTTAGTGTTTGTTCTGGACTGTTGGGATCATTGCCTATGTAAACCGAAATATCTGCAGGATTTACTGGATTTTTCTGATCTTCCTTTTCATAAAAATTATGGCCAGCCGTGAGAATCCAATTGGGGGTAATTAAGGTGCCCGATCCAATGTATTCGTCAGATTTTCCAGCTATGGTATAGCTAAACATCACCACGGGTCCAAAATCTGGTCTATCGGTAGTGGAAGTGATGGCTGCTTCATAATCCGTAAGGGTTCTATCGTGCCTTATTCCAAATGTTTCGTATTCCGCCGGCTCAATTTGTTCAATATCGCTACATGAATAAAGTAGAATCGGAAACAGAAGAACGTATGGGATAAATTTAATCTTCATAACTTTATGATAATTAAGTGGTTGTATATTTTATTTTAAACCATACGGTAAATCAATGAGAGTGTTAAGGTAAGAATTACCCCTTCGTTTTAAAGTAATTCGTTGCGCAAAAGAACTCAAGTTAAAATGGCGCTTTGATATTGAAAAAGAAATTTCCCTCCCCTTGTTTATTGATAGAGTATTCAAACCTAAAAACAGAGTCGTAGATACTTACCAGGTCTAGTCCTATGCCATAGCCATACAAGTATTGATTGGATAGCCTTACATTTTCGAGAATTCGGTTGCGATCCCAAACTGCTCCATGATCAAAGTTACCGCTGAGGTAAAAACTCAAAGGGAAGACGTTAAATTGCTCATTGGATAAAAAGGAGGAAAGGTCAAAGGATGTAGAAAAAAACTTAGTTCTTAGGCTATTTTTATGAACGAGTAGTTGTTGTCCTTCAATGACATACAATTCATATCCACGGATAAAATTGGGAACATAGCCTATTCCCCTGACCAATGGGTAGGGCTGATTTTTGCTTAAAAACCACGTTCCACTTAATCCGGAGGCTAGATGAACCCTATCATTCAAAGGAAGATACCTATTAGCAGTCAGATTGAGCTCTACTTCATTCAATTGTTCCTTGGGTAGCAATCCATAGGCGGTAGCTGTGAGTTGAAGGAGTTCTCCTTTAGTGGCATAGGCAATATTGTCTCGCTTATCGTGACGAAAGGAATACTGAAGATAGCTGAAGTCTAAGGTATTCCCTTGGTGTTGAAAATAATTTGGATTTTCCTGCAAGACCTTTGGGTTGATCCAAATGCTAGAATACCCCAGGGTAAGGAGATGAAAATTGTAAAAAGTCCTTCTGAAGGTATACCTTAAGGCAGTGGTAAATGTTTTTCTTACAATTTCTTCTTCTGGTGTAGTATAAAATACTTGTCTATTGAATCGGGAAGCAATGGGTAAGGTTTTTTGATCCCCGTAAGTAAGTTGAAAGGATAATCCATGCTTTTGCTTTCTGTCTATGTAGGGTTTGGAATAAAGTATTTCTAATCCTTTGGTAAATCCCATTTGGCCGGAAAACCTGAATTTTTCATTTCTTCCCCCCACATTGGCGTGGTTTATTCTAAAACCGTAATTTACTCGAGACCAATCTCGATTCTGGTTGGTCCACCATTCTGCAAAGTTTCTGTCAGCCAGTTGGAATATGATTGAAGGAAGAATGTACCACCTTTCTTTCACCGTAATGAGGACATCTGCTTGTTCGGGTCCTGTAAAAAGTGGGGTAATTTCGACCTCATTAAACAATCGAAGGTTGTAAATTTTTTGTTGGTCTGCCTTTAGTATTCCCAAAAATGTTTCCCACTCGTAGGTATAATTGGTAATAAAATCCAATTCTCGAAGAATGATTTCTCTTTCTGTTTTTTCATTTCCAACGATATAAATTGCAGAAATACTTATTTGCTTGGGAGGTGTATTCGATAGTGTATCCTGAGCCTTACTCGTAAAGGGAAGGAATAGCGATCCCAGCAGGCAAAAGCTCAAAAGAAAAAAAATAAATTTTGACTTCAATTGAATGATATGTCTCCAAAATTGGTTCAAATCCTGCATATTTGATCGCAAAGGATCGCCTCATGTTTACCAAGTACCTCAGAAAGATAGCCATTTTCCCTGTTTTGGTCTACCAATACCTTATTTCCCCCTTATTTCCCTCAAGTTGTAGGTATACACCAAGCTGCAGTCACTACATGAAGGAGGCGATTTTAAAGCATGGAATTGGGAAGGGTGGGATACTTGGTTTAAAAAGAATCATGAGATGCCATCCATGGGGTGGGCAAGGTCACGATCCTGTTCCTTAATTCACTTTTTGATTCCTGTTTTCAACGCTTTGAAAACCAAGAAGATTCCTAGAAGTACTAATGGTATTGAGAGCAATTGTCCCATGTTCCATTGCATACCCTCTTCAAAGGATACTTGAACTTCTTTGAAGTATTCCCAAAGGAATCGAGATCCAAAAACAAGAATTAAAAATAATCCTAGCAACAAGCCATCGGGAAGCTGGGATTTGTATTTTATCCAAAGCGTTAGCAAAAGAATAAAAATCAAGAAATAGGAGCTGGCCTCATAGATTTGTGTAGGGTGCTTGGCTCTTCCGAATGTTTTTACCGTAACTACATACCGATTGGCTTCCTCTTTTACATCAAGTTGAAGGGGGCTAGTTGGTGATTCTGCTAAAAATTCCTTAGAAGAAGAAAATTGAGTAAGCGCATACTTGATGTCCTGAGAAAGAATAGTGGTCAAGCTTTCCTTGCTGAAGTTTCCTTTAGCAATTTCCAAGTCAAAGTTTACCGGAACAATTCCATTTCCATGCAATTCGGAAGTTCGGTCCTCTGGCTTGTAGGCTTCTATGGAGAGGATGGGAACTTGTAGAGAACTTAAAATTTCTTCAGAATCTCTAGCATAAACAATTCCTACATCTGAACCAGTATCTTTTCCTCCAATTTCAGAATTCATCAAATTTCCCACCCGAATCAATGCACCAGTCATGGCAGTCACGATGACGATGCGATCCACCACCCAGAGGTAGCTTTGTCCAGGAGTATTTTTAGCATAGATCCATAATGCTAGCAAAATGGCAATTGCAGCACCATGAGATGCTAATCCCCCTTCCCAAATTTTCAAAATATCTAGAGGATTGCTCAAGTACTTTTGAGGCTCATAGAAGAGTACGTGACCCAATCTTGCGCCAATTATAGTTGCCAACACCATATAGATGGTGAGTTTATCCACCAATTGTGCCTCTTTATTTTCTTTCTTGAAAAAAAACACCATGATCTGTTGGGAAATGATAAATCCCAAAGCAAAGAGTAGGCTATACCATCTCAGTCTATCAAATCCTTCAATCACTGAAGGGCTTGCATCCCAGACGATATAAGAAAGAAAGGAGCTTAGCATGGTTTATTGTTTTTCTAATTGTTCTAATTCTTCTTTGAATCCTTCAGAAAGGATAGGAAATCTACACCAAGTTTTTGGATCTATATTGAATTCATCCAGATGAAAGGAGGGTGCAAAACGCTCCCTTTTCCACTGGTTGCGTGACCAAAGTTGAAAGAATTTTTTAATAAAACCTTTTAGTTCTTCCTCTGAATGAGAAACTTTTCCTCGGAGTTGAAGGAAAATAGCTACTGGGGATTGTCTATCCTGTAGGGCCAAACGCTCTATTTTTACAAGCAAATCGTATGGCATCAGGTCATTTTCATCCGTTTGTACCTGTTCGGATGGGCGCAATTCCGCGGTAGGAGTGAGGGCGTTGACTAGGCAAAGTCCTGGTCTATCGAGGTGGGTTTCGGCCCAGAGAAGCCAATGCCTGATAAAGTCTTTATCCACCCCGGCTATGGGGGAAATGCTACCGCTGGTATCTCCATCCATAGTGGCATAGCCTACGTCTCCTTCGCTTCGGTTGGACGTGGCCAGAAGTAAGGCATTTTTCTTATTGGCAAGCATCCAAATAATAGGGGAACGTGTCCTGGCTTGTATATTTTGTAGGGTAATGTCATCTTTTTCCCAGGTCAGAGGCTGTCCCGTTGCCTTTTCTATTTTTTGGATGTAAGAGTGCACCTCCTCGTCTATGGACCAGGAATAAAATGTAGCGCCTATGCTTTCTGCCAAAGCTTTAGCCGATAGGAGAGTTTCCTCTGAGGAATTTTTTGTGCTTTGATAAGCTGTGGTCAAGAGTTGCTTTACCAAATCTTTTTCCTCCTCGGTTCTAGAATGGGGTGCCTGTAAGCCAAGTTTGGATGCAAATGCAGCTGTCCCCAGTTCCTGAATCCCTCTGCGGACCATTTCTGCCACCAGAATGGCTAGGGTAGAGGAATCTGCCCCTCCAGAAAGGGAAAGCACAAAACCCTTGGATTTACTTTTTCTGAGATAATCAAAAAGGGCTAGTCCAGTAGCTTGAGCAAATTCCCATTCTTTGGAAAGGATAGGTGCGATGTATTGTGGAATAGGCTCAACTTGGAAAGAAAGGATTTGTACGTCTTTGAAGGAAAGTAAGGTGTTTCTTGAAAGAAGGGTTCCATCTTTTGCAAAAAGAATTTCTCCATCATAAATCATTTTTCCTGCCTCATTCCCTAAGAGATTGACATAACAATAAAAGCAAGAGAATTGTCTAGAACTTTCTGTGACCAACTGTTGGCGAAGGGAAGTTTTCCCCATAGCAAAGTGTGAAGCGCTAGGATTAAAAATCAAATCCACCTTTCGCTTGCTTAATCTATGGCCAGGACGTAAATCTCCCCTCCAAGCATCCTCACAAATTTCAAATCCATAATGTAGACCCTTATGCCGAAAGGTGAGGTCTCCAAAAGGAACCTCTTTCCCAAATAAGGTTAATTTTCTTTGCTCCTGAGCTGGCCATGGGGTAAACCAACGAAATTCGTAATGTACCCCGTCGATGGCTAGAAACTGCTTGGCGACTAATCCTGTGACTTGGGTATCCTCCACTACAGCCATCACGTTGTAAACCTTATCTTCTATGCGTAGGGGCAGTCCTACTGCTACGGTAATGCCCTGGCAGCACGGAAGTAGGCGCTCGAGTTGATCAAGTGCTTTTTCACAAAACCAAGGGCTTAAAAAAAGATCTTCTGCTCCATAGCCTGTGAGGGATAATTCGGGAAAGCAAAGCACTTCTACCTGACTACTTTTAGCTAGCCTGATAGCCTCTTGGATGCGCTCCAAATTGCCCTGCCAATCCAGCGGGGTTTGGTTGAGGGTAGCTCCAGCTATTTTTAGTGCGTCCATGGGTATTTATCTTTTGTCGATTTAACTGACCAATTGAAGGTTTTCACAGGCATTTTTAGAAGCTTCTTGTTCTGCCTTTTTCTTTGTTTCTCCCTTACCCAAGGCAATGGATTCCTGGTCCAGGAGCACCTCAATAACAAACTCCTTGTAGCGTTGGTTATTATTGACTTGTACTACGGAATATTCCACCTGTTTCCCTTCACGTTGAGACCATTCCAAAAGTTTACTTTTGAAATTGGAGATGGTACTTACCATGCCTTCCAAGTCCATATGAATAAGGATGCGTTGTAGAATTAATTTTTTTGTAAACGAATACCCTCTATCGAGATAAACAGCTCCTAAAAAGGCCTCTAGAATATCTCCGTAAAGAGATTTATTTCCAACAAATTGGCGATTTCCTACCACCTGGTAAAATACTTTTTTAAGGCCAATCTTGATTCCTATGTCGTTCAAGGTTTCTCTATTGACTAATTTGGATCTTGTTTCGGTGAGAAATCCTTCGTCTCTGTAGGGGTATTTTTTAAATAAGTGCTCGGCAATGACAGCTCCCAAAATGGCATCACCAAGAAATTCCAATCGTTCGTTGGATTTTTTGAAACCGTTATCCGATTCTTCACCCAAACCCGATGGAGTTAGAGCAAGACGGTATAAGGATACGTTTAAAGGCTTTCTTCCCAAGATCATTTGGATCGAGGTAGCAAGGTGTTTGTCTTTTGTACTAAAGAAGAGTGCTTGAATTCCTAATCGCTTGAAGAAGTTCACGCGGATTAGTTGAATTTTTTGAAAATAACGGAGCAATTGTGACCTCCAAAACCAAAGGTGTTGCTCAAAGCGTAGTTGATTTCTCTTGCCTGAGCTTTGGTAAAGGTTAAATTTAAACCTGGGTCAAAGGCCTCGTCGTCGGTAAAATGATTGATGGTTGGCGGAACGAGGCTATGATTGATAGCCATAATGCAGGCAATGGCCTCAATAGCTCCAGCGGCACCTAGGAGGTGACCGGTCATGGATTTTGTACTGCTGATATTGAGTCGATACGCATGGTCTCCAAAAACCTTTTGAATAGCCATGGTTTCGCTTACGTCTCCAAGAGGGGTGGATGTTCCATGCACGTTGATGTAATCGATACATTCAGGAGTAATCCCTGCGTCTTCCAAGGTAATTTGCATGACACTACTAGCGCCTAGTCCTTCTGGATGAGGAGCAGTAATGTGATTGGCATCGGCAGTCATGCCTCCACCTACGAGTTCTGCATAAATTTTTGCACCCCTTGCCTTAGCATGCTCGAGTTCTTCGAGAATCAAAGCACCTGCACCTTCACCCAAGACAAATCCATCTCGATCTTTGTCAAAGGGTCTTGAAGCTGTTTGAGGAGAGTCGTTTCGCTGGGATAAGGCTTTCATGGCATTGAATCCTCCAATACCTGCTTCAGTGACGGCAGCTTCTGATCCTCCACTGACAAAGATGTCTGCTTTACCCAATCGGATATAATTGAAGGCATCTATGAGAGCATTGGTAGCGGAAGCACAGGCAGATACGGTCACGAAGTTGGGTCCACGAAAACCATACTTAATAGAAATGAAGCCGGCAGCGATGTCGGCAATCATTTTAGGAATAAAAAATGGATTAAATCGGGGAGTCCCATCCCCCTTGGAAAACTCCATCACTTCTTCTTGGAAAGTTCTCAAACCTCCAATTCCCGAGCCCCAAATTACTCCGGCTCGTGACAAGTCAATGGTCTCAGGATTAATTCCTGAGTCTATAATCGCTTCATCTACCGCCACCATTGCATATTGGGTAAATGCATCCATTTTTCTTGCTTCTTTTCTATCGATAAAATTATCGATGTCAAAGTTTTTTATTTCGCAAGCAAATTGGGTTTTGAAAAGCGAAGCGTCGAATCGAGTGATGGGCTCAGCGCCACTCACACCAGAAGATAAACCCTTCCAGAATTCATCCTTTGAGTTACCGATGGGTGTGAGTGCTCCGAGGCCGGTTACAACAACTCTTTTTAAATTCATAAAATGAATTTATGGGGTAATTTTATTTTACGTTAGCCTCAAGGTAAGTGATGGCTTGACCAACTGTGCCGATTTGCTCGGCTTGGTCATCAGGAATGGAGATGTTGAATTCTTTTTCGAATTCCATGATTAATTCCACAGTGTCCAAAGAATCAGCGCCAAGATCGTTGGTGAAGCTTGCTTCCATAGTGACTTCAGATTCTTCTACGCCAAGTTTGTCAACAATGATGGCCTTTACTTTTTGTGCAATTTCAGACATTTTGTGATCAGTTTAGTGAATAACTTTCCGCAAAGAAATATATTTAATGGCTAATTGACAAAGAAATGCGGGAAGTAAATTTTGGGATTTTGAATATTGTCGCTACACCGTTTTAATTTCTACCTTTGTGACACCTACTGATCTTCCTCCATGAAGAAGGCTAAATTACTTGTAGAACCCACCTTTGACTTCGAATTGCTAGGGATTGTGTCTCCTGTAAAAGAATATAGAATGGCCTGGTTGATCAATAAAGAATTGGATCTCAACTTAGTAAAAAAAGATGATCTGGAATTAGAATTTTTAAATGCTCAAAAACTTGAAATAAGTCAATACTTCCTTTCTTTGTCGCATGGCTACATTCAGTTGCTAAAAAATAGGGCAATTAATGCTACCCAGCAGATGGCTTACCTTATTCCAGAGCTCAAAAATTTAGATTATTTTCTACTCGTACAGGATGAAACGGAGCAAATTTTATTAAGTACGTTTATTGAAAAGCTTTCCAGGAACTCTCTCGTTCAAAGTGTAATCAAGATTGATATTTCCAAACTCAAATCGAAAGAAAACCTACTAACCTATTAAACCTTTATGTCTCATTTGCCATTTAAAAAAACTAAAATTTTAGCCACTGTAGGTCCTGCCTCCAATACCTACGAGATGATTAAAAGTCTCGCTTTTGCTGGAGCAAATGTATTTCGTTTAAATTTTTCTCATGGGTCCCATGAAGTTCATCAAGAAGTGATCGAAATTATCCGAAGGGTAAATAAAGAAATGAATTGTCACCTTGGGATTCTTCAAGATTTGCAGGGTCCAAAAATTAGGGTAGGCGAGGTTGAAAACAATGGTGTTGAGATTAAACCTGGAGATAAAATCACCATTACTAGCGAGCCCCTGCTTGGAACTTCCTCTTTGGTGAGCACCGTGTATAAAAATCTGCCCCAAGATGTGCAGGAAGGAGAACATATTCTTATTGACGATGGAAATTTGGAATTGATCGTCAACGATACCGATGGGAAGCAAGTCAACTGCACCGTCCTCCATGGAGGTCTGCTCAAGTCCAGAAAAGGAATCAACCTTCCATTTACCAAAGTTTCAGCTCCATCGCTTACCGAAAAAGATTTGGAAGACCTAGAATTTGGATTAGCTCAAGACGTGGATTGGATTGCCCTATCTTTTGTTCGCTCTGCTGAAGATATTGTTGACCTCAGAAATAGAATCAAGGCTGCGGGTAAGCATTGCAAAATTGTAGCCAAGATCGAAAAGCCGGAGGCTTTGGAAAATATTGATGCCATCATCGAAGCTACAGATGCCATCATGGTAGCTAGAGGAGATTTAGGAGTGGAAGTCCCTATGGAGATTGTACCTCTATGGCAAAAAAAGATGGTTGAAAAATGCAAGCTGGCATGCAAACCTGTCATCATAGCTACCCAGATGATGGAGAGTATGATACAAAATCCAAGGCCTACTAGAGCAGAAACCAACGACGTAGCCAATGCAGTATTGGACGGAGCTGATGCAGTGATGCTATCTGCAGAGACTGCCTCTGGAAAATACCCTGTTCATGCAGTAAAAGCGATGACAAGCATCATTACCTACTTGGAAGAAAATGCTGAGATTTATCATAATCTGTATAGGATTCCTGAAGAGGATCCTACCTTTTTAAGCAATAATTTGATTTTGATGGCAGCCAGACTTTCTAGAAATGTGAAAGCAAAAGCTATTGTAGGAATCACTTCCTCTGGGTTTACTGGATTTAGGTTAGCTTCTCATCGCCCGCTATCCAATATTTTCGTATTTACTCGCAACAACAAACTCTTGACTCAACTTTCTCTGGTCTGGGGGGTACGCGCCTACCACTACGAAGGTCACGCCTCTACCGATGGGGTATTTGCCGATATTGAATCCATATTAAAAAATGACGGACATGTATCCACTGGAGACGTAATTGTCAATACCGGAAGCATGCCTTTGAGTCAAAAGGGAAAAACCAATATGCTAAAAATTCATATTGTAAGTTGACCTACACAACTTGGTTGGTTTACTAGGAAATTAAAAAAGCCACTTCACTGTAGTGGCTTTTTGCTTACCCTTTGATCAGGGAGAAGTCAAAAGACTCCAGGAATTTTGTGGTAAAGTTTCCTTCCTTAAACTGCTCATTTTCAAGAAGAGCAATATGAAACGGTATAGTAGTTTTGATGCCATCAATTACAAATTCTTCCAAGGCACGTTTCATTCGGACGATGACTTCTTCTCTAGATTGTCCACTCACAATCAGCTTGGCAATCATGGAATCGTAATTTGGAGGAATGACATAACCAGCATAGACATGGGAATCTACTCTTACCCCTCTGCCTCCTGGGAAATGCAGGTTATTGATTTTTCCCGGACTTGGCCTAAATCCATTGCTAGGATCTTCTGCATTGATTCGGCATTCCATAGCAAATAACTTAGGATAATAATTTCGACCTGAAATGGTTTCTCCAGCGGCCACTTTGATTTGTTCTTTAATTAAATCAAAATCAGTCACTTCTTCTGTTATGGGGTGTTCTACCTGAATTCTGGTATTCATTTCCATAAAATAGAAATTCCTATTCTTGTCTACTAAAAATTCAATGGTACCTGCTCCTTCGTATCCTATGGCTTCAGCTCCTTTGATGGCTGCTTTACCCATGGCATCACGTAACTCATCTGTAATAAAAGGAGAGGGGGTTTCTTCTACAAGTTTTTGGTGTCTTCGCTGAATAGAGCAATCTCTTTCTGAAAGATGACATGCCTTTCCCGTATGGTCACCCACCACCTGAATTTCTATGTGACGTGGCTCTTCAACAAACTTTTCTAGATACAAGCCATCGTTACCAAAAGCTGCTCCAGATTCCATTTTTGCGTCGTCCCACGCTTTTTTAAATTCCTGATCTTCCCTTACTATGCGCATTCCTCGACCACCACCCCCAGCAGTGGCCTTGAGAATTACAGGATATCCCATTTTTTTGGCCAATTCCAAACCTTGTTGTACCGAATCTAAAAGTCCCTCAGAACCTGGAATCGTCGGTACCCCAGCTGCTTTCATAGTGGCTTTGGCCGTAGCTTTATCGCCCATTTTGGCAATCATGTCTGGAGATGCTCCAATAAATTTTATTCCGTATTCTTCACATACCCGAGAAAATTCTGCGTTTTCAGATAGAAAACCATATCCTGGGTGGATGGCATCCGCATTGGTAATTTCTGCTGCCGCTATAATCCTAGGAATATTCAGGTAAGATTCCTTGCTTGGAGGAGGTCCAATACATACTGCTTCGTCAGCAAAACGTACATGAAGACTTTCTTTATCTGCCGTAGAATATACCGCGACCGTTTTAATACCCATTTCCTTACAGGTACGAATTACCCGTAATGCAATTTCGCCTCTGTTGGCAATTAATATTTTTTTAAACACGATTTTCTCGATTTAGAACTAACCTCAACCTGCAGGATCAATTAGGAAAAGGGGATGATCGTATTCTACAGGGGATGCATTGGATACCAATATTTTTACAATTTTCCCGCTAATATCCGATTCAATTTCATTAAAAAGCTTCATGGCTTCAATGATACAAATGGTTTGTCCAGAGCGAATTGACCCTCCTTCTTCTACAAAGGGAGCAGATTCGGGATTAGGACTTAAGTAAAACGTACCTATCATCGGTGATTTTATCTCGACCAAGTTGGAAGGTGCTGCCGCTGTGGGCTCTGCTGCTGTTGCTGCGGGAGCTGGGCTTGATGCAGTTGGAGCCGGAGCCGGAGCATGCATCAGTACTTGTGGGGTAGCACTAGGAGCAGCCGCATCCGCATATTTTTTCACAGAAAGCTCGAATTCTTCTGTTTTAATTTTGACTTCTGCTAAGCCTGTATTGGAAATGTAATCAATCAAATCTTGGATCTCTTTCGCTTTCATAGTGTTGATTTTTTCAATGCCTGAAGACATTTTTTTTCTATGGGATGAAATTAACTGAGCTAGGTAAGTTAACTAAATCAATTAGCCAAAACTAATTATTTTACTCTTTCAGAATAAGAACCGTCCCGCGTATCTACTTTAATTAAGGTATCTTGATCTACAAAAAGAGGTACCATAACGGTAGCTCCAGTCTCTACCGTAGCTGGTTTTAGGGCATTGGTGGCAGTATCCCCCTTTATTCCGGGCTCAGTATACGTAATCATCAATTCCACAAAGGGGGGTAGTTCCACCGAAAGGGGAGTTTCTGTTTCGGCATGAACCAAAATATCCACCAGCTGTCCATCTTTCAAAAGATTTGGTCTCTCAATGAGGTGTTCTTCCAAGGAGATTTGCTCAAAATTATCCGTATCCATGAAATTGTACCCCAAATCATCTTTGTATAAAAATTGATGGGCCCTTTTTTCTACGCGTGCAGTAGTCACTTTTTCCCCTGCATTAAAGGTTTTGTCCAGCGTTTTCCCAGAGCGAAGGCTTTTAAGTTTAGTTCGCACAAAGGCAGCTCCTTTGCCCGGTTTTACATGTTGAAATTCTACAATGCTAAAAATATCATTGTTCATTACAAGACAAAGTCCATTTTTAAAATCTGCAGTACTTGCCATGAGTTTTAAGTTCTAAGTTATTTTTTATAATCTAAAGCCCATTTGAGGTATATGGCACCCCAAGTAAATCCACCACCAAAAGCAGCCAAGATTAAATTATCTCCCTTTTTAAGTTGGTTTTCATATTCCCAAAGGCATAGGGGAATGGTAGCCGCAGTGGTGTTTCCATAGCGTTCTATGTTCATCATCACTTTTTCTGGGCCAATATTCATACGGTTGGCCGTAGCGTCTATGATTCGTTTATTGGCCTGATGAGGTACCAACCAAGCAACATCTTCACCTTTTAATCCATTGCGCTCCATGACCTCTGCACTTACGTCTGCCATGTTGGTGACGGCAAATTTGAATACCGTGGCACCTTCTTGGTAAGCATAATGTTCTCTATTGGCGACGGTTTCCATACTTGCAGGTCTTCGACTTCCTCCTGCTTTCATATGAAGGTAGTTTTCTCCTGCACCATCCGACTTCAATAGGGCATCCATGAGCCCCAAGTTTTCGGTAGTGGGTTCAAGCAATACTGCTCCAGCACCATCTCCAAACAAAATACAGGTAGTCCTATCCTGGTAATCCACTATAGCAGACATTTTATCGGCTCCTACTACAATCACTTTTTTGTGCGTGCCTGCTTGAATAAATTGTGCTCCGACTTGCAATGCAAATAAAAAACCTGAGCAGGCCGCACCCACATCAAAGGAAAAGGAATTTTTTGCTCCTACTTTTTCAGCAATAATATTTGCGGTAGCGGGAAATGGCATATCGGGTGTTACCGTTGCACATATGATCAAATCTATTTCCAAAGGGTCAGTAGCCGTCTTTTCCAAGAGGCCCTGCACAGCACCCATTCCGAGTACAGAAGTCCCTTGATTTTCCCCTTTTAAAATTCTTCGCTCCTTAATTCCGGTTCTAGAAGTGATCCATTCGTCATTGGTGTCTACCAATGACTCTAATTCTTTATTGGTAAGTCGGTATTCAGGGACATAGCCGTGAATGCCGCTAACCTTGGCTCTAAGTTTATCCATTAGGTGGGATTCTATCTACGTACGTGGAATTGGTAATCATTTGCTTTTTTCCAACTACCATTTTTCGTGCGCAGGCGTCAAAATTAGTATACTGACCTATCAATGCCAAATTCTGTATCGAGTAAGAACAAAGAACTGGAAAATGAGTTAATTTACCTTATTCCAAATGAAAATTCCACTCTTTAGGGGAGTGGAATAGGGGGTGAATGTGAGTTAGGTTAGGCTCGAACTTCTTTTTCGATGACTACCTGACCTTTAAAATACAATTTACCATCCAACCAAAAGGCTCTGTGAGGCAAGTGCATTTCACCGGTAGTTGGGCATTTTGCCAATCCAGGAGCTTCCAATTTGTAATGCGTTCTTCGTTTATCTCGTCTGGTTTTCGAAATTTTTCGTTTAGGATGTGCCATGGTAGGTCTTAGTTATGGTTTTCTTTATTTTTTCAATTTTAATAATTGTTCCCAACGGGGATCTATTACTTTCTTCTCTGGTTCAACTCCGAAGGATTCTTCCTCCCGTTCTTGGTCTAGGTATACAAAACCCCCTTCACTAGTTTCGTCTTCTTCCTCTTCTCTCCAGTTAGGATGAATTTTTTTTGCTGGAAGAGCAAGCAAGATATACTCGTAGAGCAACTGCGCTACATTGATGGAAGGGGTATCCCTAGTGATCATCATGACCAGATCATCTAGTTCCTCCTCTCTGGATCCAAATTTGTAAATCATTCGCTCCGTAAATGATAAAGGATGCCAGAACAACTCCAAACTTCTGTCGCAAGTGAGTTCTACACTACCTTGAACATGAAATGTGAGTTCCATGACATTTGCCCCTTTATTTAAATTGACCCTTGCAGTCAATTTCCCCTTCTCCAGAAGCTCATTCCCTTCCACCTGAGAAAAAAAATCATCCTTTATATCAAAGACTATTTCATGTAATCCCTCTTTGAATTTAATGATTTCAATATCAAAAGCTTTCCAGGACTTCACAGGACTTCTTCAGAATTAAGTCTGCAAATTTAGGAATTAATTTACGATCGGTGAAATAGAATTTAAAATATAATTTGGTTTCAGGCGTAATTATTACCCAAATAGCACTTATCCTTTGTCCTGAGACCTGCTATCCGCGATATCTGCAGCCAAAAACAAAGCTGCTCTCATGGATGATTCTTCTGCTATATTTTTACCAGCTATGGCATAAGCAGTGCCGTGGTCTGGTGAGGTTCGAACCACCGGAATTCCCGCGGTAAAATTAACCCCCGTGCTGAAGGCCATGGATTTAAAAGGAATTAGTCCCTGGTCATGGTACATGGCCAATACTCCGTCAAATTTGGAATGCTGATACATCCCAAAAAAACCATCTGCTGCATAAGGACCAAAAACATAGTGGTGCTTCTCTTTTAATTCTTGTACTACGGGTTTGAGAATTTTTTCCTCTTCCTCACCCAATAGTCCATCCTCACCGGCATGGGGATTGAGTCCAAGGATAGCTATTTTGGGTTTTGGTATACCAAAATCATGTTCAAGACTCTTGCTAAAAAGTAAAACCTTCTCTGCAATAAGTTCTTTGGTAATGCAAGACGGGACTTTTGCTAGGGGCAAGTGACCCGTAGCCAATCCTACTCTCAAGAAATCGCTTACCATCATCATCAGGCAACTTGAAGCCCCTACTGCATTAGAAAGGTATTCGGTATGACCCACAAAGGGTTTTTCTGCAGTGGAGAGATTGTTTTTGTTTACGGGGGCGGTGACCAAGCCATCAATTTTTCCTGATTTTAGGTCTTCTACGGCCTTGGCAAAAGAAAGCATTGCCAATTTTCCTGCCTCCTGGGTTTCTACCCCAGGAAGGATTTCTGGACATTCTTCCACGCAGTTGATTACTTGTAATTTTCTAGGCTGAATTTCATCGCTAGACCTGATTTGGGTAAACTGAATTTCTTCCAGCTGTAAGAGCTTTTTATAATGAGTCAAGGCTTTTCCGTGTCCATAAATGACAGGCGTAAAGGAAGAGTAAACGCGCGCATCCGAAAGAGATTTCAATATCACTTCCACTCCAATGCCATTGACATCTCCTATACTAATTCCTAGAATGGGTCTTTGTTTCTTTGTTTGCATGATGCTTTCTACGCTTTAAATCAGGAAAACAATTTCCAAGTCATGTTGGAATATTCCCTTAATTTTGAAGTCTGCAAGTTATGAAAAAATATCAGAGGGATACGATGGCACTGGTCAAACCAAAAAAGCATCTTGGTCAACATTTTTTGACTGATCTTAGCATTGCAGAGCGAATCTCCCAACAAATCACTGGGCATGGAGAGGCTAGGCTTCTCCTAGAAATTGGTCCTGGCATGGGAGTATTAACCGATTTTTTACTTCAAAATAAACTAGAGCTTCATCTCATAGAAATTGATAATGAAAGTATTGATTTCCTGAAGAAAAAATATCCTGAAATGAAGGATAGGATCGTGGAGGGGGATTTTCTCCAATTTGATATAAGGAAAAAATGGAAGGAGCCCATGGTGATAGCGGGTAATTTTCCCTACAATATTTCCTCTCAAATATTTTTTAAGGTATTGGAAAACAAAGATTTGGTGACAGAGGTGGTGTGCATGCTGCAAAAAGAAGTGGCCCAACGCATTGCTTCTCCCAAAGGTAGTAAAGTGTATGGAATTTTATCGGTACTTTTACAGGCCTGGTACGATATAGAATATTTATTTTCTATACCTCCAGGAGTATTTCATCCTCCACCTAAGGTGAATTCTGGGGTTATCCGACTTACCCGTAATGCAGTGAACAAGTTGAACTGCAACGAAAAGTTATTTTTCCAAGTGGTCAAAGCAGGATTTGGAAATAGAAGGAAAACCCTTCGTAATTCCCTAAAATCCTTCCAACTTAGGGAAGAATTTAAGTCAAACCCCATGCTAGATAAGCGTGCAGAGCAGTTGGGAGTGGAAGATTTTGTGTTTTTGACCCAGGAAATCGAAAAAGGTCGTGGAACAAATGAAACAGTTTGAGTTATCCAAAGAATTCCTTGAAAATCTTCAATTGGGGATTGAACAGGAAAATGCTGCCTTCATTTTAACTGCATTGGATGGAGTCAATGTAGCAGATATTGCGGCACTCTTGGATGAACTTTCCTCTTTGGAATCCATCTATGTCTTGAGGCTTTTGGAAAGGCAACTCGCTGCTGACGTTTTGATTGAATTGAATGAAACTACGCTTACCAAAGTATTGCCAGGTTTAGAGACATCAGAGGTGGCCTCTTGGATTCAGGCCATGGATTCTGATGATGCGGCGGATATTTTAAGTTTATTTTCCGAAAAGGAAAGAGAAGAAATTATCTCTGAAATTGAAGATCGAGTCAAGCTGGAGCAGATCGTTGAACTTCTTCGCTACGAGGAAGATACTGCAGGAGGGATCATGGCGAAGGAAGTATTGCGTGCCAATAAAAATTGGAACGTAGTACAGACCATCAACGAAATCAGACGGCAAGCTGAAAATGTGGAGAAAATTTACTCCATCTACGTAGTCAACAACAAACAACATTTGCTGGGAAGGGTATCCCTCAAAAAAATAATTTTAGCTTCGTCTGACACCATCATTGAGGATATTATCGATGAAAATATCATCTCTGTTCCGGTACACATGGACCAGGAAGAGGTAGCGGCTTTGATGCGTAAATACGATTTGGAATCTGTCCCTGTTGTCAATGCCAAGAATAAATTGGTAGGTAGAATTACGGTTGACGACATCTTGGATGTGGTGCAAGAGGAAGCAGACGAAGATATTCAAGCCATGGCAGGGGTATCTGCAGATATCGAAGAATCCGATTCCATATTTACCATTTCCAAAGCACGCCTTCCATGGCTTTTGATTGGGGTAATAGGGGGATTGATGGGAGCAAAAATTATAGGTTTTTTTGAAGATGGGCTATCTAAATATCTGGCTCTTGCTTCATTTATCCCCTTGGTTGCCGCTACAGGTGGCAATGTGGGAATTCAGGCCTCTTCCCTTATCGTACAGTCTTTGGCCTCCAAATCTGCATTTGACGACACTTTGATTCAGCGATTTTTAAAAGGGTTTTTAGTGGCCATTTTAAATGGATTGGTCTTGGGAGGATTTGTATTTTTGGTGGTGGTATTTCTCTATGGATTTGAGTCCTTATTTGGAATCACGGTTGGAGTAGCACTGTTTTGTGTAGTATTGCTTTCCTCTTTTATGGGTACCGTGACCCCTTTGGTGTTGCACCGCATCGGGGTTAATCCTGCCATTGCCTCTGGACCATTTATTACCACCACCAATGACCTGTTGGGATTGGCGGTGTATTTTGGGGTAGCTGTCCTCTTGCTTAATCTATAGTGATGAAGGTATTGATTTGTGATGAGATGCATGCCAGCATTACTGCCTTGCTAGAAAAGGAAGGTTTTGAAGTGACCTATTCCCCAGCTATCAGCAGGGCGCAACTTCTGAAAGAGGTAGCCAACTACGAGGGGATAATCATTCGTTCAAAGACGCCCTTAGATCGCTCCTTACTTGAAAAAGCTACTCGACTTAAATTTGTAGCCCGGGCAGGAGCAGGACTTGATCTACTGGATGTAGATTACCTACATGAAAAAAAAGTAAAACTTTTTCATGCAGCCAAAGGCAATAGGGATGCAGTTGCAGAGCATGCTTTGGGAGGAATTTTAGCTCTTTTTAATCGACTTGCTGTCGCAGACCAAGAAGTGAGAAGAGGAGTGTGGAATCGAGAAGCCAACCGAGGAATTGAATTGAAGGGAAAAACAGTGGGAATTTTTGGCTATGGCAACATGGGAAAAGCATTTGCCAAGCGGTTGGAGGGTTTTGGTGTCAAGGTAATGGCTTATGACAAATACCTTAGTGGTTTTGGAAATAAACAGGTGCAAGAATCGACTTGGAAAAAGATTAAAGCCAAGGCAGATGTCCTCAGCATTCACGTGCCTTTGACTCCAGAAACAAGAGATTTTTTGACTTTAGACGAGTTAAAAGAGTTTGCTAAGCCGATTTGGCTTATCAATACGGCTAGGGGAGAGTTGATTCGCATGAGTACCTTAAATCAAGCCTTAGATCAGGGAATTCTGAGAGGTGCGGTGCTGGATGTGTTGGAAAATGAAAAATTTGATCGATTTAGTTCTGAGCAGCAAAAAGAATTTGAAAGCCTTTCACGTCGTGAAAACGTTCTTTTTACCCCGCATGTCGCAGGATGGACTACGGAATCCTACCAAAAAATAAACGAAGTTTTGGTCAAACAAATCAAGAAATCTTTCAAAAAAATGCTTTCTAGTTCGAATTATTAGGATTTTTTTTGCCTTGTTTTCTGAGAATGCTTTTCTATCTTTGTTTATACATAACAGGCAACGCAATGTAACGGTCTCCGAAAAGTGACCGTTACTTTGTTTTTTGAGCCTATAGATACTTAGTTAACTATGTCAAAAGTACAGTATTACACCGAAGAAGGTCTTAAGAAACTGAAGGATGAACTTCATGAGTTGAAGACAAAGGGTAGAATAGATATTGCTCGACAAATCGCAGAAGCAAGAGATAAAGGGGATTTGAGTGAAAATGCCGAATACGATGCTGCCAAAGACTCACAAGGCCTCCTAGAACTAAAAATAGCCAAACTTGAGGAAATCGTGGGGAATGCCCGTGTATTGGACAATTCTAAAATGGATACCAGTAAGGTCGGGATCCTGTGTACGGTGAAGATCAAAAACATAAAAAACGGAATGACCGTGAGCTACACCTTGGTATCTGAAGAAGAAGCAGACTTGAAGGCTGGAAAAATCTCGCTTGCATCTCCCTTTGGAAAAGGGTTGGTGGGAAAAGGAACTGGAGAAATTGCCGAAATCAATGCGCCTGCTGGAAAGTTGCAATTTGAAATCTTAGAAATTACCTATTAATTTCCTCCTTGTCCGCAGGACTTAAATAACATCACATCTCCATGGCAAGTCTTTTTTCAAGAATTATCTCCCGAGAGCTGCCTGCTCAGATAATTGCAGAGGATGAAAATCACATGGCTTTCTTGGACATTATGCCCTTGGTCAAAGGCCACGTATTGGTAGTTCCTAAAAAGGAAATTTCATACATTTTTGACATGGATGCTGAATCCTTATCCCAATTGCATGTTTTTGCTCAAGGGGTAGCCAAAGTCATGGACAAGACACTTTCCTGCACGAGAATAGGTATGGCAGTGATTGGCTTGGAAGTTCCCCACGTGCACATCCATTTGGTTCCCCTTCGCAGCGTACAGGACATAAATTTTTCCAAGCCTAAGCTCAGTTTGAGCCTGGAAGAGCTAGCAGAAATTGCTGAAACAATTCGAAAGGGATTTTAAGATGCCCTTATTTTTATGGGTTCAAGGCTTTGATCCAAATGTTTCTATACAAAACATCATGCCCTTCTGCCTGTAATTTTAATCCTCCAGGACGGTCAGTAATTCCTTTTCCCCCATCATTTCCTCCATCTAATCCTGAATTAGGCCCTCCCCAAACTTGTTGAATGGAGACCTGGTCGTGAATCTTTACTCCATTGAAAAATACGGTGACCTTTGCTTTCTCTTTCAACTTACCCCCTTCAAATTTTGCTGCCTGAAAATAAATGTCGTAGGCATTCCAGTTGCCCACTCCATTGTAAGCCTGTACATCGGGAAGTTTTTCATTGATCACCGCAGCCATGCCATGAAGGCCATAATCTCCATCCAGAATTTGGATTTCGTAACGATTTTGAAGATATACCCCACTGTTTCCCCCTTCTTTTAGCACTAAGAATTCAATGTGTGCCTGAAAATCTCTGAACTCATCTTTGGTGACGATGTCAGCAGCACCATACTTTCCTCCTGCACCGGCAGGGTCATTACTAGAGATGGCTTTTTTGCCGTCTATAGGATCGATCGTCTCGGGCCATTTGATAGGTAGGGTAGCTGATAATCTTGGGCCATTCCAATAGGTCCAATGCTCATGCAGGGATTCCTTGCTACCATCCAAGTACAGTTTTGCACCAGCAGGAGGAGGAGTTCCTAAATAAGATTTTTGTTGGGCTATTCCTTGAAAAGTGCACAGAATACTTATGAAAAAGAGGACATACTTCATGGGGTTCGGGATGGGTTTAGCATGTAAGGTGATTGTTGAACCATTAACTTCTAGGATAAAATTTTACCTTATTTAACTAGAATTGCAAGCCGCTAATAGAAAATTATTTTCAAACAAAAATAAAGTGAAAGGGGAGGATGTTATGGGTTTACTTAAAACCATCCAAATACGGCACCGAAGCTTTTGATACCCAATATCAACGTGATAGCCCAAATGACTACTCCAAATACGATCCTTGATTTTGATAAAGCGTATTTGCCCAACAAGTTTTTTCTTGTACTCATCCATATCAACCACGCGCTAATCAGAGGTAGTAGGATTCCATTGGCCAGCTGGGCCAAGGTTATCAAGGTGACTGGCTTAATTCCAAAGGAGGAAAATAGGATTCCTAATGCCAATATACTGCCCATGCTGGCTCGCATGGGAGTTGATTTTAAGTTTTGATTGCTCCCCAGAATGCCGCAAATAACCAGACCTCCAGCCAATGGAGCTGTCAAAGCCGAGGTGAGCCCTGCTGCCATCAATCCAAATCCCATCAAGTAGGTACCTAATTCACCAAATATTCCCGTGAGTCCTTTGGCAATGTCCTTTGCAGTCTCTAAACTTTCAGAGGGATTTGCTACTCCTGCTACTAAAATCCCCATGGAGACAATTCCTCCAAGAAGAATAGATACCCAGATATCCCTTCTCATCAATGGCAAATCCTCAGCTTCGGACCACTGTTTTTTTACTAAACTAGCGTACAGAAATAAATTGTAGGGCACTACCGTGGTACCGATTAAGGCAACAATGGTAGGTAATTTTTCTACAGAAAAACTTGGAACAAAACCCATCAAAAGAGCATCCCAAGTAGGTTTGGTGAGTGCAGCTGCGATCAAAAATGCCGTGGACATCAAGATAACTAATCCAACCAAGACAGCTTCCAATCTTTTGTAATTTCCCCACCACAAAAGAAGGGTGGCAAGAAGCCCGATGACAAGATTTCCAGATTGAACCTCCAAAGGGCCAAGCTTCCAGGTCAGTAGATCTATAAAAATCTCTAATCCGAAAGTTGTCCCAGAGATATTACCGCTCTGATAGGCTGCATTTCCTATTCCAATAGCCAAAAGAATTAATCCCATTACCAGAGTCCTCCATATCCCTTTCCTAGAGGTAGTTCGTACCAATTGGCTGAGGTCTGCTCGAGTAATGATACCTATTCTGCCTGAAAGTTCTTGGAGGTATATGGTCGCTACAATACTCAATGCCAAAGCCCAGAGCAAGGTAAAATCAAATTGAATACCGGCCAAGGAGCATACGGTCACTGTACCAGGACCAATAAATGCTGCAGTAATTAAGGGCCCTGGGCCGAAAGATGATTTTTGTTTAGGACTGCTCAAGCGAGATAGTTCAAGGAGGCTAGGTATTCGTTTAGATTTTTTGTAGGTTTTCCGTTCTACCGCGTGTAAGATACTATGGTTTGGATAAAAAAAATAGGAAAATGGGTGGCAATAGGAATGGCACTATTTCTTTTGCTTTTAACATTTATGTATCGAGGAGAGCTTTCCTCGGAGGAGGTAAATAAAAAATACCTTACGCCAGAATCTCAATTTTTAGATATAGACGGCATGAGGGTACACGTGCGGGTGCTGGGAGAGGGAGAACCCGTGATCCTTCTTCATGGGAGTTTTTCTTCCCTTCATACCTGGGATATTTGGCAACACGAGTTAAGCCCTTATTTCCAGACCATATCTTTGGATTTTCCAGGACATGGACTTACTGGTCCCGATTCACTAAAGAGGTATACTACTCTGGACTATAGCCATTTGGTCCTTCGAGTAGCAGAAAAACTTCAATTAAATGAGTTTCATCTCGCGGGAAACTCTATGGGTGGGGCCGTGGCTATGCAAGTGGCTTCTGACCATCCGGATCGGGTGCTTTCCTTAAATTTGGTGGATGCCGCAGGCTCTCCTCCCAGCCCATCCGATTCTTCCTCTAAGGACAACAAAAGAGGCGGGGCTTGGATTTTCAGACTTGCTAATCAACCCTACCTCTCTTCTTTACTACTTTCCTTTACTCCTAGATTTTTATTTGGACTCAATTTGAAGCAAGTCTATGCCGATGAAAATAAAGTAAGCGAGGAGGTGGTCACACGCTACTACGAGCTCATACTGAGGGAAGGAAATAGAAAAGCCACCTTGGATAGGCTGCAACTACCACGCAATGCCTCCATACGGTTTGATCGCTTGACCATGCCCACCCTTATTCTATGGGGAGCCAAGGACAATTGGATTCCCCTTAGTCAAGGAGAAAAATTAAAACAAGCCATTCCAGGAGCTAACCTAGTTGTATTTGAGGAGGCAGGTCATGTACCTATGGAAGAAATTCCAATGGAATCTGTAGCAGAATACTTACGATTTTTAGGTGTGGAAGTGCGTGAAAATTTTCTTCAGCCATTCAAACAAATGGCCGATGCAAGTTAAATGGATTGTATTGAGTCTTTAGTCTTACTTTTTTGGATTCTTGGAGCGATGAAAATAGAATTTGAAAAATTTGGAGAGCTGCTAGAACGAACGCAAAAAAAGATCCACGAAGCTAATTCTGAGTTGGACAAGTTGGTGGGAGCGTGAACAAGAATCATTCAGCGCAAGCTCAAGGAGGTACAGGAATTGCCCGAATCCGAAAGTACCTGCCTCCTACAGGACTAGGATAGCCTAGGTTTCTTTTATTCCAACTCCATTCTAGATAGAATTTTAGCGATTTTTTCCTCCATAGTTTCTGAAGAAATACTCGTTCGACTCAATCGGTCTACCAAAATTGGAAAGCAAAAAGGTGTAAACTGGGAGGGGTATCTTACTTGGATAGACAGGCTATTCAGTTTTTTCATGGCGTTCACAAACATCTCTTGTTCCATCTGTTGATTTAATGCTTCCTGTCGGGCCTGTTTTAGAAGTAAATTTTCTGGATCGTATTCTTCAAAAACTTGAAAAAGTAAACTGGAGTTGGCTTGTATGTGCTTAAAAGAAGTAGGTTTTCCAGGATAACCCTGAAATACCAATCCTGCGATACTTGCAATTTCCCTGAATTTTCTTTTTGACATTTCACTTTCATTTACACAATGAAGGACGTCTTCTTCTAAGTTGTTCAGTGAAAACAGGTCTTCTTCTAGCAGTTCTTCAATATCCAAGGGAACTTCGGAAAAGAGTTCAAATCCATAGTCGTTCATCGCCATGCTGAAGGTTACTGGAAACCTTTGAGAAATTCTGTAAGCAAGGAGCGCACTCATGAGTTCGTGCATCATTCTTCCCTCAAAAGGGTAGAAAAACAAATGATACCCTTCTCGACTTTGAAGGGATTCGATCAAAAAGGTTTGTTCATCGGGTACTAGAGATAGTTTACTTTGAAGATCCAGTAAGGGCAATACCTTTATAATTTCCTCCTCCCTTACCACCCCTTGGTTATAAGCCTTAAACAGTGCTCTGATTTGATGTGAAAGTTTAGAACTCAAGGACATCCGAGCCCCCATCCAACTCACTACTTGATTGGCCTTTTTGGTAGTCAATGCCACGATGGCCTCCATGCCTTTTACTTGGAGCAACTCCAAATTACGTCCTGCAAAATAAAATCTATCTCCTACATGGAGTTTGGCTATAAAATATTCTTCTACCGTACCCAAATAAGTCCCGTTTTTGAACTTTACTTTCATAGAGACATCGCTGACGATTGTACCCATACTCAGGCGATGTTTCATGGCTATTTTTTTATTTCTAACCCTGTACTTTCCGTCCTCCTCCAAGACTACTTTAGTGAATTCTTCATAGTTACCTAGGGAAGTCCCTCCTTTGGTAATAAAATCAAGTATCCAATCGAATTCTGGAGGGCTTAGTTTAGAAAATGAATGGGTTGATTTGGCCAAGCTGTAAAGGTGTTGAGGATCAAATCCATCACCAATAGCCAGGGTGAGTAAAAATTGAATCAGTACATCGTAGGGCAGTTCGGGAGCAAATTGTGATTCAAGATCCTCCTGGGCAATGGCATTGCGAAGTGCCGCAGCTTCAACCAATTCCAGGGAATGCGTAGGGACAAAGTATATTTCTGAGGGCAATCCAGGCCGATGACCTGCTCTGCCTGCTCGTTGAATAAATCGGGACACTCCTTTGGGACTCCCTATTTGTATAACCCTATCCACAGGCCTAAAGTCTACTCCTAAATCTAAGCTCGAGGTACATATGACTACTTTGAGCAATTCTTGGTGTAAGGCTTGTTCTACCCAGGTGCGTACTTTGACATCCAAGGATCCATGGTGCATGGCCATCCAACCAGCCCATTCAGGCTTAGCTTCTAGAATTTTTTGGTACCAAAGTTCCGTCTGGGAACGGGTATTGGTAAAAACCAACACGGAAGTTCCTTCCTCAATTTTCTGAATCACTTGATTGATCAAGCTAATACCAAGATGACCCGACCAGGGATATTTTTCAATTTCCTCTGGAAAGAGGGAGTGAATTTTAATTTCTTTTTCTATTCTAGCTTTTACCAGATGAAAGGGGTGCTCGTTTCCAAGGAGGGTAGCAGTGGCGTGGTCTAAATTCCCCAAGGTGGCGGAAATTCCCCAACGTTTAAATTTTTTATCGCAGAAGGATTGCATATAAGCCAAGGCCAATTGCACCTGAACCCCCCGTTTGTTACCTAAAAGTTCATGCCATTCGTCTACCACTACGACGTTCAATGAACTAAACAGTTCTTGATGATCTTTTTGAGAAAGTAAAATATGCAAGGTTTCCGGTGTGGTGATCAAACACTCCGGAGGATTTTTTTTAAAATTTGCTCTGGATTTAGCATCTGTATCCCCATTTCTCACTTGCACTTGCCAAGGGAGTGCCAAGGTCTCACACACCTCTTGCATTGCTTTTTGGAGGTCTTGTGCCAAGGCTCTCAAAGGAGTAAGCCAGATAACCCTAATTCCACTACCGCGAGGGCTTTTCCAGGTATCTGGATGAGCTTCTATAAATTCCAAGAGGGCAGGGATCCAAAGTGCAAAAGTTTTACCTGATCCTGTTGGGGCGTTTAAAACCCCAGATTTTCCGTCTAAAAAATCTTTCCAAACTTGGAGCTGAAAAGGAAAAGGTTCCCAGCCCTTGGACTCAAAATAGCGAAGTCCTGAGGAAAATCTTGGATCAACCATAAGAAGTGAGCAGCGCTTTTAGGTCCTCAATCGTATTGGCTTGACTCAAGAGTTTATCTTTTCTCCAACGTGATATTCTTGGAAATCGAACAGCTATACCACTTTTGTGTCTTGGGCTTGCTTGGATTCCTTCAAAAGCAATTTCAAAAACCAACTCAGGCTTCACTGTGCGTACAGGTCCAAATTTTTCTTTGGTATGTTTTTTTACAAAGGCATCTACTTCTTTCAATTCTGCATCGGTCAACCCAGAATAGGCCTTGGCAAAGGGTACGAGAGCCTCTCCATTCCATACCGCAAAAGTAAAATCTGTATAAAGATCGGCCCTTCTTCCATGACCTTTTTGGGCATAAAGTAACACCCCATCTATGGTCAAAGGTTCTATTTTCCACTTCCACCAATTTCCTCTTTTTCTTCCTGTATCGTATATGGAATCCTTCTTTTTTAGCATGATGCCTTCTGCCAATACTTGCCGAGACGCTGTTCTTTTAGCTGCCAACTCTTCCCAGGAAGCAAAAGTCAGGCTTTCAGAAAACAAAAAAGCAGGATGGTGAAGCTGCTGCTGCAAGTTCTTTAGGATTTCTTTCCTCTGGTAAAGGGGCATATTTCTTACATCTTGACCTTTCCATTCCAATAAGTCAAAAGAAATAAAGGCTACTGGAGCATCTTTTAATTGCTTTTTGCTTAGGTTTTTTCTTCCAATGCGAGTTTGTATGCTAGAAAAGGGAAGGGGTGTTCCTTCCTGAAATGCAAGAATCTCTCCATCCAAAACCGTGCCTTCGGGGAGTGCTTCCATAAACTCCAGAATTTCTGGGAATTTGTCACTCAGCAATTCTTCTCCTCGACTCCACACGAAGGATTGTTGTTTTCTTCGAATAACTTGTCCTCGAATTCCATCCCATTTCCATTCTGCAATCCATTGATCCTGATAAAAAGTAGTGGTCTGGGATTCTTCTAATGGATGGGCCAGAAAAAAAGGATAGGGCTTGGAAGCCTCCTGAGCTCCTTCTTCTGGAGTCAATAATTCCTCCAAGCTCACCTGGCTCGGATCCCAATTTCCCATAAGCCTATGGGTAAGCTGGGCAATGGGGATGCCTGTATGCTTGGACAAGGCCTTGATGACCAATCCTTGGCTCACCCCAATTCGAAATCCACCAGTGATCAACTTATTGAAAATAAAACGCTCCATAGGACCTAGTTTATCCCAGACCGAATAAATTTCTAGCTTTTTTTCTTCTTCATTTTTTCCAGAAAGAGCTTTTAAGATGCTTATCCAAGTATTTAGAGATATTTTCTCTGGATGTGAAGGAGGAGGCAATAAAAGGGAGATAGTTTCAGCCAAGTCCCCAACAGCTTGATAACATTCTTCAAACAACCAATTGGGAATTCCTGCTTTTTCTTGACTCCAGGTGCGGAGCTGTGCAGTGGAGACCTGTCTTTTTGGTTTTTTATCGAAAAAAATAGCAATCGCCCAAATCTTATCTTCTTCTAAAGCTTGATCAAAAAACCACATCAATACTTCTACCTTATCCCCCGTTTTGTTGGATTGATCTAAGTGTAGGATGAGCTCAGCGAAGGATTTCATGGATTGGGAAACTAGAAGGCAACAAAATAAGGAGAAGCTTGATGGTTTTAAAAATAACCTTGTTTGGGCTTCTTTTTATTTAGAGTTCATTATTGAAAACTCTCTTCCCATAAAAAAGTTACTCCCTAATCAGGTGGTTCTTTTTCCTAAACAACTTCGGAGGATATTTCTTTTTAAAAAAAAACTAGGCTAACCGGTGAGGGTTAGCCTAAGTAATTTTTTTCTAAGTGTAATCCTAGTTTAGAATCACTGGAAAGGTGATATCTAGGTCTGATTCTCCACCTGCTTGCACAAAATTGGAAAAATTTGGATTGCTGGCTCCTGCAAAACTTTTGTTTAGTTCATGTCTGAGGACAACGCGCATACTGCTGTTGTTGGTACCTGGGGAGGAGGAAACAGTCACGGTGTTTTTTAGACCCAAGGCAATACCTCCTGCATCAGCATACTGAATGCTGAAAATGTTGCTGTCAAAAACAGGACCTAAAAAGAAAAATTGATGTGCTGCTGCTTCAGCTAGAATTTCCTTGGTGATGTCTTCATTTTCTATGGAATTGGTCAATTCAATGGTCATCTGGTATTTTTTACCTTTTGTCAAGCTGATGGATTGAACGGTAGGTGTTTTTCCTACTTCAATACCTTGAGGATCGCTCGCCTTAAAGCTGAGTACAGATCCCACCGGTGCATTTGAGGGATTCAATTCTTGGAATTTCAAGGTGACATCTGTGATTACTTCTCCATCATTTTCTTTGGATGGGTCATTGCTTTCGCAAGAGGCAAATCCCAAAGTAAGTAGTGTCAACAGGTACAGAGGTAGTTTACTTAACATTTTCATAGGTGTTTGATTTAGAATTGATAGTTAAATTTAAGTTGTAAATTTCTTCCCATATCGGCAGTGAAGTAGCGAAAACGGTTCATGTATTCTTTGAATTCAGTATCCAGAAGATTGGTGACCAAAAGACCAGCCGTAAATTGATTTTTTCCAATTTCTACTTTTCTAGAATAACCTAGGTTGACCAAAGTGTAGGCAGGCGGGGCTGGTGCAAGGTCAAATTCTGGTTCCCTGCTTTGTCTTGCAACTCCTAAACTACTTAGAGTGATTCGGTTCTTTCCTTTCCCTTCTTCTTGTTTGCCAAAGCTATATGACAACCCTACATCCATTCGATCGGAAGGTATGAAGGGGAAATAGGCTTGTGTTTCGCTATTTTTAGCCCGAATGAGAGATGCCTTGAAATAGCCTTCCCATTGCTGGCCAAATCCATAACTGCCAGAAAGATCTATTCCATAGAATAAGGCATTTGCTTGCAGGTACTCGTACACGTTGAAGGTGCCTCTTAGGCTCACAAAAGTCTGTCCTGTAGGATTCAAGTAGATGTAATTTTGGATGCGGTTCACATATCCTGTAAGTTCCAAGTTGCCTTTTCTGCCATCTAACTCTAGGCTATTCACCCATTTGAGCGAATTTTCAGCGATTAGGTTTTTGTCACCCAATTCTACTGCAGCTGCTCCATGGTGTAAGCCTTGACTAAAAAGTTCATTTACATTGGGGGGTCTCCAGGCTGTTCCTAAATTGGAAGAAAGGCTAAGGGATGGACTGACTTGGTACATCGCACCTAGGAATGCGGCACCATTTTGAAACTCTAAATTGGATTCCTCCAACTGATTGTTTAGGTAACGTGCAGCGCTTATGCTTCTAAGGTCATAACGAAGTCCAGCTTCAACTTCCAAGGGGCCCTTCATGTACTTTTCCATGAGGTAAACTCCCGCATTGACCATGTCGTAATTTGGAATAAGTGGAGTTACGCCTGTGCCTGGAACATTGCTGTTTGCCTGTTGGATGAGCGAAATACCCGCTGAACCCGTCCATTGGGAATTAAGTTGATGGTCTAGGGAAAGCTCTGCAGTATTGGTAAATAATTCCAGATCCAAACTTGGTCTGGCATTGAGATTACCCCTTCTGCGGTCAAATTCTTTTCTCCTATTGGATTGAAATCCATATTGAACATTGAGCTTCCAGGAGGGGTGAAGGTGATAGTGGGCTTTTACTTTAGTCAAGTGATGGGTCACCTCCTGTTTAGGATTTTCGATAGTATAGCTAAACTCACCTTCGGAAAAAGGCCTACCATTTTTAATAATTTGCTGCAAATCAGACAAGTTTCCGGTATGGGAATCTCTTAATATACCCAAGGTGGTAGAGAAATAACTGTAGTAGACCTCTGCTCCTAGTTTTTTAGAGCTGTAGCCCAATGTGCTAGTCAGGCTCATTTCTTGCATGCCAGTATTGTCTTGTATGTAGTCTGGAGTACGCAAATTGCCTGCTCTCTTAGTGGCTCCTTGTATACGATATCCCAATCCAGAGAATTTGCCTGATCCACCAGCATGAGCTAGTGATAAGTTGCCTGATTCCCCATTGCTATTTCCAATCAGGTTGATTTCAGTGATTTTCTTTTTAGAGGTGGGAAGGGCAGGAGGGTTCACCAAAATCACTCCTCCCATGGCCTCAGGTCCAAACCTCACCGTTTCTGCTCCTTTGATGACAGTGAGTTCGTCGGCTAGGAAAGGGTCAATCTCTGGAGCATGCTCTGCCCCCCATTGTTGCCCTTCTAGGCGGATGCCATTATTCAGTATTAAAATTCTATTGCTATGTAATCCGTGGATTACCGGTTTGGAAATGGTATTTCCGGTGGAAAAAGTAGTCACTCCAGCCACTCTTTTCAAACTTTCTCCAAGACTTTCCCCCCTAGATTGAAGTAATGCCTCTCCATACAAGGAGGAGACGGATGTGGTTGTTTGAGCCACTTCCTGATGCCCATGTATCTCCACTCCAGCCAGATCTACGGCCTCTTCCTCCATTAGGAAGGTTTGGTTGGTAGTGCTTGCATTCAAGGTTATACTTCTCTTTATTTCCTTATGACCAATAAATCGGATCTGTAGCGTGATGGTACCTGGGCATAGGTCTTTGATTATAAAATTCCCATTCGCATCGCTAGGAACTCCTTTGTTGGGTTCCATCAACCACACGTAGGCTGCTTCTATGGGTTCATTGTTTTCCAAATGAAGAATTTTCCCCCTCAAGGTTAGGGTGCATTGTTGGGCCTGGAGCGAGGCACATGCCCATGCTAAGCAAACAATGAAAAGCACTCCTTTTTGAAGCATATTTGCAAAAATAATGCCTCTTTCAAACTTCCCCAAGCTTTTTGAAACAAAGTTGCAAATGAATTTTAAATAAAAAAATTATGATCGAATCATTGACTTGTTAGACTGCAATTGAAGGATAAAATAAATCCAGGAGGAACCTAGATTTTAATGATTTTATGTGTTCAAACTATTGGGGTAACCAATTTTGCCAGGGAATCCTACTTAGGATCAATACCAAACCCACAGCATAGAGCATGTAGATGCTTCTAAATTTTCCTTTGGATGTTTCTAATCTTTTGGCCCTACTGTATCCGATGGTTATTAATACAATGGCAACTATATTGATCAGGGGATGCTCCAGAGCGGTGAGCCTTGCTGCTGCATCCATGGCTCCTCCTCCAGTCAACATTGGAAATCCTTTGGGACTCACGAAGTATAGAATTAATCCAATGAGAAGTTGTAGGTGGGATAGAATCAAGGCTATCAGGGCAATTTTTCTATCATTTTCTTGAAATTCCCTTCCAGATAGGGATCCAATCAAGGCCCAAACTATGACCAAGATCAAGGCTAATAGTGCTAAATAAGCCAAGCCTGAATGGGAATGTTGTAGTCCAGTGTACATGAGGAGTAAGTTTTAGTGGAAATTTTAGGGATTAACTATGGCTTTACATTACCAAGATGTTAGAAAACTAATCAACAAACAAGACAAGTCCCTTTAAATATTCTGTCTCGGGATGAAAACTCGAGATGGGATGATCTGGAGGTTGGGAGAGTTGGTGAAGGATTCGGACATTTCTATTGCTCTCCAAGGCCGCCGCCGTAAGGGTATGGGTAAAAAGTTGTTTATCCACAACCTGACTACAAGAGAAAGTTACTAAAATCCCTCCCTTTTTGATTTTTTTTAATGCTTCAGCATTCAACCGTTTGTAAGCTTGAACGGCATTGTGTCTGGCTTTTAAATTTTTGGCAAAAGCCGGAGGATCCAGTACGATCATGTCGTAATCATCCCCTATGTCCCGAATATATTTGACCACGTCTGCGACTATGGATTTATGTTTTCCTTCACCCCCCCCGTTTAGGGCAATATTTTCTTCTGTAAGGGCGATGGCTTTTGGTGAGATGTCTATTGAATGCACCTCCTTAGCGCCTTCCAATAAAGCCAAGACCGAAAATCCCCCCGAATAGCAGAAGGTATTGAGTACTTTTTTTTCCTTGGCATACTCTGCTACCAATTTTCTATTTTCCCTTTGATCAATAAAAAAGCCTGTTTTCTGTCCTTTTTCCCAATCTATGGCATAGCTTGCTCCATATTCCTTAACTACCGCACTTTTCGCTTTTCCCCAGATCCAGGTATTTTCTACTTGTTCCCCCGACTTGGGTAGCGTTTCTGCACTTTTATCAAAAACTCCTTCCAAAGAAGATTTGTAAAGAAGTTTTAAGGCTTCGGTAATCTGCGGCACCTGGGCGTGCATGCCCAAGGTATGGGCTTGAATTACAGCCGTACCTTGGTAATAATCTATAATCAGACCGGGTAGTCCATCTCCCTCCCCATGGACCAAGCGATAAATGGTGGTATCTTCCTGATCGGTGAGTTGAAGGGCTTTCCTAACTGCATAGGCCTGCCCTAGTTTTTCTTTCCAAAATTCTACATCGATTTCTCGTTCTTCAAAAGAAAGTATGCGCACCATGATGGATCCTTGAGCGAAATGTCCTATGCCTAAGAATTCATTTCTTGAGGAATAAACCGAAACCAAATTTCCTGGAAGAATACCTTCTTCGTGCCTAGCAATAGCCCCAGAAAAAACCCAATGGTGTTTTCTACGCAGGGAATGTTCTTTACCCTTTTGGAGGAAAATTTTAGGATAGGGCATGACTAGCTTGATGTTTTTTTGGAAATATATAGCTGCCAAGAATCATGGAAAGTGCACTGCTCAGCAAACCTAGAAGATGATTATTTTCGTTAACTCCATAAAATTCAACCAAGGCATAGCTGAGCATCCCTAGCACCATGGAAAGTAAAGCCCCAATTGTAGAGGCTTTTTTCCAATATAGCCCAGCGGTAAGGGGCACAAATAAAGAGACCAGCATTAAAATGGAGGCACCACCTACAAGTTCGTAAATAGAGGACTTGAAAGAAGTCATAATCATGGCGACGAGAGCCACTAGCACCACATTGACGCGGAGAATCCAAAGAAAATGTTTGTCTTGGAGATTTTTACCGAATAGCGGACGAAGAATATTTTCTGAAAGTATGGCAGCAGGTGCCAGCAAACCCGAACTGGTCGTACTCATGATGGCAGAAATCAAGGCTCCAAAAAATAAAACCTGAATAGGTAGATTGGCATGCTGCAAAACCATAGACGGTAGCAGCATTTGTTTGTTTTCAAGGTAAAGTTCAGGATACAAAATCTTGGCTCCTAAGGCGATAAATAAAGGAAGAAGTCCAATGCTGAGGTAGAAAATTCCAGCAAGGAAGGTGGACTGCACCGCTACTTTTTCTGATTTGGAAGACATGACTCGTTGGTAAATGTCTTGAGAGGGTATACTACCTAAGCCTAAAATAATCCAGGCCCCAAAGTACGTGATCCAGCCATCCCATGTAGCATCAGGAAAAAATTGAAAACTTTCGGGGGGAGCCTTGTCAAGGATCGTTTGAAAACCTCCAGCTTCCTGATATATCATCACCGCCACGCAGATTAATCCAATGACAATAAGGGTAGTCTGAATAAAGTCAGTGATCGAAATGGCCCACATTCCTCCCAAGAAAGTATAAAACACCACAATGGCACCTGACATCACGATGCCTTGCATCAGGGTCAAATCAGTTACTGCCCCCAGCACCAGACTCAAGGCAACCAATTGTGCAGCTACATATCCAAAATAAGCTGGAATCATAAATAGGGAGGCTATCAAAGAAATCCGACCTCCATAGATTTTTTTGAATACATCCCCAATGGTAAGCACATTCATGCGGTACATGGGTCTAAGAAAAAATAAGCCAAAAAGAATAAGGCATAAAGCACCTCCAAAAGGATCCTCCATGACCCCCAACAATCCTTCTTCTAAGTATACTGAGGAAGCCCCAAAAATCGTTTCTGAACCGAACCAAGTTGCAAAAAGGGCGGAAGCTGAAAGAAATAGTGGGAGAGACCTGCCTGCCAGAACAAAGTCATTGGAGTTTTTAACCAATCGGGAAGACCATGCTCCCACGGCTACAGTCAATACCAAATAAATGAGAATGGAAGTGAGTAGCAAGGTTCGATTTATTATTAACTGTACATTTTTTCCCGCAAGGCTTTAATTTCAGCACTTTCAAGGTAGTCGTCGTAAGTCATTCTTCGGTCTATGGTGCCCTTCGGAGTAAATTCCACGATACGGTTACAGGAAGATTGCACAAAAGTATGGTCGTAGGAGGACAATAATACGGTACCATTAAATTCTACAATGGCGTTGTTAAAAGCCGTAATGGATTCCAAATCCAAGTGGTTGGTAGGCTCATCCATGAGCAACAAATTGGGATTTTGAAGCATCATCTTGGATATCATACATCGAACCTTTTCCCCTCCAGAAAGTACCGTACATATTTTTAGGGTTTCTTCTCCAGTAAACAACATCCTTCCTAAAAAGGTACGGACGTAGGCTTCTTCCTGATTGCTAGAATATTGTCTTAGCCAATCGATCAGGTTGAGGTCGGACTTAAAATAGACTGAATTATCATTGGGTAAATAGGCCTTATTGATAGTTACCCCCCATTTCAAAGTTCCTTTGCTCGGCTGTTGCTCCTCCATGATGGTTTGGAAGAATTTGCTTACTGCTTGCTTGGTTTTTGAAACAAACGCAATCTTGTCCCCCTTATCTACCATCAAGTTTACATCTGTAAAATAAGTTGTTCCTCCTTCTTTAAGTTCAAGATTTTCGGTCATGAAAATTTGATCTCCCGCTTCTCTTTCGGGCTTAAATAATATCCCTGGATACTTTCTGCTAGAAGGCTCGATTTCATCCACGTTTAATTTTTCAAGCATTTTTTTTCGTGCAGTAGCCTGTCTTGATTTGGCCACATTGGCAGAGAAGCGGGCAATAAAATCTTGCAACTCTTTCCTCTTTTCCTCGGCTTTCTTGTTTTGATCGGAGCGTTGTTTGAGCGCAAGCTGGGAGGATTCGTACCAAAAAGTATAGTTTCCTGAATAGATTTTGATTTTTCCAAAGTCAATATCTACCACATGGGTAGAAACGGTATCTAGAAAGTGACGGTCGTGAGATACCACAATGACCAAATTTTTGAAATCAATCAAAAAATCCTCCAACCAAACGATGGTTTCTGCATCCAAATCATTGGTAGGTTCATCCAAAATTAAAATGTCCGGATTACCAAATAGGGCCTGAGCCAATAACACTCTAACTTTTTGGTTTCCCGCCAAGTCCTTCATCAAATGGTAATGAATATCCTCAGAAATCCCTAATCCAGAAAGCAAGGAGGCGGCATCGGATTCGGAATTCCATCCATCCATCTCGGCAAATTCTGCTTCTAATTCAGAGGCTCTAATCCCGTCTTCTTCACTGAAATCTGCCTTCAAGTAGATTTCATCTTTTTCCTTCATGATGGAGTACAATTTCTTGTGTCCCATGAGTACGGTTTTCAATACTTCTACTTCATCAAATTCAAAGTGATTTTGCTTCAAAACCGCCATTCTCTGCCCAGGAGTGATATGGATAGCTCCTGAGGTGGATTCCATTTCCCCTGAAAGGATTTTCAGAAAAGTGGATTTTCCTGCTCCATTGGCCCCAATCACCCCGTAACAATTTCCAGGTATAAATTTTAAATTGACTTCCTCAAAAAGTGTTCTTTTTCCAAACTTAAGGGAAAGATTATCTACTAAGATCATGGGTATTTTTTGAATTTAAACGAAGCAAAGATAAAAAATAATCCCCTTTTCGCTTGCTTGGATTCTGCGTAATATCTGTAAATTTAAACCTTTCAAGGCTAGAGATCATCTAATTAGGTAGATGTCAAAATAAGCCTTCTGTATTAACCGTGCTTACATTCATAAAATTTCTCCAAAGGTTATTCCTGATTTTATTTATTTGCTTGGCGAGTTCTCTTTCTGTACAAGCCCAATTATCTACCATTGGAACGGAGTTTTGGTTGGGATTTATGGAAAACAACCGCAGTCTTCCTGCTACGCCTGATTATGCAGTCATCCTGATAACTGCCACTGAAAACACTTCGGGAATGATCGAGTACCGGGGTAGGGCAGATGTTTTTACACTTACGACAGGACAGCAGTATATTTTTCGAATTTCCTCCGCAGACTTGGACTTGTTGCACCGTACTTCAGGAATTGTAGAAAACCTAGGTATTCATATTACTTCTTCTGGCAAAATTGCGGTACATGCCATCAACGAACGGTACCGAAGTGCGGACGGAACCGTTATTTTACCCGTAGGGGCCTTAGGAAAAGACCACTACATTACCTCCCATTTTGAGGTGAATCCATCTTCGAATTTGAATTCCAACAATGAAAGCACCTTGTTGGTAGTAGCCATAGAAGACAATACTCGAGTAGAAATAACCACCACCCAAAACTCCATTTCTGGCAATGTCAAAGGCGTTCCTTCCGAAATTGTTTTAAATAAAGGGCAAAGCTATCAGATCAAGGCGAGGGGAGACCTCACCGGATCTAGGGTGAGGGTAGTGGGATCTAATGCAGATGACTGCAAAAAAATCGCTGTTTTTGGAGGGAATAAATGGACCTCTGTAGGCGCTTGTGGTTCGGCCAACGATCACTTGTACCAGCAAGCCTACCCCGTCAATACTTGGGGTACTTCCTTTGTACACGTCGCTCTTCTTGGACGATCCTCCGGGGAATTGGTCAAAGTCCTTGCCGCAGAAAACGACACCGAAGTACGAATCAATGGTATAGTGCAACCCAAAATACTCAATCAAGGGGAATGGATAGCCTTGGAGTTTGGAGCCAATGAATCTGCAAAAATTGAAACATCCAAGCCTTCCTCTGTTACTGTTTTTTCCAAAAGTCAATCCTGCAACAAAATAACCGATCCCTTTTATAACAATGGTGATCCTTTTATGATTTCATACAGCCCTACGGAGCAATTGCTAACTGAATTGGCTTTCAATGCGTATGCCTTACCTTCTATCGTAAATCATTACGTGAATATCGTCGTCAAAGCGGGAGAAGAAAATAAAACTCGATTGGATGGAAATTTGGTAGGCGCTAGTTTTCAAAGTCTCCCGGGTGATCCAACCTACAAAATTGCCCGAATTGAAATCACCCAGGGGGTTCATGTGCTTTCTAATCCTTCAGGTTTTACTGCATACGTATACGGTTTTGGCAATATTGAATCCTATGGCTATGCGGCAGGTGCTGCATTGACCAACCTAAATTTTGAGACCGAGCCTGACTATGAATTTGAGGTAGTAGGAGATAATGTGGCCTGTCTCAATGAGGAAGGTAATTGGACGGTAAATCCAGAAAATCCCGATTTCACCTACTTTGTTTGGAACTTTGGGGATGGATCAGCTACAAAAACAGGAAAAACCGTAGCCCATACCTACACCAATCCAGGCCCATACCAAATTACGATTACCGCCTCATTAAGTCCTAATTCTTGTGATGAACAGGAAGAGACCACCTTTGAGGTGATTGTTTTGGAAACAAAGGCAGATCTAGTAGGTGCACAATCGGTGTGTCCAGATGTGGAAGAGGTTATGTATAGGGTGAAAAACAAGCAAAATATTGCTAGCATGGAGTTTCAAGTAGAAGGAGGAACAATCCTCCAAACGTACACCGATTCTGTATTTGTGCGCTGGGGGCCATCTAATCCCAATGCGAAAGTAAGGGTACTGCCTTTCTCTGCTAACGGTTGTCCCGGTCCCCCAATTGAACTTCCCGTAGTGGTCAATCTCCGTATCGTAGTAGGGGCAGCATTAGGTCAGAAAGAAGTTTGCTTCGATCCTTCTGTACGATTTAGCTATGCTGTTCCAGATCCGGTACCTGGTAGAAGGTATACTTGGGTGGTGCAAAATGGAACTATAGCTTCTGGTCAAGGAGGAGAAAAAATTGAAGTGATATGGGATAAGGCCGATGTGGTGGGAACCATTGGATTTACTGCGATTAGCTTTGTGGATGCTTCCTGCGAAGGTAAAGCGCCTGATATTCAAGTAAAAGTAGCTAAAGAATTGAAGCTTGAAATTAAATCTGTTACCCCTGTGGCTTGCTTTGGACAGCCTACAGGAAAAATTGAAGTGAATTCTCTTGGAGGAACCCCGCCATATACCTACACCTGGGCTCATGATGCTACCTTAAAAACAGGTACTGCGGAAAACTTGAAAGCTGGAATATATTCAGTAAAAGTTACAGATGCTTTAGGGTGTGAAAAAACCATTCCTTCGATAGAGGTAAAAGAACCACCCTTATTAGAGCTTAGCCAAGTGGTGGCCATTGGGACTACCTGTTTTGGAAAAAGTGATGGTATCGTGCGAATTGCCGTGAAGGGAGGAGTGCCACCTTACAGTTTAGAATTTGAAGGAAAACAGGTATTTTCTAGTAATTTCGAACTAACTACGCTAAAAAAAGGCACGTACAGCTGGGAAGTTACCGATGCCAACGGATGTAAAATCCCTGTATCTTTTGAAATTACCTCACCACCACCCCTGGTAGTAGATGTTTCTTTGGCCAAACCTGCTTGCCCTGGAGGTTCAAATGGGGAACTGCTCGCTTCTCCCTCTGGACCAGCTGGGCCTTTCAATTATATTTGGAGGCCCACAGACCAAACCACAGATTTGGCTACTGGATTGGCCAAAGGGGAATACCAAGTTCAGGTGACCGATGCTGCAGGTTGTGTTTCTTTTGGTACCGGTATAGTCTTGGAAGAGGCACCTAAAATTCGCATGCCCAATGCTTTTGATCCCAAGCAGGCACCCGGAGTTTTCCGAGGAGTTTCCAATTGCGTAATAAATTTTTCCATGATCGTTTACAATCGTTGGGGACAGCTGGTTTATTCAGGTACAGAGGGTTGGGATGGTCGATTTGAAGGTCAAGAAGCTCCAACGGGAACTTATTCGTATACAAGTTCTTACACCTATGTAATGAATGGAAATACGGTGAATGTCGTCTTCAAAGGCTCTGTGATATTGGTCAAATAAGGTTTAAGGAAGTCTCTTCCTATCCTATATTTTTTAAAATATGGTAGCTAATTAGTAATTTGGAGAGGATTTAAACAACTATCCTGGGATGGAGTTTTTTTAGAGCTGAAAGGTTATGGAAAGGGGACGATGAATTCTAAAAAAATAAGTGATTTGAAAATTATTTTCAGGGCATTATTCACCCTATTTTTTGCATTTAACCTCTCATTTTCCACCTTGGCACAGGTGAGCACCTTAGGGAAAGAGTTTTATGTGGCTTTTATGGAAAATCATGTCACAGCATTTTTGCCAGTGACGGCCTCAGTCATTGTTACTGCATCAGAAAAATCTACTGGATACCTAGAGTATAATAATCAAAAAGCATTTTTTACTCTAGAAAAAGGGCAACAATTTATCCATGACTTTGAAGACGCTAGGTATGGGGTGATTCACAAAACCTCTGGAGTAGTGGAAAAGAAAAGTATTTACATCAAGTCCTCTGGAAATGTGGCCGTTCATGCATTTAACAAGCGCCAGGCCAGTGCCGATGGAACAGTAGTATTGCCTATCACGGCCCTAGGAAAGGAGTACTATATCACTTCGCATTACGACGTATTTGAGCCAGGATTAGATATCTCCCCTTCGAATAAAAACTATGAGAGCGCCCTGCTTATAGTGGCTATAGAAGATAATACCGACGTAGAAATCACCCCAACGGCCAGGGTAGACTTAAATGGTTCTCCGGTACCTGCCGTGGCACCCATACAACTCAAGCTCAAAAAGGGCGAGACCCTACAATTAAAATCCGATGCGGGAGACCTTACAGGAACACGAGTTCGCGTACTTAATGCCAAAGAGGGAGATTGTAGAAATATTGCGGTTTTTGGAGGGAATAAAATGACTAGTGCAGGGGATAATTGTGCCACTTCCGGAGATCATTTATTTCAACAAGCTTACCCCATCACTACCTGGGGCAAATCTTATATTCACATTCCTTTGGCTGACCGTACTTCAGGAGAAATTATCAAGGTATTGGCCTCTCAGGATAATACGGAAGTAAAAATCAATGGACAAAGTAAGGGGATCCTAAATAAGGGTAAATTTTTAACTTTAGAATTTACCAAGGACGATATAGTAGCCATAGAAACAAGTAAACCCAGTTCGGTTTCCATGATAGCCAAGAGTGGGAATTGTAACGACCAAAACGATACCTACTCCCGGTATGGGGATCCTTCTTTGGTGACCTACAGTCCAGTTAATCAATTGATGACTGAAATGATCTTCTCCTCAGTAAAAATCAATTGGATTCGGATGCACCTGGTGAATATTTTAGTAAAGAAGGGCACAGCCAATCAAACCTATTTAAACGGCCAGCCCATTGGCAACCAATTCAAGCCCGTACCTACCCATGCTGGTTTCGAGTATGCACGTATTGTGGTCAAGGAAGGAGCCAACTTGCTTCAGAATGCTTCAGGTTTTAATGCCATCGCCTACGGATCTGGTTCGGTAGAATCCTACGCCTATGCAGTAGGTGCTACTTTAGAACCTATACAATACCAAACCACGACCACCTATGACTTCGATATTGTCGGAGAGCAGGTGGCCTGCCTTGGAGAAAAGGGATTGTGGAAAGTGACTACAGATAATCCTGCTTACCTTAACTTTACCTGGAATTTTGGCGATGGTAGTGCTTCAAAAGTTGGAAAAGAAGCAAGTCATACCTTTCAAAAGCCAGGGAAATACCCCATCACGGTAGTAGCATCTACTGGGGAGAAAAATTGTGGAAGCGAGGAGACTTTCCGTTTTGAAGTGGAGGTTTTGGAAGTACAAGGGAAAGTAGTAGGGCCAGTAGCAGTATGTCCATCGATTGACGAGGTTAGCTACAGCTTTGAAAATTACGCACATTTGGGAAGCTTGGATTGGGAAATAGAGGGAGGTAGTATTGTTTCTCAGACGCAGAATAAGGTGCTGGTACGATGGAATGCTAATTCTACTCAAGGAAAAATCAAGGCCAAACCTTTTACTTCTGCAGGTTGTCCTGGAAAGTTGGTAGAATATACTGTGGCTATTACCGAGCAACTGAAACCGGCTGCTCCACTGGGTAGTTCGGGAATTTGTGGTGCCGTAGTTCCCTTAACCTATGACATTCCCTATCCACTAGCAGACAGAAAATATATCTGGAATGTAATAGGAGGCACTATTTTGACGGGTCAAAACAGTGCTAAAGTGGAAGTTCTTTGGGATTTTGGGGCCGCATCAAGAAAGATCTTTTATGAAGAGGAGAGTTCGATTAATCTATCCTGCATGGGGGTATCTGAGGTAGTGGAAGTAAAAACCTATCCCGAGCTAAGCATTGAAAATATCGTGCTAACCGATCCTGCATGTGTGGGTGAGTCTACGGGAAGGATTTTGGTACAAGCAAAGGGGGGCTCGGGTAACTACCAGTACCGTTGGTCCCATCAAGTCGCACTAAGCTCTAATGTAGCGGCTGGATTGGCGGCAGGAAACTACGAAGTGATGGTTAGGGATGCTTCTTCTTGCGCAGAAAAAAGAGTTACCGTTAGCCTGAAGGATCCCGAGCCCATAGAGGTTTTTGGGCAACTTCAAGTTACTGAAGTTTCCTGCTTTGGAGGCCGTGACGGCCAAATTAGGGTTGCGCTAAAGGGAGGAAGCCCTCCGTACTCGGTCCTTGGTTTCACTTCTATTTGGGAGGCGCCATACCTAAATATTCAGGGCCTAGGTGCTGGTTCTTTTCCCCTGAGAGTTAGCGATAGCAAGGGGTGCATTCTTGTCCTAGAAGCAGTAATGACAGAGCCTGAAGAACTCAGAGTAACCCCTTCTGTGCTTCGTCCAGGCTGTGAAGGAAGTTTGGATGGTCAATTGACGCTAGCAATTTCAGGAGGAAGAGCTCCTTATGAGGTGCTTTGGACCAATGGAATGAAAGGAGCCACAATTAGCCAACTGGCAGCAGGTACATATAGCTATGAAGTAAGAGATGCCAATGGCTGTATGACCCTAGGTACAGCAACGGTAAGGCAAGCTACTCCTCAGTTGAGAATGCCAACGGGATTTTATCCAAAAGAGGAGACAGGTTTTGCTCCGGTATCTAATTGCAGCCTGAATTATCAATTATTGATTTGGGACCGATGGGGCAATTTGGTATACAATGGTGCTGATCCATGGTTAGGGAAGGTGAAAGATGAACCTGCTGCAGCAGGGACGTATTCTTACAAATTAAATTATGAATACCTTTTGGAAGGGGAAGTAGCTCGTGAAGAAATATCTGGAATTTTTGTTTTGTTGAGGTAAGTTTTTTGTTTCTGGAGATTAGGATTAATCTTTAGCTTTGTTGCTGTTAGTTTTTAATGAATGAAGAAAATACTCATCACCGGAGGTGCAGGATATATAGGTTCTCACACCGCAGTGGAACTCTGGAATGCAGGTTTGGAACCTATTATTTTAGATGATTTATCTAATTCCCATGCCCAGGTTCTGGAACGTTTGAAGGACATTACGGGAAAAAGTTTTTCATTTTATATGGGAGATTGCAACAATAGGGTAGTGTTGGATCAGATTTCTCGAGAACACGAGATTGCAGGGGTCATCCATTTTGCAGCATTTAAGGCAGTGGGAGAGAGTACGATAAAACCACTAGACTACTACAAGAACAACTTAGGATCTTTACTGATTTTGCTTGATTACATGCGTGATAAGGGAATAAGAGACCTAGTATTTTCTTCTTCTTGCACTGTCTATGGACAGCCAGATGTGCTACCTGTGACCGAGGTAACCCCTAGAAAAGATGCGGAAAGTCCCTACGGCAACACCAAGAAAATCGGAGAGGATATTCTAGTGGATTATGTCAAAAGCAAACCTGGGATTCGCGTAGTGGCACTCCGCTACTTCAACCCAGTCGGGGCACATCCTAGTGCTAAAATCGGAGAATTGCCCATGGGTACTCCCCAGAATTTGGTACCTTTTATAACCCAGACAGCGGCAGGAATTCGGCAAAAACTTACCGTGTTTGGCAATGATTACGACACTCCCGATGGCAGTTGCATTCGAGATTATATCCACGTGGTGGATTTGGCAGATGCCCATGTAAAAGCCCTTGGTTTTCTCTTTCAAAAGCCTCTTGATTTTTACGAGGTTTTTAATGTGGGTACAGGCAGGGGCAATACCGTATTGGAAGTAATCCATGCCTTTGAAAAAGTCAATGGTTTAAAATTGGCCTATCAGATTGGTCCAAGGCGAGCGGGAGATGTAGTTAAAACCTGGGCGGATACCCGCAAAATCAATCAAGAATTGGGTTGGCATGCAAAATATACTTTAGATGATTGCATGCGGGATAGCTGGAGATGGCAACTATCCTTAGGGGAAAGGAAAGGAATTTTCGAGTAAAAAAATATCCTCCTTAAATGAATTAGGAGGATATCGTTTTATTTTTTTTCTCTATTTATTATTCTTCTTCTTCTTCCTCTTCTTCTTCCTCTTCTTCTTCCTCCTTCTTCATTTTGTCCTCACTTATTTTTACCACCTTATCTCCCTCTTTGAGTTCCTTACTGACTACAAAATAGGGTCCAGCAATAACTTCATCGCCTTCTTTGAGGCCTTCCAAGATTTCAATGTTTTCATAATCTGAAATACCAGTTTTTACTTCTCGAATATT
>Ga0194117_10000657_pt1 | contig 44037 bp, 42 predicted proteins | sample TA2MahsurfametaG_FD_160579 | JGI IMG/M metagenome (GOLD analysis project Ga0194117, IMG submission 160579) | Freshwater microbial communities from Lake Tanganyika, Tanzania - TA2015009 Mahale N1 surface | ecosystem: Environmental > Aquatic > Freshwater > Lake | place: Tanzania: Lake Tanganyika... | reverse complement strand
GGCACCATCCGCACCAGGTACCTGTAAAATCCTCAACATAGGCTCTACGCGTATAAGTAGTTGTGGTGGGCGTTGGACCACCTCCACCATTTGTATCGTCAGTTTTTTTCTTACAGCCAGTTATAAATAGGGCAAATCCAAGTGCCAAAGCTGGTAAGATAAAGCGGGCAGATTTCATTTAGTAGGTTTTAATGACTGAAAATAAGAGGATTTGCCGACTTTCCAAATAATATTTACTCCTTAATCGTAATACTTAAACCCTATTTTATTCCTAGGCAAAGGCCTGCTTTTTTTCTCTATAAGCTCCCTCAGAACAACAAATATGTTTTGAATATCTTGACTATTCCCTTTCATCTCCTTTTCAAGCTTTGATAATTGCAATAAAATATCCTTATTAGACAGGGCGAACTCCCTTATTCTAGTAAAAACCCGAATTATCCCCTAAGTATAGTGATTAGCCCAACAGATGTCAAGAAGCAAAAAAGCCCTGGTTCTCACCTAAGTCTTTTACAATTGTCGTGGAGATAGGATTACTTTCAGTGATTCTATTGGGGGAAGCCAAAACAAGAAGCTGACTCGCTGCGCTCGTAATGGCTTATCTCTTGTGTGCTCATGCGTGTAAACACGCATCGCACCCAATAAAAAAAGCCAGCACTTACGTGCCAGCTTCTTGTTTTGTCGGGAGGACAGGATATGAACCACATTGATATTCAATTTATTATATAAATATTATCCCTTTTCACAACCACATTGGTTATGTATCATAACCCACAAATTATGAAAATATTGAGGTTGATTTCAAATTTTTCAAATTAAGATTAAATTTAATTAGTAAAATTTAAGAGTGAAATAAATAAACCTAAATATCAAGAAATCAGAAAAGGAATATTAAAAGAAATATGATATGAAAAAATATACATTATTTATTCTATTATTTGTTTCCCTTAATTCATTCGGACAACAATTTTTATGGACAACAAATAAGAATGGTTTATATCCTAACTCTGAAATGAAGGTAATTTCAAAAGAAGATGTCTTAAAGAAGTTGTTAGGTTATTATGAAACATATAGGTATTACTATGATTTTACAGGATATACAAGAAATGGTTTTTTTCGAGAAGTTGAAAGTTCCTCTTGGTTTAATGAGTATGACAATAAAAATTGGGGAGAGTTCAAAAAAAGTGTTTCTGAAATAAATGAATTAACTATTACAGGAATAAAATACAATTCTGGAGACGGGTCTAACATAACAATTTTAATTATTAACAAAGATAATTTTGAGTTGATTAATTTTTCTAATGAAATAAAGATGGGAGGTATCTCAACATACAATGGAAAATTTTTAGATGATAAGAATAGATTTATTAAATTCTATCGGTCCTTAATTGAAGATTAAATAGAATTCTCAAATTAACATATAAAAATTATGTGTATGAAATCTAAACTACTTTTCTCAACTTTAGTCGTATTTGTTTCTTGTTCTGGAGTAATTTCTTTTGGTAATGAGAAATCTGAAAGTGAAAAAAAACAAGATGAGATAAATAAGTCTCAATACGTGGACTCAATTCGTAATTCTGTAATTGAACAAGAAAGAAAAAAATCTGAACTGACTAACGAAATGAATATTATCCTTTATCAAATTCAGGGGACATTAGATAGAATTAGAAATAATGAGGTTGAACTTGTGGTTCAGGAAGAAAAATATGAGAGTCTCAAACTTCCTAAATTATTAAGAACACCAGAAGAGAGGGACCAACAATTGAGAGAACAATTATATCTTTTGGAGGAGTTGAAATCTCAATTGGAAAATGAGAAGGAGGAGGTAGTAAAAAAAGGAAAAAAATTAAATCAAATAAGAGTTAAACTCGGATTACCGAAATTGAGAGAGAATGAAATAAGGGAAATGTCAGATACCATAAGTCCTCCTGTAGATATAAATTTTGAAATTGAAAATTAAATGGAATTCTTACTTGGACTTTTGTTATTGGGATTAATTGTTGGACTTTTTGTAAGAAAGAAAGGAGATAGTTTTACCGATACACTTCAATCGGGTTGTTTCTCATTATTTGGTCTAATTATTTTTACAATTTGTATCATTATTCTTATTATCATTTTTGCAAAATGATATTTTAGTTCTCAAAACTAAGGGGGAGGAGAACAAATAATAAAAAGGTGATTAAGTTCAACATTTTATAAATTATAACATATCAAAACTTTCGTAGATATTCTTAATCTCCGTTTTGTGTATTCCCAAATATTTCCTTGTCATTTGAGTTGAGGAGTGGTTGAGTATATAAGATAGTTTAATCAGATATTCGTCAGAGTGTCCATTGTTCTCCCAAATGTATCTACTTCCACTTTTTCGGAATGAGTGACTTGAGATATTCTTATTACGGATTTTACAATCCCTCCCACCCTCTTTAAGAAGTAGGTTTGTGTGTTGTATAGTGTAGTGAAACAGGAAATCCTCAGGAGAGGGGTTTTCCAGTTGTTTCCAGACACTTTCTATTGAATTCCGTAGAGATACCCCCAAATTGATCTCTCTCCTCTTTTGGGTTTTCTTTTCAACTATGAATAGGGTATCCTTCCCCAAACAATCCTTCCAACGGATACTTCTCAAATCTGAATACCGGAGGAGTGTTTTCGTTCCCATTTCAATTAAAAGGGACATTCTGAAGTTCCCTAATCGGTTAAAATACCTCACCAATCTATGGATTTCGTCTGTAGAAAGGTAATCACTGGTTTTTGATACATATTCTGTCATATCTTTCTGATTTACTTGATATTGTAAAGATAAGACAAATATTCATAAACGCAATAAAAATCTCATAATTGAATATAAGCGAAACACCCTTTTTCTATCGTGTTGATTGTCAACTGGTGTCGTATTCATTTACTATTAAACTGAATATCAAAAGGATTTAGTAACTTAAAAAAATCACTATAACTTTAAAACCAACTACTATGAACTTTTTCTCCCAATTATTTAATGTTTACCGAAGTGGTATAGGAAACGACACAGAACAACTCCCGATAGATAAACAAATAGATAAACTTGTAATTCCAGTTGTGAAAGTATTTTCAATACTGGGTATGATTATTGGACTACCGGAATGTCTTAACGAGTTTGGACCTGTGGGAGGAGTAATAATGTGGTTGATATTAGTTTGGACGATTATATCGGTTATTATTTTCCTAGGTTCAACCTCAACCATTATCAAATTATTAAGGGAAATATCAAAAAAGTAACATTATCCTAAACAATTTCAAGGGGAGATTTTCTCCCCTTTTTTATTAAAAAGTTTATCCAAATTGAATGATTTTGGATTTCTGTTAATACTTATATACGGTATAGTTCTCCAACAAAGGGTAAACAGAACTATTCACCTATCTAGGTTCTTCAGTTGAGTTCCTCCTGGGAAAGTGGTAGGTCAGAAGTCGGATTGTAGTCTGTATGGTTGAAATAATACCAAAACATAACGGATGAGGTATCTCCGATAATACCAAAAATGGTTTGAATATAAATCTGATATGGGTGATATAATAACGAACTGGTCAGAGGAAGTTTCAAATTAAAAAATTCAAACTGAAGGGGTGAGGTGTATCTACTAATGAAAACTAAATATCTATATACTTATAATAAACAAATAAACACATATGATACAATTTGAACCTCTATTTACAATTGAAGAATTAAGTAATGAATTATCAATCAACAAATACACTTTATATAAAAAAATCAGACAGAATAAGTTTCCAAAAGGAGTGAAAATAGATGGACAGAGATATTGGAAACCAGATGAAATTAAGAACCATTACAATCAAATGGGAGTTGTAGTTGAGATTAGGAAGTAGTGAGAACTGAATTTCATGTAACTAGAAATATTGATTAATTCAAAGTATGGTTCAGACCCTTTTAAATATCCCGAACAGGTTTTCAACCTTGGAGAAGGTATAATAATACACTTATGGAATTAGAGAAGTTTTTAGATAAGACAGATATACAACTATACAGAGGAATATTGGAGAAGATATTCAGGGAGTTTGATACTTTGGAACCACAAGTATTGGGGGACCTGATGGATAAGTTGAGAGAACTACACCAAAACCTAGATGGTATTGTTCAACAGAGAAAAACCCAAAGTATGTATGATGATAAGTTTTTCAAACATACTGGTGAAACGAGAAAAAGAGATAGTTCGTTCAATGAGTGTGTTAAAAATGACACCATATTATTAAAGGATATTTATAGAGTATTAACGACAAAAAAGAAGTTCTTTTAGTATATGTCAAAAATTCTTTTTAATGAACTTCTTTTTAAGAAAATAACGGGGGTTTTTATTTCCGTTTCTGAAGTGAAAAGGGACCAGATTTCGGTCCCCCAATCTCCATTATTTGGATAAAAAGGGTATCCAAAAACCATTAGATTTGGAGTAGAATTTGGAGTAGAATGTGAATTTGAAAAGAAAAAACCCTCACAAATTGTTGATTTGCAAGGGTTTATTTCTCTAAAGTAGTGGTGTGGGGCGGGATCGAACCGCCGACACATGGATTTTCAGTCCATTGCTCTACCAACTGAGCTACCGCACCGTAATCCCTTGTGGGGAGGACGAAATTAATAATTTGCCTCCTAGCATCCAAAAACGACTCATCCGCCCATCAAAGCCAGTGCAGCATCCAAGTAGGTGAAGATCTCTGGCTGATGGTGGTGAATGGGTTTGATCACTTTCGACTCGCCAAGACGCACCACAATCGCACTCCGCTCCGGGATGATGAACACATACTGGCCGAACAGCCCGTTCATCGCATAGGCCTGCAAGCCCCGATGGTTCACGATCCAGTATTGGTAGCCATAGTAATCAACGGGTGCATCGTCTTCAGACCGATCCTTCAAGAAAAGTGCAGGCGAGACCGCCGCCTTCACATAGGATTCTGATACAATCTGCTGGCCAGCCCAACGACCACCATTCAACACCAGCTGCCCGAAACGGGCATAATCGCGCGCAACACCGTTGAAACAGCAAAAGGCCTTCTCATGGTTGCTGCCACCATCCAAGAGCCAGAGGGACGCGCGCTCTGCGCCCATCGGCTGCATGAAACGCTGCGCCACCAGCTCAGAAATACTCTTTCCAAAAACCTTTTCGACAATCAATCCTAAAACCTGCGTGTCGCCACTCCGATAACTCCAGTACACACCCGGTTCCTCTTTTCGCTTCATCCTGGAAATCAGGTATTCTTCGTTGTCACCATAGTAGCCGCTGGCATTCATGCTGAAATATCCTTTGTCGCCCTCATTGTAATTCGTGCCGGAACTCATGGTAAGCAAATCCTTGATACGGACCTTCTCGAGGCCATTGGTACGGAAATGCGGGAGGAAGTCGCCGGCCGGCTGCTCCAGGGAACGGATCTTACCTTCGTCCAGGGCGATGCCCACCAACAGGGAGATAATGCTCTTGGCAGCAGAGAAGGATCCACTCAGCCGCAGGCTGTCGTACCCGTCCCAGTAGCGTTCGTACAGGAGGCGGCCATTGCGTATCAACAGAAAGGCATGTGTGTCGTTTGAGTCGATCACCGCCATGAGTGAGTCGGGCAGCACGCCCCGGTTGTAGAGGCTGTCGTATGGCCATGCCTGCGGTTTGTCAGAAGCCGGTATGCTGCGCACCGGGTGCGTCTGATAGTCATGGATGGTATGCACCCCCCAGACAACAAAGTTGCGGAGATGCGAGAGCTGCGGCGTATAGCTCAGGGCTGCGAGCAAGACCACAAGGCCAGCCAGGATGAGGAGTGTCTTCTTCATATGATGAAGTTCTGAATTCAGGAGATGCGAAACGCAGCCCTTTGGATTTTTTGCCCGGCCACTGCAGGTCGAAAGGCCCGGCAATCCATGGCAGAGACCAAGATCGCTTTCCGCACAATGCTCTATATTCACTCAAAGATTCCCCATGGCCGCACATACCTTCGACGCGATCGTGGTCGGCTCCGGCATCTCCGGAGGCTGGGCCGCCAAAGAACTCTGTGAAAAAGGTCTCAAGACCCTCGTCGTCGAGCGCGGCCGACCGGTCGAGCATATCCGCGACTATACCGGCACCGAGAAACATCCCTGGGAGCTCGAATACCGCAACGGTAAGACGAGAGAAGACAAAGAACGCTCCCCCATCCAGAGCAAGTGCTATGCCTACGACGAAGTCTCCAAAAAATTCTTCGTCGACGATACAGAACACCCTTACCACCAGGTCAACCGGTTCGACTGGATCCGGGGTAATCACGTCGGCGGACGATCCATCATGTGGGGACGGCAATGCTACCGCTGGAGCGACCTCGACTTCGAAGCCAATGCACGGGATGGCTTCGGCTGCGACTGGCCCATTCGCTACCGAGACATCGCCCCCTGGTACAGCTATGTCGAAGCCTTTGTCGGCATCAGCGGCTCCCGCGAACAACTGCCCCAACTCCCCGACGGCGAGTTCCTTCCACCGATGGAACTCAACTGCGTCGAACAGATGGTGCGCGACAACCTCAAGACCAAGATGGGCCGCGCCCTGATCATCGGGCGTACCGCCAACCACACCGCCAAGGTCGGCAACCGCGGCCCCTGCCAGTTTCGCAATAAATGCCACCAAGGATGCCCCTTCAGCGGATATTTCAGCTCCAACTCCGCCACTCTGCCGGCCGCCGCCGCCACCGGGAACCTCTCCCTACGGCCCAACGCCATCACCACCGAAGTCATCTTCGACAAAGCATCGAGGCGCGCCAAAGGCATCCGCATCCTCGATGCCGAGACGATGAAGACGGAAGAATATTTCGCCAAGATCGTCTTCCTCAACGCCTCCACCCTCGGCACCACACAGATCCTGCTGATGTCGACCTCCGACGCCTTCCCCAACGGACTCGGCAACCAATCAGGCCAGATAGGGCATAACCTCATGGACCATCATTATGGCGTAGGGGCGCATGGCGACTGTGACGGCTTTCAGGACAAATACACCTTCGGGCGGCGGCCCAACGGCATCTATATCCCCCGCTTCCGAAACCTCGATGGCGGATCCTCCGCCGGCTACCTGCGCGGCTTCGGCTACCAGGGAGGCGCCTCCCGCAACCAGCAAGGTTCAGACAGCATCGGCGTGGCACTCAAAGAAGCCGCGACGGAGCCTGGCAAGTGGTCGATGGGATGGGGCTCCTGGGGAGAACAGTTGCCCGTTTACGACAATAAAGTCACCCTCAGCAAGGAGAAAAAAGATAAATGGGGACTTCCGATCCTTGACATCGACTGCACCTTCCGCGAAAACGAGCAGAAGATGCGCGTCGACATGAAAAACAGCGCGGCCGAGATGCTTGAGACCGCCGGGATCAAAAATATCGAAACCTACGACTCAAACCCGGCACCAGGCTTCTGCATCCACGAGATGGGCACCGCCCGTATGGGTAACGACCCCAAAACCTCCGTCCTCAATAAGTGGAATGCCATGCACGACGTGCCCAACGTGTATATCACCGACGGGTCCTGCATGTCATCCTCCGCCTGCCAGAACCCCTCTATCACCTATATGGCGCTCACCGCCCGCGCGGTCGACCACGCCGTCGGCGAGTTGAAGAAGATGAATCTGTAAATGGCGGAAGAGAGGGCCTAGATGCCGAACTCGCTCAAGAATTTGATGCGCATGATCTTGAGCTGCTCCCAGTCGAGGCGTAGGTCAGACAGCTCCTCCTTGGCTACCTCCAGGCTGCTGGTCTCGCAGTTCTTGAAATACTCAATGATGTCCTGCTGGTCGTATTCATCCACTATCTGGTCGATTGCATAGTTGAGGTTGAGCTTGGTACCGCTGGCGACAATGGTCTCTATCTCCTCCAGCAGCTGGTCCATGCGCATCTCCTTGTTCTTCGCGATAACGTCCAGCGGGATCTTCTTATCGACCTGTTGTATGATGAAGACCTTGTTGCCGCTCTTATTGACCACACTGCGCATCAGAAAATCCTCCGGCTTGACGATCTCATTTTCTTCGACAAAGCGGGCGATGAGTTCGACAAACTTTTTACCGTAGCGCACTGCCTTCCCCTTACTGACACCACTGATCCGCTCCAGCTCTTCAAGGGTGGTGGGGTACTGCGTAGCCATGTCTTCCAGTGAATTCTCCAGGAAGATGACGAACGGAGGCAATTTCTTTTCTTTGGCCACCTGCTTACGCAGGTCTTTCAACATCTCAAAGAGTACAGTGTCGACGACAGCCGGTCCGGTGGCAGAGGCGGCCTCTTCGTCATCTTCCAAAGCCTCTTCGAATAGGTTGCTGAGTACGATTTTGAAAGAGGATGGCTTTTTGAGGAAGGACTGCCCGCGATCTGTGATCTTCAATAATCCATACTGCTCGATGTCTTTCTTGAGCAGGCCTTCCAGCAGCATCTGGCGGATGAGCGACTTCCAGTAATGGTCTTTCTCATCATTGCCACAGGCAAAGACCTCGAGCTGGTCGTGTCGGTACATCTGATTTTGTGAGTTCAGCACACCCGCGAGGATGTTGACGACGTAGTCAGTGCCAAACTGCTCCTGCAGCGCCTTGACGGTCTTAAGTACTTTCAGAGCCGGCACTTTCGCCTCTATGCGCTCCCGCGGATGCAGGCAGTTATCGCAATTCCCACAGTTCTGTTCGGCGTATACCTCGCCAAAATAGCTCATGAGGACTTTCCTCCGGCAGACACCAGTCTCAGCGAATGCCACCGTCTCGTCGATAAGCTGTGCCCCGACCTCCCGCTCGCTAAGTGGCTTGTCTCGCATAAAATGCTCAAGCTTCGAGACGTCCTTGTGGGAGAAGTAGAGAATGCAACGCCCTTCCATGCCGTCACGGCCACCCCTGCCCGTCTCCTGATAATAGTTTTCGAGGCTCTTAGGGATGTTGTAATGAATGACGAAGCGGATGTCTGGCTTGTCGATGCCCATCCCAAAGGCGATGGTAGCGACGATTACCTGTACATCCTCATTGAGAAACTGGTCTTGGCGGTCTGCCCGCAGCTTGGCGTCGAGGCCGGCATGGTAGGCCACTGCGCGGATGCCGTTGGCGCGGAGGACGTCTGAAAGCTCTTCCGTCGTCTTCCGGTTCAGGGTATAGATGATGCCGCTCTTACCACGGTTTTCAGAGATGAACTTGACGATGCTACGAATCGTCTGCTCCTTTCTGATCTTGGGCCTTACTTCGTAGTAAAGGTTGGGGCGGTTGAAAGAAGATATGAAAACCTCGGGATGGCGCAGGCCGAGGTTGTCGATGATATCGCTCTGCACTTTTGGGGTAGCCGTGGCCGTGAGGGCGATGACGGGTACACGGTCGTTGATCTGGTCCATCATCTCACGCAGCCGACGGTATTCGGGCCGGAAGTCGTGCCCCCACTCAGAAATACAATGGGCCTCATCGACTGCAAAGAAAGAGAGAGGTAGGTCGCTGAAGAAGTCTAAGTTCTCCTGCTTGGTCAGGGTCTCCGGCGCCACATACAGCAGCTTGGTCTTCCCGGAGAGCAGGTGTTCATGGACGGCTCGGATCTCTTTTTTGCTGAGGGTGGAGTTCAGGAAATGGGCGACATGGTCTTGGCTGCTGTAGCCGCGGACCAAGTCTACCTGATTCTTCATCAGTGCAATCAGCGGTGAGACGATGATGGCACAGCCTTCCAAGATCATGGCCGGCAGTTGGTAGCAAAGGCTTTTGCCACCGCCGGTGGGTTTGATGACAAACGTGTCGCGGCCGGATAGCAGGTTGCGGATGATGGCTTCCTGGTTGCCTTTGAACTTGTCAAACCCAAAATATTCTTTCAGGATCGCTGGCAGGTCTTCCTCGGCACCAGGCTGCAGGGCCTTCCTGTCTTTAGAACGAACGGGAGGGGAGGGAGATGACGCGGCAGTCTTTCTAGAGGCTGCCTTCCGGACCGTAGCCATACCGAATATTGACAATATGTGGGATAAAATGTTGAGGCCGGAGACGGAGCTACGGCGGATTTACAGAGAGCCGAGGATGGCCGATAAATGGGCCTCCAGCGAATATACCTAAAATTCACGGGCCCTGGGCAGCTATAGCCGAATATAATATGACAATAGGAAAAGCGGGATTGTCCCCCTTGCCCCTCCAAATGGGCTGCCGTCTATTTCTATTGGATTGCTCTACTTTTACATTCCAATGGTTGCACATGCCGTCCTAGATACTGCCAGGAGGATCTTACAGCTCAAGGCCAAGGCCCAGCTAGCGATGGGCGATGCCCTCGCAGTATGCCGAATGGAATGCCGAGGCTTTGGGCCGGGCGAATTCTCCAGGTTCCATCCCGGCGGCACATTGAGAAAGAAACTCTACCTATATGTCGCCAACCTCTGCTTCCACAACGAAAAACCCTCCGTAGCAGCCCAAACACCCATCCAGGATGTGATCTGTGAGATCACCCGGAGGCGGTTGGGTTGCACTGCCATACAGAGGCAGGACGGTTCAATTCTGGGCATCATCACCATCGGCAACCTGCGCCGCTTGATGGAAAAGCCCATGACATCCCAAGAGTTGCAGGCCAAAAACATCATGAACCTCAACCCACGCACCATCGAAAAAGATACCCTGCAGTCGAGGCCCTCGTCCTCATACGTAAAAATTATATCACAGAGCTGCTCGTTACCCATACGGGCAGATACCACTGCGACATCCACCTGCACGACCTCATCCGGGAAGGGTTGACCTGAATCCACACTTGCAACCATGAACAAAAACCAATATGTGGCCATCATGGCCGGCGGCATCGGAAGCCGATTCTGGCCCATGAGCCGCAGCTCCTGCCCCAAGCAGTTTCTGGACATTCTAGGCACCGGCAAGACCCTCATTCAAAGTACCTTCGACCGGTTCGCGGGCTTCATCCCTCCCGAAAATATATTCATCGTCACTTCGGAAGAATACCGCGGCATTGTCATCGGACAACTTCCGCAAGTCAGGCCAGAAAATATCCTCTGCGAACCCTCCCGAAAGAACACCGCACCCTGCATCGCCTACATCTCTTATAAGCTAGCAAAGACCAACCTAAACGGTTGTTTGATCTGTGCGCCGGCCGACCATCTCATCCTCGACGAAACGAGCTTTCGGAAAGTCTGCCTGGAAGCAATGGACTTCGTCGGCAAACACAAGGCCCTCGTCACCCTTGGCATCAAACCCTCCCATCCCAACACCGGATACGGATACATACAATACGACCAACAGCCCGTCTCAGACAACGTCTACCAGGTCAAGACCTTCACCGAGAAGCCCACCCTTGAGCTCGCTAAAACCTTTATGCAAAGCGGTGAGTTCCTCTGGAATGCAGGCATCTTTGCCTGGCAGGTGCGGAATATCGTGGAAGCATTTTCCAAGCATATGCCAGAGATGGCCGAGTTGTTCGAAGCAGAAAAATCCCTGCTGAATACGCCCGAAGAGAAAGAGGCCATCGAAAGAATCTATCCTCAATGCCTGAGCATCTCCATCGACTATGGCATCATGGAGAAAGCCGACAATGTCTATATCATCCCCTCCGCGTTTGGATGGAGCGACCTGGGTGCCTGGAACTCCGCGTATCAGAACATGGAGCGCGACTACCTCGACAACGCTGCCAAAGGAAAGAACATCATGATTATCGATGGCACCCGTTGCATGGTACAGGCACCCGATGATAAACTAGTGCTGCTGCAGGGGCTAGATGATTTCATCATTGTCGATACCCGTGATGTCTTGCTGATCTGCCGAAAGGATAAGGAACAGGAAATCAAAGAATATGTGGCAGAAGTCAAGCGAAACAAAGGAGACCGCTTCCTCTGACCGATACACCCTCTGACCCACACCCGCCCTTGATACAAGCACCCCATAGCAAGCTGCCCCGCGTCGGGACAAACATCTTCACCGTCATGAGTGGGCTGGCCGCAGAGCTAGGTGCCATCAACCTCGGTCAGGGTTTCCCAGACTTCCCCATGGACGCCCGACTGCACGAGTCGGTGGCAAAAGCCATGCGCGACGGATATAACCAGTACGCACCGATGCCGGGCTGGATGCCACTCCGGGAAGCCGTTAGCGAAAAGATTCACTTCCTCTACGGAACCAGCTGTGACCCAGCCACAGAAATCACCATCACCCCCGGTGGCTCCTATGCCATCTACACCGCTTTCACCTCTTTCCTAGAGCCCGGCGATGAAGTGATCGTCTTCGAACCCTGCTACGATAGCTACATACCAAATATAGAAGTGCTGGGAGGCATCCCTGTACGGGTGCCGCTTCGAGTACCCGGTTTTGGGATCGACTGGGAAAAAGTGGATCAAGCATGGTCTTCCAAGACCCGCGCAATCATCCTCAACACCCCGCACAACCCCACGGGCGCCATCCTGACAGACCATGACATGCTCGAATTGTCGCGTCGGGTGGAAGGAACAGACATTCTCATCGTCAGCGATGAAGTCTATGAGCACCTGATCTTCGACGGACAACCACATGCCTCCGTGCTTCGCTATTCCACGTTGCGGGAAAGGAGTTTTGCCTGCTATTCGTTTGGTAAAGTGTACCACTGCACAGGCTGGAAGATGGGCTACTGCGTAGCACCGGAAAAGCTGATGAAAGAATTCAGGAAAGTACATCAATTCAATGCCTTCAGCGTGAACACACCGATGCAGGTAGGGTTGGTCGACTTCCTCGCCGAACGAACATCCTATCTGGGCCTTAGCTCGTTCCTGCAGATGCGGCGCGACTTGTTCATTGCACTGATGCAAGGCACGCCCTTCACGTTGCAGCCAAGCTTTGGTAGCTATTTCATCCTTGCCACCTATCAACGGCTAAGCGAAGAGCCGGACCGGGCAATGGCCCTTCGGCTCACACGAGAGGTGGGTGTGGCTACAATCCCAATCTCTGCCTTCTACCAGGAGGAGACTGATCACCGGATGCTCCGTTTCTGCTTTTGCAAAAAGGAGGAGACGCTAAGAGAAGCTGCCAGACGGCTGCAGCTAAGCTAGGCTTCCGGAGCACTGCCCATAATCCCCGACAAGTCGTCGGGAAAAATATTTTGGTGACATTCTATCTTATGACACTCCGCGTTGTCAGATACGGCCAGCACTTATGGACAGGGCTTTTATGTATTGTGTGCGCTCTCCAGGGGCAAACGCAGGACAGTGCTCTGCTATGGAAAATTTCCGGCAATGGGCTCTCCAAGCCTTCATACCTCTTTGGTACCATCCACCTCATCTGTCCGGAGTCACTGCAGTTCTCCGATGCTCTGCAGTCCGCTTTCCAGCAGTCTGAGAAGCTTTGCCTTGAAATGGATATGGACCAGCCTGGTTTGATGCTCAAGACGATGCGCTTGTCGATGCAAGTCCGACAGCCATTGAAAGAACTTTTCACAGCTGAGCAGTACGCCCATATCGACCAGTTCCTGAAAGATTCCCTAGGGATAGGGCTCCCCGTCTTCCATCGCATGCGGCCCTTCACCCTGCTGAGTGCTTTGTATACTAAAGTGCCCAGATGTCGTAAGCCCGTTTCGGTTGAGGAAAAGCTGATGGAGATCGCGCGGAGGCAACGCAAGGAGGTGGATGGATTGGAAACTTTGGAAGATCAGTTTGGCGTGTTCGACCAGATCCCAGATACGGCGCAGGCGCGTATGATCTGGGAGATGATACAAGATTTTTCCAACCAGCAGACAGAGTTCCTGCACATGGTAGAAGCTTATCGGACAGAAAATCTGCCGGTGCTCTCAGCCATGACTCAAGCGGCGCCTGACATGGCTGGCTTCGAAGCATTGTTGCTGCAGCAACGGAACCGAAGATGGATACCTATGATGCAGCAGGCCATGTCGAATGCTTCGGTATTCTTTGCCGTCGGAGCGGGGCACCTTGCCGGGAAAGAAGGATTGCTCTCTCTGTTGCGAAAGGCCGGCTATAGCATCGAGGCTTTACGGTGAGGGGTGCGAAAAATAACAGGTGCCGCTGCTGTTTCCTCTTTGACAGCCACAGATCTTTTCGGTAACTTATCGTTCCATGTCCATCGATCTGGCCCATACTGATTTCGAGCTGGCCCTGCAATACATTCGGTATACGGATCAGCATGTATTCCTGACCGGGCAGGCCGGCACCGGAAAGACCTCTTTCCTACGACGGATCAAGCAGGAAACAGACCAAAACATGGTCGTATTAGCACCGACGGGAGTCGCAGCCATACACGCAGGTGGCGTGACCATCCATTCTTTCTTTCAACTAGCACCATCTTTATTCATTCCGGAACAGCTGGATACATGGAGGACTGCTGCCGTTTCGATCCAAACGCCGGAGACCATCCTACGTCATGTGCGGTATAGTGCACAGAAGAAAGAGTTGTTCGAAGAGCTGGAGGTAATGGTCATTGATGAAGTTTCCATGCTGCGTGCAGACATGTTGGATGCGATGGATACTATGCTCCGTCAGGTCCGGAAAAAGAGTACGCTGCCCTTTGGCGGTGTACGGATGTTGTTTATCGGAGATATGTTCCAGCTACCACCCGTCGTGAAGCCGGAGGATTGGGAATGGATGAAAGCATATTATGATAGCCCTTTCTTCTTTGATGCCAAGGTGATGAAGCAATGCCCACCTATTTGTATCGAGTTGAAAAAAGTATGGCGTCAACGAGATCCAGATTTCATCCAACTATTAAGTGCCATCCGGAACAACGAGGTCAACCCGGAGGATCTCGCAGTACTTCACCGATACTACCGGCCATTGCATCAGCCGGAAGAAGAAGATTTTCACATCACGCTGACGACGCACAATGCCAAGGCCGATCTCATGAACCACCGGGCACTGGCAGCCTTGCCGGGTGAACTCGTTTTTTTTGATGCTGAGGTCGAAGGCGATTTCCCTGAAAAAAGCTACCCGGCCGAACCCCGACTGGCATTGAAGAAAGATGCACGCATCATGTTCATCCGAAACGACAAGGGTGAGTCGAGGCGATATTTCAACGGCAAGCTGGCCAAGGTTGACCGCATAGAGGACGGACAGCGTATCTTCATCCGCTTCGATGATGCGTCAGAAAGTATTGAATTGGAGTCGGAGACCTGGAAGAACATACGTTATCGATACGACAAGGAAAGAGAGCGAATAGAGGAAGAGGAGTTGGGATCTTTCAGGCAATTTCCGATCCGGCTTGCCTGGGCCATCACCATTCACAAGAGCCAGGGACTGACTTTTGAGAAAGCCATCATCGATGCAGGTGACTCATTTACAGCCGGACAAGTATATGTGGCCCTGAGTCGACTGACAGGCCTTTCTGGCATGATCCTCAAGTCGAGGATTCATCCCTCCAGCATTCAGACAGACGCAAGGGTGTTTGCGTTTACCCAGCAAGATTTTCCACTGCAGACATTGGTGGAGGCATTGAATCGGGACAAGTTGAGGTTCATCCGAAAGTCTATCCTTGAGGCTTTCGACTTCAGTCGCATCCTCCGCTCCCTGCGTCGGCTGCAGGATCAGCCGTCATTCAGATTTTCGGAGGAGCCCAGACCTGAAGCCACGGTGATTTCAGAGGCTATATTGCAGTTTACGAAGCTTCAAGAGACGGCCATCATTTTTTCAAAACAGCTGACGGAGCTATTGGACACAGACGAGCCAAATGGATATATCCAGTTGTTGGAGCGATGCCAGTCGGCCGTTCGATATTTTATGGAGCAGTTGGAGACTTGCCTGATTAAGTTAGAAGAGGAGATCCGAAGTATTCGGTTGAGAAGCCGGCAGAAGAAGCCTGTGGCAGTGCTGCGACATCTGGTGGGAATAGTCGAGAAAAAAGCCCATTTGCTGCAGGATTCATTAGCGCTGTCAAAGGGGTTGGCCGACCGACAGGCTATTGACTCTTTGCTGGAGTTAGCCGATAAGAGAGCACAGGAGGGAATTGACTTGGGACTCCTGGAAACATCGCTGGTGCCCCCGAAGCCATCTTCCGCCCACCAAACAGGCAAACTGCCTTCCGCCCATCTTTCTCTGGAGATGTTCCAGTCGGGTATGGGCGTGGATGGCATCGCCGCCAGCCGTAGCCTGGCGCTGCCAACGGTCTACGGGCATCTTATACCTTTCATTGCGTCGGGGGAGTTGAGTTTGGATGGCATCGTCGAACCCGAAAAGGTGACAAAGATTTTGTCTGCCATGGAGGCAGGTGCAGTCCAGCCCTTGAAAGTCCTTAAAGAGAAAGTGGGAGCGGAAATTCGTTATGAAGAGATCCGGGCAGTGCTGGCGAGTTTACCGAAGTCGGTTGCCGACTAGGCTTTGACGTTGGTTGGGATTTAAGGTGGTATATGGGATAGCGGGCTTGTTTCAATGGGCTAATTTGAGGTAGCTCCAGCCTTCTTGTTGTTTGCGGGCAAGTTCGATGATGGCCACGGGAACGATGGTGACGCCTGGCAGCAGTTGGGAGGCATCGACCTTCAAACGGCGCATGCTGTTGTTGCATACGACAAAGGTCACGCCCCGCTGGAGATCTCTATGTATCTTCTGGACATGCAGTGAGCTGTCTTTTGTCATCACCCAAATGGCGTTGCCGTGAAAGACGACTTCTATACGCGCGTTGGGGTCCGCCGTGAGTACATTGTTGACTTGTCGGAAGATGGCTGAATGCTCGGCAGTGTCACGGGCATTCATGTCCCAAATGATTTGTAGGCGCGGTGTTGTTTGCGCCATCGCTTGATGCTGCCATCCTAACAGGAGAATAAGTAGGATTCGTTTCATATTTCAATGTACAGAAAGTGAGGGAAAGAGAAAGGTTGTAATTAGTCTACTATTTTAGTAGACTAATATATTTCATTTTTCCCGGTGCGGGAGTAAGATGGTGCGGGGTAGATATTTATTTCACTTACAGAGTCTGCTGCTGTCGATGTGGTTCCGATGCAGGGCTATCATTCCTTTTTTCTCCATTTTTTTCAGTAAACGGGAAATGACTTCTCTGGAGGTGTTGAGGTCTTTGGCGATTTCCTGATGGGTCAGGTAGAGTTGATTACCAAGGGCTTGCGCTTGTCTTTGGAGGTAGGAGTTTAGGCGTTCATCCATATTTTTGAAGGCGATGTCATCGACGACGGTGAGGAGTTCTTCAAATCGTGTGCGGTAGGTCTCCATGACGAAGTGGTACCAAGAAGTATGTTGGGTCATGAGGGTATCCATGTGTTCGATTGGAATGAGGATGGTGTCTGTTTCTTCCATGGCGACAGCTCCGACATGGCTCGAGATGTTTCGAATGCCACATAGGATGCTGAGGGCACAGGCTTCTCCGGTTTCGATGTGGTACATGAAGAATTCCTCGCCTGAATCGTTTTCCCGGTATAGTTTGACTCTTCCATGCACAATGAGTACGGTGGAACGGATAAATTGTCCTTTCCGAATCACGATCTCCCCTTCCTGGAATGTCTTCCATTGGCCGATGCGGGCAATGGTATCTAACAGGTTGTTGTCAAAGTGGGGGAATTGTGCCTGAATGTCTGGAGACAGAAGCATGAGTGGATGGAATTGGTCATTGGGGTTGAATCCATCTATATTGGGCAGAGCTAGCGTCCCATATATACCAGGAGGATTTGTACATCACTGGGGTTGATTCCAGATATACGAGACGCTTGACCCAAGGTTTTAGGCCTTGCTTTGCCCAATTTTTCTCTGGCTTCGGCACTTATGGCCTGTACTTTATGATAATCGAATTGAACGGGTATGGCAAGGTCTTCCATGTCACTCATTCGTTTGACGAGTTCTTGTTCTTTTTCGATATAGACTTCGTATTTCACTTGTATCTCTGCTTGTTCGATGGCTTCTGGAGAATGGGTGGTTATTTGCTCCCGGAGTTTGGGAAGACATTGGGTGAGGTCTTTTAGCCCGATACCTGGCCGCAGCAACAGTTGATGGATTTTTTGTCTTTGTATGATGGGGGGTGCATTGCGACAGGTCAGAAATCCATTGATATCGTCAGGGGTGGCGGATATTTCCTTCAACGATTGTCGAATCTGTTTGACTTCTTTTTCTTTTTGTTGGACTCTTTCCAGTCGTTCAGCGGATGCCAATCCGATGTTGTGACTTAGGCGGGTCAGACGCAAGTCAGCATTGTCTTGCCGCAGCAAGGTTCGGAACTCTGCCCGGGAGGTGAACATGCGGTAGGGTTCACGGGTGCCTTTACTGACAAGGTCGTCTATGAGTACCCCGATATAGGCTTCGCTTCGTTTCAGGATCAGGGGAGGCTGATCCTGTAAATGCAGGTGTGCATTGATACCGGCCATCATACCTTGGCAGGCCGCTTCCTCGTATCCAGTGGTTCCATTGATTTGGCCTGCGAAAAAAAGGCGTCGGATCCGTTTCGTCTCCAGATTATAGTCTAATTGTGTAGGAGGGAAGTAGTCGTATTCGATGGCATACCCAGGACGAAAGATGCGGCATTGCTCGAAACCTGGTACTTTTCGCAATGCTTTGATTTGAATGGCTTCCGGAAGGGATGTTGAAAAGCCATTTACGTAGATTTCGATGGTATTCCAACCTTCGGGTTCGACAAAGAGTTGGTGTCTGTCACGGTCTGAAAACCGATTGATCTTGTCCTCGATACTGGGGCAGTAGCGGGGTCCTATACCATCGATGCGGCCGGAGAACATAGGGCTTTGGTCAAAGCCCTCCTTCAGTGTATCATGAACGCTAGGGTCGGTGTAGGTGATCCAGCAACTTCGTTGATCGGCTGATTGCAGTCTTGGCTTTCCCAGATAACTAAACCCACTGATTTCTGAATCACCGGGTTGTTCTTCCATCCGACTATAGTTCAGGCTTCTGCCATCGATGCGAGGCGGTGTTCCCGTCTTCAACCGATCGCTTTCGAATCCAAGAGATATCAGTTGTTCAGTAATACCGCTGGAAGCACGCTCAGCCATTCTTCCGCCGGCATATTGCTTCTCCCCAACATGGATGATACCATTCAAAAAGGTTCCATTGGTCAGGATAACTGCCTTTGATTCAATCTGGTGTCCCATTGCAGTAATGACTCCTGTGCAAGATCCCTTACGAATGAGGAGGCCGACGACCACATCCTGATAGAAATCCAAACCTTTGGTCTGTTCCAGACAGCTTCTCCATTCTTGAGAAAACAGCATTCGATCGCTCTGGGCGCGAGGACTCCACATGGCCGGCCCTTTGGATCGGTTCAACATCCTAAATTGGATCATCGAGCGGTCGGTGACAATACCCGAATAACCGCCCATTGCATCAATTTCGCGCACAATCTGACCCTTGGCAATACCACCCATAGCAGGATTACAGCTCATTTGTCCCATGGTCTGCATATTCATAGTGAGAAGCAGAACGCGACTACCCATCTGGGCGGCAGCCGCAGCGGCTTCGCAACCCGCATGGCCTGCGCCCACTACTATGATGTCGTAGGTTAGAAACATGCAGTAAAGGTAACGGCTCTAATCTATGGGATATGTTCCACGTGGAACAAAGAAGGTAATTCTTAAGATAAAAATGAAATATAGATGGGTGACTGTATATCTGGGGTGTGGAAGGTGGGATGTTCCACGTGAAACAATAGAATATCTATGCATTTATTGCATACATATTAAATAAAATAATATTGTAACCATTCGTCTTCCATAAGAGTCATGGCCTGTTTGGATGTTGGGGTTGCATCGGAATATCCTAGCAAATGGAGAATGCCATGAAAAATGATGCGATGACATTCCTGGTTATAGGGAACCTGATATTGATGGGCATTATCTTTCACTCGATCGATACTAATATAAATGTCCGCGAGTAGATGTTTTGGGGTATTGCTGAATTCAAATGTGAGAATATCCGTGTAGTAGTCATGTTGTAGATATTGTTGATTGAGGTGCAAAAGACTTTTATCATCAACAAAAATGAATTGAATACAGTCGATGTGGTAGTTTTGGCTTCTGCAACGTTCCAAGATAAATGCTCGTAATTTTTGTATGTCTGTGAGTTTAGCTTTTCGAGAGTGATGGAATAAAATATTATTCATAAAGAAAGTATCAGTATATGACATTAAATGAGCTGCAACCGGGCAACCGGGGTAAAATTATATCGATACGTGAAGATAGCTTGACATTAAAGTTACTAGAGATGGGGTTTATACCTGGAGAAATAGTTGGAATCGAACATAGAACATGGGATTCAGACCCTATCGCAGTACGAATCAGTGGATATTTGATTGGATTGAGACGGGAAGAGGCAGCTTTAATTGAGGTAGAAAGCATATCAGCATGATAAAAGTAGGTCTATATTTTGGCTCGTTTAACCCAATACATCACGGGCATCTAATCATTGCCAATCATTTATTATATCAAGAAGATTTAGATCAAATTTGGTTTGTAGTGTCACCACAAAACCCATTTAAAGCAGAACAATATTTACTAAATGAGTTTCACAGGCTTCATTTGACCAAACTCGCTACAGATGGGGTACCCGGTTTTCGAGTGTGTGATATTGAATTTCAACTACCAAGACCTTCGTACACAATAGATACTTTACAGGCATTGGATGATAAATATCCATCACATGAATTTTGCATCATCATGGGAAGTGATAGTTATATGAATATTGGAAAGTGGAAAAAAGCTGATAAACTCTGTAGAGAGCGTAAGATATATGTATACATACGTAAAGGTTTTCCTGTAGAATCTGATGTCAGTGGGAACATAGTACTGTGTAAAGCGCCATTATTAGATATATCTGCCTCTATGATACGTAAGATTTGGCAGGAAGGACACAGCATACGATATTACGTACCAGAGTCGGTTCGAGAAGAAATAGAAAAGGGTAATTATTACAGAAGGGGGTAAGAAGAAAAATAACCTAAAATAAGGGAACCTATAACCAACCAGGCAGGATTAAGCTTTGTGGTGGATAAATAAATTAAGGTGATACAAATAAAAAATATTGATGAGAGTGTTTTCTCTATAGAGGAGTAATGAATGTATAATAGATCAGTGGATAAGTAAATGACAGATGCAAACATGATGCCCACCGTTGCTGCATGAATCCCTTTTAGCAATGGGTATAAAAAATTGAAACCATGCAAATATTCCCAGAGGGGATAAAAAAAAAGAACCAATAGAAAGCTTGGAAGAAAGATGGCGACTGTGGCTACCAACATGCCTATCCATTGATTTCCAGATCCTTTCGAAATAAGAACTGAAGCCCCTGCAAAAGATGCAAATGAGAAAACAGGTCCTGGAACTGCTCTGATAAATCCTGCACCTGCTAAAAAAACGGTGCGATCCATTTTTAACGCATTGCTATTATTTTCTTTGATTTTCTTGGATGTAGGACGAGCAACATACTGCTCGTACATCAACGGAATGAGAACATCTCCTCCACCAAAAATAATACTCCCAAATCGATATCCGTTTTCAAAGAGGTTGAAATAAGGTCTTAATCCCCAATTGTTTTTTCTCGCTAATTCTGAAAGTGACCCAGATACTAAAAAAGTGAGAAGGAAAATGGTTAAAAATTTCCATCGTACTGTGATGGGACGTTGCTCGTTCGTTGCAATTTGTTCAGAATAAAAGAATATAGTGATAAGACTGGCAACGAAGATAACGATAGGGAAAATAATCGGCTGTTTAAAGAAAGTTAGACATATGACTATTATAAATAATGTTAGTATAATAAAAAATACTTTTTTTCGTATGATTTGATAAGACCTCCATGCTGCGTATCCTATAAATCCAATGGCGATGGGCGGAAGAAACTGAATGCTATCTATCACCTTACTGTTAGAGGGATAAGCGGTTAATATTATTGCAGCTATTCCCATAAATGTGGCAGCAGGTAAAATCCATAAGAGCAGGGTGAGAATAGACAAGGGTAGACCTCCTTTTTTATAACCAATTAAAATTAATATTTGTGTGGATGACGCACCAGGAAGTAGTTGACAGAAGGCATTAAAATCATGTAGCTGTTTTTCCGATATATCATTCCTTCTTTCGACAAATATTTTTAACATCATAGAGAAATGTCCTTGTGGACCACCAAAGGATGTCATGGCATGCAGCAATACTGCTTTAAGGAAATCAATATGCCTACGAAAGAACAAGGGTTATTTTTTTAGGCCTATTTCTTTCAATCGTTCATCTAAGTATTGGCCTGCCGTCAAATCTTCATAGCGTTTAGGTAAATGGTCTGAAATGCAGGAATCTAGGCAAGCAAGCGACATCTGACTGACGGGATGAAGAAAGAAAGGAATAGAGAATCTAGAAGTGTGCCACTGGTCCCTCGGTGGATTAATAACGCGATGGGTTGTGCTCTTTAAAAGATCATTGGTTAATCTCTGCAGCATATCTCCTACATTGACTACAATCTGATCGGGTGATGAAACTACCGGTAACCATTCATTGTTTTTTGATAAGATCTGTAAGCCTTCTGCAGATGCACCTACCAACAATGTGATCAGATTGATGTCTTCATGTTGTTCTGCACGAATAGACGACTCGGGCTCACTTAATATCGGAGGATAATGAATCGCACGTAAAATGGAATTACCGTACTGAATTTGCCTTGTGAAAAAATCTGATGGTAAGTGGAGATAATCGGAAATGGCATGTAGCAGGTAAAATCCACTCTTTTCAAAACAGGAAAAGGCTTCTTCGAAGCAATCGTTAAACCCAACAATCTCAGCAACTTGAACGTTTGATGGATATGGTTCTGTATCATTTGGCAACTGTCCAAATTGAAAAAATTCTTTTAAATCTGGAGCTGGGCTGCCTTTTGCATGTTCTTTACCAAATGATGTATATCCACGTTGACCGTGTAAATGGGGTATTTCATATGATATCTTAACTTCGTTTGGCAATGAAAAAAATTGTTTTGTTATATCATATAGATTTCGGATGAGTGAAGATGGAATACCATGATTTTTGACAGATACAAAGCCAACATGTTCAAAGGAATGCCCTAATAAGTCTACAAACTGCTTTCTTTCCGTGACAGAGCCATTCTTATACATAGCCAAATCGACAATGGGAATATGCATAGATTTATTTTAAATTAAAGTATATAAATAAAATGGAATAATGGATAATTTAAGGATATTTTTTGTATTTGTGTGTGTTTTGCCGGTATTAGGTGGCTGTTTCCCGAAAGTTCGCCCATACACAGGAGCAGATGCTTTTTCTTCGATTGGGGGTAATCCGGATTATGAAAAATTAGAATATTGGGCAGCTCATCCGGGTAAATGGGATCCATCTGATAGTTTGAGAAGGAGGGAAAAAAAGTTTTATAATGATCAAAAAGTCGATGTGTTTTATTTACATCCTACCACATTTACAGAAGATAATATGAAATATGGTGATAATGCGCATATTGATGATCCCTATATAAACAAGAAGACGGATTATACAGCCGTGCTCTATCAGGCCAGTGTCTTTAAAAAGAACTGTCGTATATATGCTCCTAGATATCGACAAGCACATATTTCAATGTATTACACGAAAGATTCGCTGGCGAAGAAGAAGGCATTTGAGCTGGCATATAATGATGTAGTTCAATCGTTTAATACATTTTTAGCTTTTAGGGGGAAGAATCGTCCTTTTATATTGGCATCCCACAGCCAAGGGACAACACACGCATATCAATTATTAAAAGAAGTGATATTATCGTCTTCTGAAAAGAGTCAATTGGTTGCTGCCTATTTAATAGGAATGCCAGTTCCTAGGATGGATGATAAGATAGCAGTTTGTAAGGATACAAATATGGTAGGATGTATGATTTCATGGAGAACCTATGCAATGAATTATGGTCATACAAATCTGAACCCTACTGATGAATCGAAGGTGGTAGTAAATCCCATCTTATGGACAATAGATACGACACTATCTAAAAGACAAGATCACAAAGGAATGGTGCTCTATAACTATCAGAAAACCTATAGAAATGCATTGGTTGCTAAAGTAAAAGGAGATGCCCTGTATATTTCAAAACCAAAATTTATTGGCTCATTGTTCATGAATATGAAAAATTACCACGCGGGTGATTATAATTTATTCTATAAAAATTTAGAAGAGGATGTTGAGAGGAGAATAAGAGAATATTTTCTGTCGAGATAGGAGTTATTGTTTTTAACTCGACTATATAAGAATCCAATCATCAGGGTATACAGATGACCATGTTTGCTTCTTATTAGACAACCATTTTCTTGGTGCAATCACCATTTTATCTATATGTTGGTTTAACCACGCAGCCCACCAGCTAAAGGTACTATTTGCAATAATTTGGTGTTTACATTGACTCATTAGATAAAAATCAAATACTGATTGATCATCAATATTATTTTGTACGTATGTGGTTGGATAATTAAATTGGAGATTATGAATTACCCAGTGTGCGTCGTCTGAAAAGATAAATATATGTAGATTAGGATGTGTTCTTGAAATGAGTTGTACTGCTTCATAATAATATGATGAATCAAGTACGCCATGGTATTTAGATGCGGAAGGATTTGAAATGTAATCACCTCTTCGAATATGAATCCCTAGGCTATTGCTTTCTTTTATTTTATTTAAATAGATATTATTATTTTCTGATACTGCTGATTTAGGTGTAAATTCTTTTATAAGGGTTTCCCTAATCGAAGAAAAATATTTGGAACAATGCCAGAATCCCAGTAGGTAGGTATCTACAGGAAAATGTAGAAAGTTTGCATGAAAGCGATATCCAGATTCTGATATGAAGGCTTTTTTGAAGAATGATGGAAAATAACGCATGAGCCCTCTAACATATCGATTCCGATTAAGCCTTGTAAAAGATTCTATTTCATCGGCGCTTGCAAGATTAATTTCTGTATTTAGTAATTGTAAATCTAACTTTCGCGGGGTAACTCCTTTTTGGAATTCATTCCCAAGGATACCTTTGTCTATTTTGAGGATTGTTTTGTGGTGAATGGATAAATGTTTTCCAATCGCATATTGAAACATCTGGTTTCCAAGGCCTCCAACTAATTTAACGATAATCATAATAAAAAACGACTTGCTGTTGCTGGGTATAACAGACTTCGTCTAGTATAATGCAGATTTAGGTGTTCTAGGGAATGGTATGACATCACGTATGTTAGACATCCCGGTCACAAATTGAACCATTCGCTCGAAACCAAGACCAAAACCCGCATGGGGTACGGTGCCAAACCGGCGGGTATCTAAATACCAATGTAGTTGCTGATGAGGAATTTGTAATTGATTCATTCTTGACAACAACATATCATATCGCTCTTCCCGCTGTGATCCTCCGACGATTTCACCGATACCGGGTGCTAATATATCCATAGCCGCCACGGTTTTACCATCTGTATTTTGACGCATGTAGAATGCTTTAATTTCTTTTGGATAATTGTATACTATAACAGGTTGCTTGAAATGTTTTTCCACCAGATATCGTTCATGTTCGCTTTGTAGATCCATACCCCACTGAATATCATAGGCAAACTTCTTTTTTTTGTATGGGTTGGATTGTATAAGAATATTGACAGCTTCGGTATAAGAAATGCGAACAAAAGGCGTATCCCTAACGAGTTCGAGTTTTTGTATCAATGTATATGGGCTTCTTTTATCAGCGGGTAGTTGCATTTCTTCATCTATCAATCGCTGTTCGAGGAACTGAAGGTCCTCTCTTCCTTGAGATAAAACTTGTTGAATGATCGATTTTATAAAAGATTCAGCTAGGTCCATGTTGTCTTCAAGATCATAAAAAGCCATTTCAGGCTCCACCATCCAGAACTCAGCTAAGTGGCGGGTTGTGTTCGAGTTTTCAGCCCTGAATGTCGGACCGAATGTATAGATCTCACCAAAAGCCATAGCAGCCAGTTCTCCTTCCAATTGACCACTAACAGTCAGGTGAGTCTGTTTACCAAAAAAATCAGCATTGAAATCTAATGAGCCGTCTGGCAAGGTGGAAGCTCCAGTAGGTGGCAGGGTTGTCACCCTGAACATTTCTCCGGCGCCTTCGGCATCACTGGAGGTAATGATAGGAGTATGCCAATATAGAAAACCTCTTTGATGAAAATATGAATGTATTGCAAAGGCAAGTTCATGACGAATTCTGAAAACGGACCCAAATGTATTCGTACGCATGCGTAAATGTGCTTGCTCCCTGAGAAACTCTAAGTTGTGTTTTTTGGGTTGTAGTGGATATAAATCTGCTGGTGAATCACCCAGTATTTCAAGTTTTTCAACCTTTAATTCGATTTCCTGACCTTTCCCTTGTGAAGAGATTAATTCCCCGGTAGCTTTAATTGATGAAGATGTTGTCAATCTTTTACAGATGGAATCATCGAAACTGCCTAATGGAAGGTATAATTGAAGATTTTGAATGGTAGAACCATCATTTAGGCTGATAAACTGATTGTTTCTAAAAGTTCGAACCCAACCCATCACAGTGATAGTGGAGCCTATGGGAAGCTCCAGAAAAATAGATTTGATTTTGGTTTTAATATTAAACATTTTTTATATATTTTAGGTTGTTAGGGGTTTCCCTTTGCTTCTTCTTTGTTGATTTAGCATCCAATCGGGCTAGATTTTTGGAATATCCAGCAAAAGTCGCTAATATTGTGTTATCCCATCCATTTCGAGCATTGCCTTTCTCGGCTGCTTTTTATTCACCCAACTCAAAGGTTCAGTAAACGTATACCGGATAGCCGGTTTTTCCCAATCTGCCATGTATGTATGAAATTCAACAGCTGAACGAGATGCTCGTTCCGGAATTGATTGATGTAGCTTCTCAGCTTCAAATTCAAGATATTGGGGGGCTTGATAAAGAAGCCTTGATCCAAAAAATTTTACTGACATCGAAAGGAACGGTACCCGTTGAACAAAATGGTACGGTTGTAAAATCAAAGCGTGGACGAAAACCAGGTTCAAAAAAACAGAATATTGAGGGGGGGTCAGAAGTCGTCAAGGTTACTAGGCCTTATAAGAGAAAAATTCCACTGGAAGGTGTTCCCGCGGTTATCGATGAGAACGAAGAACAACCAGTCCCTATAAATATTCCATCATCGGTTGATGTGGGGTTGGGAGATACGGAAGATATACAGAGCGCTCAACCCATTACGTCTGAAAATGAGCAAAATGGCAGTGGGCCATCGCAGCATATAAGGCCGTCAATCATAAAAAGAGAAGTTGTATTTAATATAGAATATGATGGGTTGATAATGGGTGAGGGGGTTTTAGAGATGATGCCCGACGGGTATGGTTTTTTACGTTCGAGTGATTATAACTATTTGTCCTCTCCAGATGATGTGTTCGTCGCTCCACAACAGATAAAGGTATTTGGATTGAGGACGGGGGATACTGTTTATGGGTCCATCAGACCGCCAAGAGAGGGAGAGAAGTATTTCGCACTCTACAAGGTTGAAACTCTAAATAACAAAAGACCGGAAGAAGTACGAGATAGGGTACCATTTGACTATCTAACACCCTTGTTCCCTTTTGAAAAGCTAAATCTTTTCACCCAACCTGATAATTTGTCAACCAGGCTTATTGACTTATTTACACCAATAGGAAAAGGGCAGCGTGGTTTGATTGTAGCTCAGCCAAAGGTTGGTAAAACAATGCTACTTAAAGAAGTGGCAAATGCAATAGCGCTGAACCACCCTGATTGTTACCTCATGGTTGTGCTCATTGATGAAAGACCAGAGGAAGTTACCGATATGGAGCGGAGTGTAAAGGCAGAAGTCATTGCTTCCACATTTGACGAGCCTGCCGATAAACACGTTAAGGTTTCGGCAATAGCGTTGCAAAAAGCAAAAAGATTGGTGGAATGTGGTCATGATGTCATCATCTTGCTGGATTCTATCACCCGATTGGCGAGAGCACATAATACAGTAGCTCCATCCTCGGGTAAGGTGTTGTCTGGGGGTGTAGAGGCAAACGCATTGTTAAAACCAAAACAATTTTTTGGCGCAGCTAGAAAAATTGAAAATGGTGGGTCACTCACCATTCTGGCAACTGCACTCATCGATACAGGCAGTAAGATGGATGAGGTGATCTTTGAGGAATTTAAGGGGACGGGCAACATGGAACTGGTATTAGATAGAAAACTTGCCAATAGAAGAATATTCCCTGCGATCGATGTCACTTCCTCATCAACAAGACGAGAAGATCTCCTATTGGATAAAGATGCGTTACAGAAAATGTGGGTGTTGAGAAACCATTTGGCAGACATGAACAGCGAAGAGGCCATGAACCTGTTACTCAAACAGTTGCGGGGGACAAAAGATAACTATGAGTTTCTAACAAGTATGAATAAGTAAACCTACCCATACCTGGAAGTATGCCAGCCAGGTCGATCACTATAGAGGAATTTATAGAAAAGAGTAGATATTGTCCTGTATTTGATGTAAGAAGCCCCTCTGAGTTCAATAAGGCAAGGTTTCCTGGGGCGATAAATTTACCACTCTTTAAAGATGACGAGAGGTCGAATATAGGAACACTATATAAACAGCTCGGGAAGGAATTAGCAATTCGAGAAGGGCTTAGAATTTTTGGTCCTAACTTAATAAGTTATATACAGCAAGCAGAGACGTTTTGTAAAGGGTATTATAAAGATCAAGTAGGAGGAGCAAAAATTATTCTTTATTGCTGGAGAGGGGGGATGCGCAGTGCTGCAATGTCTTGGTTATTAGATCTCTATGGTTTTAATGTAAGTACGCTGGTTGGTGGTTATAAGGTTTTCAGGCATTGGGCTCTAGATCAACTAGAAAAAGACTGGAAAATTAAAGTACTGGGTGGGTATACTGGTTCCGGAAAAACGCGCATACTTCGCGAATTGGAATTATTGGGAGATGCTGTTATAGATCTGGAGAGATTGGCTAATCATAGAGGATCAGCTTTTGGTCGATTAGGACAAGGCGATAACCAACCAAGCCAAGAATATTTTGAAAATTTGTTGGCGTTAGAGCTTTTTACGAAAACGGAGTGTGTATCCAAAAAGAATGGTGATGCAAACATTTGGATAGAAGACGAAAGTCAACGAATAGGCAATGTTAATATACCAAAATCTTTATGGATTCGATTAAAGACGAAACGTCTCTTGTTTTTGGATATACCAGAAAATGTGAGATTGAATGAAATAATAAATGTCTATGGTGAATTTAGTGTAAACCAATTAAAGGATGCGGTGCTAAGAATTCAAAAGCGTTTAGGCGGAGATTCTTTAAAGGTATTAGGACTTCTGGATTCTGGTGATATAAAAGATGCTTTTATTATATTATTAAAATATTATGACCGGCTATATATAAAATCATTAAATGCTAAAAAAGAAGAGAGAGAGGAGTTAAAAATTATATCATTTGATGAATTAGATGCATGTTTTATGGCTAAGACTATACAAAAATTGAGGCTATGGTTAAATTGACTAGTTTTTCGCATGGTGCTGGTTGTGGTTGCAAGTTGTCTCCTGCGGTTTTAGAAGAAATTCTTAATGGTGCCTTTGTAGGTCCAGATAATGTAGAATTATTAGTAGGAAATAACTCCAAAGATGATGCAGCAATTTTTGAGCTATCAGAGGATCACTGTGTGATCTCGACTACTGATTTTTTTATGCCTATTGTAGATGATGCTTTTGATTTTGGACGTATAGCCGCTGCAAATGCAATAAGTGATGTTTATGCTATGGGGGGAAAGCCTATCATGGCTTTGGCTATTCTTGGGTGGCCAATAGATAAACTGTCTTCTGAGGTTGCGCAAAAAATTATTGCGGGAGGCAGATCAATTTGTCATGAAGCGGGAATAGCCCTAGCAGGCGGACACAGTATCGATGCATCTGAGCCGATATTTGGACTCGCAGTAAATGGAATAGTACATAAAAAAAATATAAAGAGAAATAGTACCGCTTGCTTCGGCGATTATATAATACTAACGAAGAGGCTAGGCGTGGGTATACTAGCTACAGCCGAAAAAAAAGGATTATTGTTGCCAAATGATATAGGGGTGGCTACAAGTCAAATGGTGCAACTAAATAAGTTAGGTATGTTATTGTGTGGAATAGATGGCGTCCATGCAATGACTGATGTTACAGGATTTGGGCTTTTAGGACATTTGTTAGAGATGGTAAAGGGGTCTGGGGTGGGCGCTGTTATCGAAAAGGATGCTGTGTTAGAGTTAAGCGGGAATTTGGCGTATTATATTCAAAGGGGTTGTGTTTCTGGTGGACTAAGCAGAAATTGGAAAAGTTATAAAAATGATGTTTTGGGGATAGGTGATGGATCCATAGAGCAAATTATTTTGAGTGATCCACAGACAAGTGGGGGACTTCTGATCAGCGTAGATGCATCTTCATTAGATGAGGTTGTAGATAAGATGATATCTTGTGGTTTAGAACAGTTTACCATTCCGATAGGTACTATTGTTAATAATCATGTTGGTCGGGTGTTGGTGAAATAAGTATCAAAAATTAGATCAATCTTTTCGGCTAAAAGGTAATCAAGGGGCGTAATAATATCACCCGCATCGTGTGTAGACAATTGTATAGAAACCGCATTCCAGCAATTAGACCAATTGGGGTGATGGTTTAACTCTTCTGCTTTTTCAGCCACCAGACTCATGAATTTAAACGCTTCTTTAAAATCTGAGAATGTGTATTCTTTTTTAAGTTTGTTTTCTGTTTGTTTCCACATGGTGTTTAAATAATTAGATGTACTGGGTTTTTGATTTTCTCTTGTGGTAAATGTATTACTATCATAATATTCGATATTGTCTTTAACGATTCAGTAACGTCTTTTGTAAGTAAATCAAGGTCTACGTCAGACCTAATGAGCCATATGTAGTCAACATGCTTCCATTCTGGTAGTAGGTATCCTCCCTCAAATTGATTTTGATATAGATAATGTTGGCAAATTTCACTAGGGGTGTATGTATATAAATTAAAATGATAATTACGATCTTGTTTTTTTAAATTTAATGTATCCTTTGTGGCTGCGGTGAAATGGAAACCAAGATGGTAGTTTATATTCCAACAAAACTGATAATTTTTAAGAGGTGTTACAATTCCCAGACATCTTGTGTTGACAAAAAAGTCATCTACCATTTCCGAATTGTCTATTATAAGTTTCATTAGAAAATGATATCGAAGATTAGTTCTTGTCCTTTTCTTAAAATTGACACGGTTGTGGTATCTCCTTTTTTAAATTTTGATAATAATTGCATGTAGGATTCTACGCTTTGAATTTTTCCTTGTCCAAGGGATATAAGAATATCACCTGCTAGTATGCCAGCTTTTTGGGCAATTTTTCCTTCACTAACGCCATCTACCCGAACACCCTGTCCGTCGAAAGAGTAATCTGGCATTATGCCTAGTGAAACGGTGAATCTAGCGCTGGTTGTTGTTTGCCGTTCTCGTGTCGGTAAAAATTCAATTTTTTTATCTGCTTCAGTATGATATACAATAGATGAAACAAGATCTACAATCATGGATACGCCCCTATAATATATTTTTTCTGCATCATCCGACGGTCTATGATAATCATCATGTAAACCTGTAAATAAAAAAATTACGGGAATATTTTTTCTATAAAAGGATGTATGATCACTTGGGCCAGTACCGCTTGAATCATACTTTAATTTAATGTTTGTTTTAACTTTTGTTAATATTTGTGACCAAGAGGGGGAGGTTCCATATCCACCAAGCGTCATAGTTAAATTACTTTGGTTCAGTCTTCCTACCATATCCATGTTGATCATAGCTTGTATTTTAGAAAGATCAATAGTGGGGTGTTCGGTAAAATATCGAGAGCCTAGCAAGCCAAGCTCTTCACCTGAAAAAGCTATGAAAAGGATATTAAAATTCAGATAAGAGTGATTTATAGAAAGTTTGTATGCTAGTTCAAGTAATGCTGCGGTTCCACTAGCGTTATCATCTGCCCCATTGTGTATTTCGGAACGGTTCGCTTGTTTAGACATTGAATTCCCATCCTCTCCTCTACCCAAATGGTCATAATGAGCACCGATGATCATGGTAAATGGTGCTTTTTTGTCCAGAAAACCAATAACATTGTGGGCTATTCGTATCCTTTTATTGATGGATATAAATAAATCTATATCATAGCTCGCCTTGTTTGAAAACCCAAGATATTTTTGTCCTTCTTTTGTAAGAAATAGTATAGGAATGTTTAGTGGCGTTTGATTTGATTTTGGATCGAATCTGGGAACATTCGTATAGTCTTGTCCAGAATGATACCAAATGACAGCAATTGCGCCTTTTTTCTGTGCAAAAAGAGATTTATCATAAAAAATGGATGAATATTCTGCATGTATTTTTTGGGTGTTCTCTTTTAAAACGGTCTCAAGGTCTAAAAAGGTAATATTCTTACCTGCATCATTAGTTGGATTAACCACGGAAGCTATTGCTTTCCCCGAACCAGAAAAAGAGGCAGGATAGAAGTGGTCATCCAGGTGCAAGGATTTTCCTTGTACGATGAAGTGGGATGTTGATGCTATTTGAAGGCCGTCTGGAATGGTGAAGGGTTGTAAATAGGAATTTTTACTGCCTTTTGGTTTTAATCCAGTAGCTTTAAATTGAGAGATAATATATTTACTTGCCCTCTCCTCCCCTATTGTTCCAGCCCTACGGCCTTCTAAAGAATCGTCAGCCAACACATATACATGTCCCCTAAGACGAGCATCTGTCGTATTTGGGGCTTGTTGAGAAAGGCAAGGTGTAGAAATAAGGGCTATAGGAATGAGAGAAATTAGACGCAGTTTCATTGAGTAAAATTAGTACTCTGATCCTGTATTTGATGATTGCGTGTTGTTTGGTTATGAACCTTATTTTACGGTAATCGTAAACCTAAAAAGGGGTAAATTGTTAGTTTTGCCCATCTTTTTAACATCCCTTGGTGCGCCATCCACATATTGGCCTTTTAGGAAACCCCAATAGCGGGAAAACATCTCTTTTCAATGCTATGACGGGTCTCAATCAACAGGTTGGGAATTTTCCTGGTGTTACGGTTGATAAGAAAACGGGCATGTCAACTCTTAAAAAAACGGGGGGTTATCGATTAACAGACTTACCTGGCTCATATAGTCTGTTTCCGCGACGCGAAGATGAATGGGTATCATATCGTGCTTTATTGGATGCGGCCGAAGATGAGTTTTTTGATCTATATATTGTCGTTGTTGATGCAAGTGTTCTACAGAGGAATTTGTTGTATTTGTCGCAGGTGTTGGATTTAGGAAAGCCCCTTATTGTCGCGTTAACAATGACAGATATCTGTAATATACATGGTTATCGAATTGATGCATCACGGCTTTCTATGGTTTTGGGTGTTCCTGTCGTCTGCGTTAATCCACGGCGGGGATTTGGGATGGATGAAATGGATCGTGTTTTAGCATTGTACAATTTTGGCGGGGGCATCGAAGAAAAAAGGTCATCTTTTTTTGAAGAGAACGAGTTGGTTACATCAGCTATTAAGGAGGTACAGGGTATCTATAAAGATATGAGACCCTACACCGCAGTACATTACTTAATAAATCATTCCCGATTTAAATTGACTGCAGAAATCCATCAAGGGATAAAGCAAATTAATGAGAAATATGCATTAAATCATACACAAATACAGGGTGCGGACATAAGCTCGCGATATAGAAAGATTAGTGGGGTTGTTGATGCTGTAGTGACAAAAGAATTAATTGTCAAAAAGGAAAGGGGTTGGAGCGAACGCCTAGATGGAATTTTTTTACATCGGTTTTGGGGGACATGGGTGATGCTTGCTGTTTTGTTTTTGATGTTCCAAGCTGTATTCTGGTTGGCTGATTATCCTATGTCAATGATTGAAGGTGGGTTTGTGTTGGTATCAGCCTGGTTTTCTAATATGCTTCCCACTGGATGGTTTAGTGATTTACTAATTGATGGCGTTGTTGCCGGCCTTGGGGGAATTTTGGTTTTTGTACCTCAGATAATGATATTATTCGGAATGATAACATTTTTTGAGGATACAGGCTACATGGCTCGTATCAGTTTCTTGACGGACCGATTTATGCGAAAGGTTGGTTTAAACGGTAAGAGTGTTATGCCAATGATTAGTGGGTTTGCTTGTGCTGTACCTGCAATCATGAGTGCACGAAATATCGAAAACAAGAAAGAGAGGTTATTAACCATCCTAACCACTCCATTGATGAGTTGTAGTGCTAGAATTCCCGTTTATACAATCTTAATCAGCCTGGTTATCCCAAAAAAATTAATATTTGGGGTTATTAATTTACAGGGGCTGGTTATGTTGGGGTTATATATGTTGGGGTTTGTTTTGGCGTTGGTTTTATCTGCTATTTTTCATGTGTTGATACGTTTAGATGAGGAGAGTTTTTTTATTTTAGAACTTCCGCTATTTCGGGTCCCTAGGTGGAAGAATATTTTTATCACAATGATTCAGAAGGCAAGAATATTTGTCTTTGATGCTGGTAAGGTGATTATGATCATTTCTCTCCTACTTTGGGCATTGAGTTCTTTTGGTCCTAAAAAGGAGAGAGATCTTATTTATGAGACGTATGAAAAAAATATAACCCTTTTTCCAGATAGCATTTCTCATTATGGAGGGGTGCGAAATGCTTTGCTGCTTGAATCTTCATGGATAGGATACTTAGGTAAATCTATAGAACCATTAATAAGCCCATTAGGATTTGATTGGAAAATAGGTATTGCACTCATCACATCTTTTGCTGCACGGGAGGTTTTTGTTGGCACAATGGCTACTTTATATAGCGTTGGAGATACCAATGAAGAAGGTACACGTCTAAGAGATAAAATGCAGGCAGCTGTTACAGTTGATGGGGGGCCCGTATATACACTGGCAACAGGTGTTTCTCTGATGGTTTTTTATGTTTTGGCGATGCAATGTATGAGTACTCTTGCGGTTGTAAAAAGAGAGACGGGTACCTGGAAGTGGCCGACGTTGCAGTTTGTTTATATGACACTTTTGGCTTATGTCTGTTCTTTACTGTCTTATATACTACTTTCATAATCTAACTCAGTTCTATCATTCTCTGCATTGGAATTAGAGCTTTTTCTAACAAATCATTTGACATAGTAATTTCTGGATTTTCATTTTTGAGACATAAATATAATTTCTCTAGGGTATTTAATTTCATATGTGGGCAGTTGTTGCATGCGCATGCATTGTCTGGTGGTGCAGGAATAAATTCTTTATAGGGTGATTTCTTCTTCATTTGATGGATGATTCCAGATTCTGTTACGACAATAAATTGTTGAATATTTGATTTTACTGTATAATCTAAGAGTTGGTTTGTTGAACCAATAAAATCTGCTAATTCTATAATAGTTGTTTCACATTCTGGATGGACGATGACTGCTGCTTTGGGGTATTTTTCTCTTAATAAATTTATTTTTCTTTGGCTGAAAATCTCATGTACCATACAGGCACCATTCCATAAAAGCATCTTTCTGTTGGTGATGACATTTAGATATGCTCCAAGATTTTTATCTGGTGCAAAAATGATTGGGTGATCCTCAGGAAAGGATTCTACTATCTTCTTAGCGTTACTACTGGTACAAATCACATCGCTTAATGCCTTTATTTGGGCGCTACAGTTGATATAAGTAATTACTGTATGATCTGGGTGATCTTTCCTAAAACGTTCAAACAGAGCAGGGGGACAACTATCACTCAAAGAACAGCCTGCCTTTAGATCCGGAACCAGCACCTTCCGGGTAGGATTTAAAATCTTTGCTGTTTCAGCCATGAAATGGACACCAGCAAAAACAATAATATCTGCACTTGACTGTAAGGCTTCCCGTGCGAGACTAAGACTATCCCCAATAAAGTCAGATACATCTTGAATATCGGCGTCTTGGTAGAAATGTGCAAGGATAACTGCATTCTTCTGTTTTTTTAGATCCTGTATCTCCTCAAACAAGTCAAGTGAAGGATCTATGTCCTGTTCAAAAAAACCCACCTTTTCAATTATTTGCTGCTTGAATTTATTGTTCATTCCTTTCGTAGTATTAATTATATATATATTATAACTAAAATAAACTATTATTAATAGGGTTGTGGATTCGTGGAAAATAAATTATTTAAGATTCTGAAAAAGAATAACTTTTACATAATCCACCATTTTCCACAAAAAAATTAACATCATTAAATAATTAATATCAATTAATTATATTGTTTATTACCAGCTCTAAGTATCTTCCTCTTAGCTATATAAACACAACAAGACGCTACATATACCTTGTGGACAGATGCGGGATAAACAGTCACTTGTTGTAAAGTAATTGACTCCAAAAAATTAGATCATCGAGTTATTCGCTTTCTATGAACAGAAATCCATCTCGGGTTGATTGGTTTTCCACCCTAAATCTTATCTATTAACAAGGTAATGTTAAAAGATAAAAAATTCTTTCTCTATATCTCTAACAGAAAATAACCCCGTAGTATTTCGTTTTAATAAGGCGTGTGTGGGCTATTTATGACATATACACGCTTTTGTTAAGTAATAATTTTGGGTTATTTTTGTTCTCTTTACCCAAAACTAGTAACTGGTTATGTCAATTATACAGCAATTAAGGGATAAGGCCGCCATCCTACTTACCACTCTTATCGCTTTGAGCCTGATCGGGTTTCTTGTCCAGGATGCATTTGTAGGCCGAAGTAGTGGCTTATTCTCTAGTTCTGCCACAACCGTTGGAATAATAAACGGAAAGAAGATAGATGTTATTGAGTTCAATAATAAGATAAATACAGCAGAGCAAAGCTACCGAAGCCAAGGTATGGAGTCAAATGAAATGATGACCCAAAACATCATTGAAAGTATATGGAATGGCTATATCCAGGAAAAGCTTCTACAGGAGCAGTGTGATAAAGTTGGTATAACAGTCACATCTAAAGAGCTTGGGTACGTTCTCTTTAGTCCAGACGCACCCGATGAATTTAAGCAGTTATTCAGAGATCCAAAAACAGGTATGTTCGACCTGACTGCTGCAAGAAATTGGTTTAATAATTTAAAGAAGAGCAAGCGGACTGAGGATGTAAAGATGGTTACCGAGCAACTTCTGGAGCCCCTCCGATTAAGAATGTTAGGAGAGAAGTATAATGCCATATTTAGTCAGGGTGCCTACATCCCAAGGTGGTTGGTAGAAAAGAATAACACAGATAACAGCACAATTGCCACGATCCAGTTTGTAGGAATTCCCTATGCTACCGTGAGTGATAGTTTGGCCAGCCTGAATGTTTCGGATGCAGAGATTGAGAAATATGTTTCAGAACATGCAGACGAGTTCAAACAGGAGAAAGTGCGCAGCATATCCTACGTTGTCTTCGATGCCAGCCCAACTACATCCGACAGTAGCCAGATCCTATCCCAACTAACAGGATTGAAAGAAAGCTTCTTGGGTACCTCAGACCCTAAAGCATTTGTCACCAGAAACAACTCCTCCACCGCCTTCTTCGATGGATACATATTGAAATCAAGGCTGCAAATGTCTGTCAAAGACCAGATCATAGCCATGCCTCCGGGGGCTGTAATCGGTCCATACCTCGACGCCAATACCTTCACAATCGCCCGAAAAGTAGATACTCGCACCCTGCCAGACTCCATTAAATGTAGGCATATTCTCATAGGAACAGTCGACCCCCGCACGGGTCAGATACGCAGAGCCGATAGTACAGCTCGTAAGCGCGCAGATAGTATTCTGACTTCCCTCAAAGGTGGTTCTGATTTTGGACTTCTTGCCGCACTATTGAGCGACGATGAGGGAAGTAAAAACAACAAAGGGGAATATAACTTTTCTTCCTTAGACATCACCAACCTAGCCAAGGAGTTTGGCGAATTTATCATCTATAAACCCGCGGGCAGCCGCGAAGTCATAAAAACATCATTTGGATATCATGTTATTGAGGTCATGAACCAGAAGAACTTCGAAGAGGCTTATAAGATGGCTTATGTATCGAAGCGGATCGTTGCTAGTCAGGAGACAGACAACAATGCTTCTTCCCAAGCCACCCTGTTTTCTGGCAACAGCCGAGACGCAAGGTCATTTGAAGCCAACTTATCCTCAATGAAGTTGGCCAAACGAGCTGCAGATAATATCCGGGAGATGGACTATTCGGTAGCAGGACTCTCTTCCCGCGCCCTAGTCAAGTGGATTTTTGAGAACGATCCAGGCTCTGTGTCTGAGCCCTTCGATCTGAAAGATAAATATGTGGTTACTATGGTCACGGGTGCCATCAAGGAGGGTCAGCAACCCGCCCCTATGGCCCGCGTGATGGTAGAGCCGATCCTCCGGAATCGGAAGAAAGCCCAAGAGATTCGTAAGAAAGTCGGCAATGAGCGCAACCTGACGAATTTGGCACAGTCCAACAACGTTCAGGTATATTTTAAAGACTCTATCAATTTCTCCAACCCATTCGTACCCGACCTGGGGAGTGAACCCAAGGCCATCGGGGCTGCCTTCCATAGGGCAATGGTTGGGAAAGTCTCAGGGCCGATTGATGGAAACAATGGCGTCTTTTTCATCAAAACGGAAAAAATCGGTGCCGTCCCCGCCACCAATGTAGACGTGGTGACGCAGAAGAAAGCCATGGAAATGCAAATGAAGCAATATGCCGGTTTTGGCACGATGGACGCCCTGCGTAAATCTGCAGACATAAAAGATACCAGGCGTGCCGCCGGCTACTAAGACATCACAGACCCCCAGAAAGGCCACTCATCCCGGGTGGCCTTTTTTGTGCGGCATATATATGCGAACGAAAGAGGAACTTTGCCACAAACCGGATAGACATGGAAACACGCATCGTGAACAAGGTTCAAGAAAGTGGACTGTTGACCATTGACCTTGGGATCTTTCTCCCGCAGCAAAGCCCCGCTTCGTTCGATCTGGTACCCTTCCTTTTTAAAGGACTTCTTTTGCGAGAGAAAGATTTCCGGGAGGCGATGGCCCAACACGACTGGCAGCAATATAGTGGTCAATGCGTAGCGGTGCACTGTTCTACAGACGCCATCATTCCTTCTTGGTCGTATATGCTGGTGTCGTTTCGCCTGTCTGGTATTGCTAGGGCCACCTACCTAGGAACACCCGCAGAGATGGAGAAACAACTTCTATTAGAGGAGATTGCTGCGTATGACTTTAGTGCCTTTACCGACCAGCGTGTCGTCGTGAAAGGCTGCGGAGATCGGGAAACGCCGGCCTTTGCTTTTATGGAGGTGACTACACGGCTGGCCCCGATTGTGAAGAGCCTTATGTACGGAGAGCCCTGTAGTACCGTGCCCATCTTCAAGCGAAAGGAATCTGGACACTAGAACCAACCCTTCTTTAGGAAGAGCCAAACCTAAGATCAGGGGGATCATAAACATCCCCAAGACAGTTGGGAAACCCCAGCGATGATGCAAAAGAAGGATGGCGGCAAAAGTCACCCCGAAAGTACCACCAACGATATTGATCCAACAGATGCCGCCCCATCGGTACGCGAGTAGATCGTCTGTCACATCCCGCCCTACCATTTCTGCGCTGGAAGATGTTCGCCTTTACCCCTTCCGTCATTAGCCCAGGTAGGCTCTGGCTTTATCTAGATCTCCGGGTGTGTCGATACCGATGCCAGAGAAGGAGGTTTCTACCATCCGAATGCGGACTCTGTTCTCTAGATAACGGAGTTGTTCTAGTTTTTCATAGCGCTCCAGCATGCCCGCGGGCCAGGAGGTGAAAGCCAAGAGCGCACGTTTGCGGAACGCATATACGCCGATATGCCGAAAATATTTGGGTCGCAATGTCTCATGGCGGTTATAAGGGATGGGCCAACGACTGAAGTACAGCGCATCGCCGGCGAGGTCGGTGACCACCTTAACGATGTTCGGGTTGTGCAGGTCGTTTTCGCTATGGAAGCGATGCATGAGGGAGGCCACTTGCACCTGAGGGTCCCGAAAGGTCGACAGTAGGGCAGACAACGGCCCCGCTTCCATGAAGGGCTCATCTCCCTGCACATTCACGACGATGTCCACCTCCATTTCTGCGATGGCTTCTGCGATGCGGTCGCTCCCACTTTCATGTGGGCGCTGGCTCATCAAAGCCCGTCCGCCGTGTTGGCTGATTTCCTGTTCGATGACAGGACTATCGGTGACCACCCAGACCTGGTCGAATAGACCGGTGGCCACGACGTTGTCGTGCGTATGCCGAATCACACTCTTATCGCCTAACGGCTGCATCAGTTTGCCCGGAAACCGGGTGGCCGCATAGCGGGCGGGGATGATGGCGAAAGCTGTGGTTTTTTTCAATAGCCGGTTTTTGTGTTAGGTATTGAGCTTCTGGAATGGTTTTTTGAGGAGTGCCAGGAAGTCTTCGTCTTTTTCGTTGGGGAAATGCCGGTCAAGACCAAAGCGTAGAAGTGATGGATCCAAGGTGGAGAAGGTTCCCAGCAAACGGTCCCATATGGCGAAGACAGCACCAAAATTCGTATCGGTGAATGGCTGTTTCCAGTGGTGGTGAACCTTATGCATGTTGGGAGAGACAAGAATCCAGCTGATCGCTTTATCTATTTTTTCTGGCAGCCGTATGTTCGCGTGCGTAAAGCCTGTGATGGCCACTAGCAGCGTCTGAAAGACCATCACCGCATACATAGGCGCACCGGCCGCCAGGATGCCGCCGAAAAAGAAAAGACCCCTCCAAACACTCTCAAGGGGGTGGTGTCTCAGCCCGGTCGTGACATCCACATTATTATCGGCATGATGAATCAGGTGGAATCTCCAGAATAAAGGCACCTTGTGTTCTACATAATGACAGAGCCAACCGCCAAAAAAGTCGAGGGCCAGCGCAGAAATAATCAGGGTCATCCATACGCCGGCGCCAGCCCAGTAAACCAGCCCGAAGTGGTGGGCAGCCGTCCAGTCAGACAACTGCAGGATGAAAACAGCCAGCACCGTATGTATCACAAAATGAACGACCGTGAAGGACAGGTTTGTCAGCGCATGGCGCCCCTTTGTTTTTTTATAATGTGTATCAACCAAGGGGATGATCGATTCGATGCTCCATAAAAAGACGAGAGAGCCTACAAAAAAGGCGCCCCGTTGTAGGGGATGGTTCTGAAGGTCGCTGAAATATCCAATCAGGGAGTTCATGCGAAGGGTGTTTCACGGAAGGTGCGACTCTCGCGGGCAACCCAAGGGGCAGGCGGCTGTACAAGAGATGGAAACATGGGGCCTATGTGTTGAGCATGAGGGGCATGACCAACATCATGAGCTCTTCATTTGCCTCATCTTCCAACGGCTTCAAGATGCCCGCTCGAGAGGGGGAGGAAAGCTCCAGTCGGACATCTTCCGAATCGCTGCAGTTGAGGAGGTCCACGAGGAATTTGGCATTGAAGGCAATCTGAAGGTCTTCCCCGTCGTAGCGGCAGCCCATCCTTTCGTTGCCTTCAAAGCTGAAGTCTACATCCTGTGCCGTCATTTGCAGTTCACTCCCGGAGATATGCAGCGCGACCTGGTTGGTGCTCTTATTGCTGAAGACGCTGATGCGTCGAAGGGCACTTTGGAATTCGGTGCGGTTCACCGTCATCCGGTAGAGGTTCTGTTCGGGGATTACGACCCGATAGTCAGGGAACCGCGCATCGATGAGCCGACAGACCAGCTGGATGTCTGGATGGCTAACGAAAAGCTGCTTGTCGCTGTAAGATACTTTCAGCGTGTCGCCCTTGTCAGGCAGCACATTCTTCAGCAGCTGCAGCGGTTTTTTTGGCACCACGAAGCTGTCTTTCGAGGAACAGGCCACGTCTTTTCTCCTGACTTTCACCAGTCGGTGCGCGTCGGTTGCGACGGTGGTAAGCCCTTTTGGGTCCAGCTCGAAGTATACGCCCGTCATGGCAGGACGCAGCTCGTCGTTGCTCACGGCGATGATGGTCTTGGAGATGGTGTTGAGTAAGGCAGAAGAGCTGATATCGAAGGAGTGGGCGTTGTCGGGATTGGACTCTTTGGGGAAGTTGTCGGGATTCTCTCCCATGATTTTATACTTCCCGTGGTCGCTGGTGATCTCGATGCTGTAGTTGACATCGACATTAAAGGTGAGGGGTTGTTCGGGGAGGTTCTTTAAGGTCTCGACTAGGATTTTGGCGGGTATGCAGACGCGACCGCTTTCTTTGGCTTCGATGTCGAGGTGGACTTTCATCAAGGTTTCCAGGTCGGAGGCCAGGATGGTAAGCCGGTTCTTTTCGATGTCGAAGAGGAAGTCTTCCAGGATGGGAAGGATGGTGTTGGAGCTAATCACTCCGTTGACCACTTGGAGCTGTTTCAGTAAGGCGCTGGAGGAAACGATGAACTTCATATGTCTCCTGTATTGTTTTTCTCTGGCAAAGATAGTCGGCGACCTTCTTTCAAGTCCGAGAAACTTATGAACAAAACAAGCCCCTCGGCTGCCCCACACACCGGATTTCTTTTCATTATCTTTTGGTCCCGTAGGTTTGTGGTATGGGACCCTTTCGGGCTGACCAGTCAGACGTGTCGATGTCTATGGTGCTGGAGAAGATGCGCCATTATTGCGCCTACCAGGAGCGTTGCCACCAGGAGGTAAGGGCCCGACTATCTACGTACCGGCTGTCTGCTACCGAGGCAGAGGCTCTCCTTGCCCAGCTGATCGAAGAAGGCTATCTCAACGAAGAGCGTTTTGCCCTGGCCTGGGCGGGCGGGAAATTCAGGATGCTCCAATGGGGCAGGGTGCGGATACGACATGAACTCAGGCGGAAGGGCCTGGGAGACTACAATATTCGGAAGGCGCTGGAGTCCATACCCGAAGCGGAATACCAGGTTTCTTTAGAGCGGCTGGCCCGGCAACGCTGGGGGTCCATCCGACGCGGCCCCGGGACCCCGTCGCAAAACAAACGCCGTCTCGCCAATTATCTGCTCCAACGCGGATTTGAGCCGGAGATCGTATGGCCAACAGTCGAAGGTTGTTGTTAACCGACGGGCGATCTTTTGGGAGACCCAGGATCTTATCGGATGTCTCCGAACCCTTGACGAGGAATGCATATTTTTAGTGTATGCAAGACCTGACGATCACCTTGTTGCAGTCGGATCTTTTTTGGGAGGACCGGCCCGCAAACCTTCAAGCCTTGGAAGAAAAAATCTTGCAACTCCGCCAGCCTACCGAGCTAATCCTATTGCCGGAAATGTTTACGACCGGGTTCAGCATGAGGCCGGACCTATGGGCGGAGGAGATGGACGGAGAGGGGGTTCGCTGGATGAAGCGAGTGGCGGCAGCGCGAAAAGTGATCCTCGCGGGCAGCATGATGATTCGAGAGGGGGGTGCTTATTACAACCGTCTTGTCTGGATGCTGCCGGATGGCCAGATGGGATATTATGACAAACGGCATTGTTTTGGTTTGGCGGGGGAGTCTGTCCACTACCAGCCTGGTCGCCGTCGTTTCATTGCCTCTGTCAATGGCTGGCGGGTGAACCTTTGTATTTGCTATGACCTTCGTTTCCCGATATGGTCTCGCCAAACGATGACGCCCGGAGCAGAACAACCCGAGTACGACCTCCTCGTCTATGTCGCCAACTGGCCGGAAGTACGCATTCATGCCTGGCGCAGTCTGCTGGTAGCCAGAGCCATCGAAAACCAATGCTATGTGGCGGGAGTGAACCGAGTCGGCATCGACGGACAGGGCATTGTACACGAAGGCCACAGCATGGTGGTAGACCCGATGGGGGAGATCCTGGCAGAAGAGGTGGGTGGCGAGGCCATGGTGACCTATCGGCTGGACAAATCCCTCCTGGAAGACATCCGAAAAAAGCTTCCTTTTTGGCGGGATGCCGACCCTTTCACTATTTATTGAGCCTTTGCTCCCCAGAGGGCGGGCGGCTTTCCAAGATCCGGCGGCGGGCGGTTTCGAATTTTAGGTCGATCGCGCGGTTGACCGACTGGCTGGTTGGCGGTACCGTAATGTCAGGCATCACCCCCCGGCCCACCCTTGCGGCATCCCTGTCCGGCACGATGCGGAACAGCGGGACGGTAAGGCGTATGCCTGTATGGGGCAACGCGCAGGCAGGCAACAAGAGGCCATTGCTGGCATAGCTTCCGCCGCCTGTCTCCTCCCCCAGCAGTGTCAAGCCCCC
>Ga0194117_10000656_pt1 | contig 44045 bp, 50 predicted proteins | sample TA2MahsurfametaG_FD_160579 | JGI IMG/M metagenome (GOLD analysis project Ga0194117, IMG submission 160579) | Freshwater microbial communities from Lake Tanganyika, Tanzania - TA2015009 Mahale N1 surface | ecosystem: Environmental > Aquatic > Freshwater > Lake | place: Tanzania: Lake Tanganyika... | reverse complement strand
ATTTAGAGTTTATCTTTTAAAATCGCATCATGTTCAAACACACAGCATGCAGTTGGCTGTTCTGCTATCACTCTCCAAAGTTTAAGATGGCTAGCAGTGCATCCCATTTCTGGAGTTCTAGATACCCACGTGAACCCTGTTACAGCCTCTAGATCCTCACCTCTTGTTGTTTCCATACTAACTCCTTCCCAGAGTGTGTATGGCATACCATGCTCTTCACAGGACCTAGCACATTCGTTTGCATATTGAATAGATTCAGGCTTATTAATATAGATGATATAGGCATGGCGAATTTTACCTGTCTCACCAAACGCCTTATGGTTAGATCTATCTAGTTCCATACTATCGCCACCAATAGTCTTCTCGCCCTTTATCTTATGGCCTCTAACTATTACGCTGCCCAAACATCCTCCCAAGAACCACTTAGTGCGCCCTTGGCATAATCCGTTGCTCTATTCTCAAAGAAGTTAGTATGGGTAGGAGCATTAATCATCTCCTCAACCCAAAGTAATGGATTCTTCTTTACTTTGAAGATGCCTTTCATCCCAAGCGATATGAGACGTCGATCAGCGATGTATCGGATATACTTCTTGACGTCTTCCGAAGTAAGATTCTCCATCTCTCCCCCCTCGAACGCCAAATCAATAAATTGATCTTCCAATTCGACCATCTTAGTTGCAATAGTATAAATTTCAGATTTAAGTTCATCATTCCACAACTCCCTATTCTCTTCGATATAGGTTCTGAATAACTTAATCATTGCTTCGGCATGTTGAGTTTCATCAACAATACTCCAGGTAATGATCTGGCCCATCCCTTTCATCTTGCCATGGCGTGGAAAGTTAAGTAGCATAATGAATGAACTAAACAATTGCATGCCTTCAGTGAAGGCAGAGAATGCAGCAATGTTTTGTGCAATTCTCTTTTTGTCACTCTTTGTAAACTTTGCTAGATAGTCATGCTTATCCTTCATTGCTTGATATTCTAGGAACTGATTGTATGTATCTTCCGGCATGCCTAAAGTTTCAATCAAATGAGAATAAGCAGCAACATGTAATGCTTCGCGAGCAGCAAAGCCAGCCAGCATCATTCTAATCTCAGGCTGAGGAAAAAATGGAAGATAGGTCTTGATGTACCCGCCAGCAACATCAATATCGCCTTGAGTAAAGAATCTGAAGATCTGTGTTAAGAACTTCTTCTCATTATCGTTTAGCTTATTCTTCCAATCTTTTAGGTCTTCTAGCATTGGTACTTCAGTATGCAGCCAATGGCTCTGCTCATGCTTCAACCAAGCGTCATAGGCCCATGGATAATTGAATGGCTTAAAGTATGATCGTTCATCTGTAAGTACTAACTCTTGCTTTGTTGTCATTTGTTTTTCCTATTTCTCGATCCAACCTGTGATAATATATTTTTCACCACTTAATGGTTGATTGCCTCTATGAGCATGTGTGAAGTATGCAGGCCAAATCAACATCTGACCCATAACTGGTTTAAATCTAACTTTTTGATATAGAAATTCTGTTTCACCACCATCATCAACTGTATTAAGATATAATGAAAACGCAAGCAGCCTGCGGTGGGCCCTGCCCCCTGCTCCATGCTCATGATGCCAAACATGATAACCTTGGCCAGGTACAGTTTTCTGTACCTTTGAGTCTTGTATTGATAACTTTTTCTCAGCATCAGGGAATCCAGCTAAACCTGGGTAAGCCCTACAATACTCCTTCAGGCACTGTTCCATCAATACTTTACTAAATTCATTTGAATGAATATAGACTTCGGCAAGTTCAGGATTCTTTTCCAACATAAACTGAGAAATATGTAAACCATTAGCAGTAGTTGATAAATCATCTTTACTAAATGGTGATACATTCTCACTTGATTGTCTGTTAACAACCATCCCAGCTTTTTCCGCATTCTTGAAGAAGCGTATATAGTTATCACACTGTTGCTGACTATATGCTTGATCAAACACACCAATAAAGTCATCTCTTATATGAAATTTCATTTGAACCATCCCTGAATCCATTCAATTAATATTGCCAGAGCCCAAATTATAAACATCCACTTAATTATAAATGCACCCACTGGATCACTTTCGCCATCGTTGTCAAACGCTTTCCAGTTTATATTATAATTATCACTCTTGGCTTTTTTAAGCGCTTTTGGTCTTTTAGCATTTAAAGACCTCTGTGTTGTCTTGTAGTAACCACCACCAGCACCTTCAGTTGTGCGGATATATCTCTGGCCATTTGATTTTGTGGTTACAGTTCTTCTAATACCTCTACCACCCTTCATAGTACTACCAGCACTGTGAGAAGTAGTGGTACCACCATAACCTCCTGGTCCTTGGCTTATGGTTCTTGATCCCTGCTTAGTTGTTTTTCTATAGTTAGCCATTAGCCTTCACATGCCAAGCATTCTGTACCTTCTGTTAAAGCCTTGATATCAATTTACTTCTTTTCCTCCACGTTGCCATTCACTTATGTTGGCACAACGGTTGATGTGTTGTATGGTATATCAGCTTCGGCTTCACTAAGTAATTCAAACTTTTCCTGGAAGTCTTCATCTAAAGAAACAAAAATACGGACTCCACCATCATGGTAATTTATAACCCAATAGCCTAGTCTGGCTGGCACACTTCGACCACCTGTTTGAACAATAAATGAATCAGCTGTTAGTGTGTCGGCAGTAGCCCACCCAGAGGCGTTGACCCAGGCATAAACATCATTGATGGTTTCTGCCGTGACCTGCTGGGCTTCGATCTTGAATGGTTTTCTTTTAAAATGTGGCATTGTTTATCCCTCGCATGCTAGGCACTCAGTGCCTTCTGTTAAAGCCTTAATATCTATCTCCTGAATAATCTCACGCTCGATCTTCTTGGCAACCTTATCAGCCTTACCAATTTTCTCAGAACGACAATAGTATAGAGTCTTTAGTTCATGTTTCCACGCCATATAATGTACAGCATGAAGGTACTTGACATTAGCGTTTGGTCTAAAGAATAGATTAACTGATTGACCTTGATCAATGAATTGCTGACGGTCAGCTGCATGTTCAATAATCCATCGCTGGTCAATTTCCATTGCAGTCTTGAATACATCTTTTTCATAATCTTCTAACCCATCCAAATGTTGTACAGAACCATCGTTAGCAATAATAGACGACCAAATCTCTGGTAGCTTATCTTCGCTATATTTACTCTTTAGTAAATTATTTAGATATTTGTTCTTATAAAAGTATGCTCCTGAAAGAGTGTCCTGTCTAAATCCGTTGGCCCTATATGGTTCAATTGAAGGGCTGGTGTTACCCATAATGATACTGCTAGAAGCATTAGGAGCAACAGCCATAAGATGGCTAAAGCGTAGACCTGTTCCTTGAGCATCTGGCGCCTCACCCCTTTCCTTCCCCAACTGCTTATTAGCTTCATTTAACTTCTCTCTAATGTTTTTAAACATTCTCATGTTTGCTGACTTAGCCATTGCAGATTCAAATGCTAACATATTCTTTTGGAGGTAGGCGTGGAACCCTAGCGCGCCAACTCCAATTGATCTTTCTCTTGTTGCTGAGTACACAGCTCTGTGGACTGGCTTTGGTGCATTATCAATAAAATGCTGTAATACATTATCTAGCATTTCTGCAACATCACGTAGGAACCTTTTATCGTCCTTCCACTCATCATAGTACTCTAGGTTTACAGAGGATAGACAACAAACTGCGGTTCTCTTCTTGTCGGTTGGTAGAATAATCTCAGAGCAAAGGTTTGATTGCTTTACAGTCAATCCTTTATCCTTTAACCACTGAGGAAGGTACTTGTTAGAAGTATCAATAAAGTGGAGATATGGTTCGCCTGTCATCATTCTTAGTTCAAGAATTTTCTGCCAAAGCTCTCTTGCTGATACCTTCTCCTTTACTTCACCTGATGCTGGGTCAACTAGTTCCCAGGTATCATCTGCATTAGCATCTGTCATACACTTCTCAATAAGTTGCATAAACTTATCAGGAATATTAATGCCATGGTGAAGATTCAAGCAACGAATATTCTGATCACCAGTTGGCTTTCTCATTTCCAAAAATGGAATAATATCTGGGTGGCCAATGTCTAGATACGCTGCATAAGAACCTCTGCGAGTTCTACCCTGACGGTAGGCAAGACAAGACGAATCATAGATCTTTAGGTGGGGCATGATACCAGTAGACTTCTCGTCAGCTGATCTAATACCTAGACCAATACCAACACCACCACCAAGCATCGAGAGCCAATTAGTTTCTGAAAGAGTGTCTACAAGGCCTTGGGAAGAATCATCCATGTAGTTGAGGAAGCAGGAGATAGGTAGGCCCTTAGATGTTCTACCGTAAGACAGAATAGGTGTAGAGTAAGATAACCAATGCTTAGAAGAATAATCGTACAATCTCTGAGCATGCTTTTCATCTGTACCAAATGCTTTTGATACAAAAGCAAAACGATGTTGAGGCGATTGTTCATCATCACGCATGTAAGATTCTTTCATTCTCTTCATGCCATGGTCGTCAAATAGAACGTCTCTCGAAAGGTCGATGTTGATGTCTAGATATTTCATTTCAGCCCTCGGGTGATTGTAGTTTAATAATAGAGCATTGTTTACCATCATCTGATATAACCCATGCTAAATTATCACCCTCTTTCCAACCCACATGCTGCATAAGATCAGGAGGAAATAAAATAACTAGTTCACCATTCTCTTCAACTACCTTCGTAGTCCATACTTTTGCTTCATATTCACTCATTATACTTTCTTCCATTTTTGTAGTTCTAATAATGCTTCCATGCCTTTCTTGGCATTTCGGTATACTATACCAGAAATCTCCTCTTGACTCAACCCACTTAGGACCATATCATTAACATCTTTATGCTGAATGGTAGGTGGCCAAAAAGTTACTCTGTATCCTTTATCTATCATCTTTTTCATACGCTTGACAGTGTCTACATTGCGAGGTTCATTGTCAAAGCAGAAAATAAGTTTATTATTTAGTCCAAGCTTCTCGACATCACCATTGTCGCCACCAGCCATAGCAATAGAGTTTGGTAGGAACAGCGAATCAATAGGACCCTCTACCACAATAATATCTTGGTTAATATCAATTGTATCAAGACCAAACAGCCTAGGTTTAGTCTCATCCAGGACAATCGTAATGTATCGAATTTTATCGTTGCTGAGCGCTCTACCTTGATAACCAAACATTGTCCCTTCTCGGTCAATCAATGGTATCATTAACCTGCCACTATCAACATCAGTGTTTTCAAACTTACCAGGAATCAACTTATTGGTAAACTCTTTGAACTTAGGACAGTAGTAGAGTAGGTAGTGCTTATTGGAAGGGATCTGTCTACTGACCACATACTTCTTGGCAATATGGTCTGGTTGTAGCTGGGAGACCTTCTTTAGCTCTTTCAGTGGCTCAAACTTCTCAAATCTCCTCTTAGCAAACTTAGACATATCAGGCTGAAATACGTTCGCAGAAACAGTCGAGGTAACGGCTTGCGTCGCCCTCTCCCTATACTTCTCGAGAACATATTCCTTATGTAATACTGGGTCGACAAATTTAAGAGCACTGTCAAAGCTCGTAGAGACACCACAATTATGGCAATGATAGACCACATACCCCTTAGAGTTCTCTAAGAGATATCCTCTTGTCTTGTATTTATTGTTCTTAGAGTCGCCGCAGTAGACGCAGCGAAAGTTAGCCTGGAACGGCTTCTGCTTTTTTACTTTATATCTTGGGAACTTGCTAGAGGCAAGGTTAGCATACTTAATATCAATCCAAAGCATCTTATAACCCTAATCAGAATGGCGACACGCTGATTATACAGAGAGAGGGCTGAAAGGTCAACTATTTCCTTTTGCTATGCATATTGATAAACCAATGTGCAAGCTGCTTTTTTCTCGGGGATGCTGAGCTGGATGATCTAACTTTCTTTAGTTGAGCAATTGATTTACCTTTCAAGCCATGGCGTGCCATATCGCCCTTATCTTGAGGGTTACGGCCGTCGATAAAGTTTTCTAGGAATTGCTTAAATTTCATGTTTTTCGTACACGGTTATTATATAATTTTCTTGGTTGACAATATACTTTTTTTCGTCATTAAATAACACTGATCTCGTTTTAATTTTTGAATAAGGATCAGTTAAATTTAATGGTAACGCATATTTGCTTATTGCGCATGATATATTTACATTATTTGTAATATCAAGCACCTTAGTAAGTTTTAATTTTGGCTTTAACAAATCAGGAACGCTAAAGTTTTCAAAATGCGAGCGATGTTCAGCCACTATTAATTTACCGCCGGTCTTTAAAATTCTAGCACACTCTTTAAAATATGTTTCGTGGGGAAGATAATATCCACTTGCTTCAATCGATGTTATAACATCGACACTATCATCACTCAAAGGTATATCAGTAGCTTGACCTACATAGAAATCAATATCCTTACACCAACTTCTACAAAAATTTATTTGCTTTTGACTTGGGTCAACACCAATAATTTTACTGAATGTAAAATTGTCTTTGGCAAAATCAACTCCACCGCCGCGGCCACAACTAAGATCTAAGTAAGTTCCTGTAAAACATTTTCCTACTGTTAGAGCTTTATAATAAAGGTGAGCTTGATATTTAAAAAATTTATTATTCAAATTTAATTTGAATAACACCTCCGATACTGGTAGATTGTATTCATCCAATTCAACGTACCCATCATTCATGAATATTACTTCATCACTAAATTCAAACTGCTCATACTTATTAATTGGTGCAATAAGTTTTTTTTGTATGTCCTGTCTATCCATAATTTAATTACACGACTATGTGAATTCGCTCTTGTTGCTCCCTAAACCGTTCAACTTGATATTTAATTTCTTCTGGAGAAGTAGCTAACAAGCTACGATCATCTGGTGCTTGTCTAGCATATTCCCTTCTTAGCTCAATATATTTTTCCCACATAGCTGCATTATGAATTGCATCTATAGGGGTCACTTTCCTAGCATCATTCGGGAAAATGTTGAGACTACCCAAGCGACCAATCCTGCTGCCCCCACTACGATCCAACGCCATTTGTTGAGTTCCTCGATCTTCTTCGCTTGTGATCTATGCTGCTCGGCGACTTCCTCGCGCATTGCTTTGATTTCTTGTAGCAAATCAATGCGCAATTCATCCATCATTGATTGTAATTCTTTACGATCATCAATGGTTCGTTCGTCGAGTTTCTCAAGAGTCTTGTCAAACTTTTCGTAGATTACAGAGAAGAAGCTGACCTTCTCTCTCATGGCAGCTACTTCCATTTCTATTTTTGAAAGTCTATTTTCAAAATCAATCATTTTTGAAATGCTCTTCTCGGTGATGTTTCTTTCATCTTTTTAGTTTTCTTTTTCATCATATTTATAAATTTATTATAAACACCAGCAGGACCTGTTTTACCCATAACCTTTGCACGTTGTCCCATGGCAACAGCTGCTTGTATTTTATGAGCATGACTGCGACCACTATTTTTAATTTTACTTACACTTGCTTTCGCATCATCAGTTGTAGCAAATTTAAGACCATGTATAGTGCCTTTTGGATTTTCATCTGTGTATAAATCACTATGCTGCTTACTGCCTGCAGGTTGACCTTCTTTTCTTGGAATGCGCGCTTCGCTCTCTTTTTGAAGAGCAAGTTTACTACGAAAATATAAATTTGCCGCTCCAGCCTTTGCTCTTGTGGATAGTGGTAATGATTTATCTTTTCTTAATTGTTTTGTGGCACGAACTAAACTTCGATCATGTTTTGCTTTATCTTGCGGTGATTTAGAATAATGGTATCCAGTATCATGTTTCTGGAATGCTGCATCTAATTTATCCGTTGGAGCACCACCACGATTTCCAAATCCACCATAGTTTCCGTGGAAGAAATTTCTTTTGAGTCCTTTTTGTGCAGGTATTGAGCTGAGTGGACCTTCAAAAATAAACTGTTTAAATGTTTTCATTTATTTTCATTTAACCAAATAACCTGCAGCGTTAGTTTGATTTTTCTTTTTGCCCCTAGCTATCCACGTGGCAAGTTCTCGATCAGACATTCTTTCGTAGATACTTGGTGGGTCTTTTTCCTTAATATTATACATAGTTTTTAGAAGGTATGCTCGGGTGGCATCATCACTTATTCTTTCTATACACAGCATATCACTTGCTTTTGTTTTCCAGATATTTGGAAATAAGCCATGTACTAAAAGTATAAATGCAATTTTCCATGCACGCAATAAATGCGTTAGATATGATTGACCAGTCTCATGTAGGTGGGACATCTCTTTCTAGCTCCGCTTGTGGTGTTGTTGGTGTCACGGGTGGTACGATAGTTTTTAGAGGTTTTGGTGGGCCCATAAGTTCGTTTGGTGGAGATGGCATTTCAATTTTTGGAACTAATCGTGTTAGAGGATTGCCACAACCAGCAAGAAAAATAAAAAAGATTGCTACAAGATATTTCATTTTGCTTCCTCCTTCTTCCAAGGCATATCTGGTAACTTAATATCTAATCCACGATCAGCATTCTGCTTGTCAATAGATGCTTTTGTTTCAAGAATCCATGATTGTAGGCTTACAAGTTGCTGAGCATTCTGCAAGCAAACAGAATAATTTGATAATACAGTGCCAAGTGCCTGATTATCTTTGACTACAGAGTCTGTATCGTCTGAAGCCAAATCAGGATTTAATTCATTACCAAGAACAGAGGTATCGTGTAGATAAACCCAACCATTTGTAAGATTGAATTTGCCAGGTACTTGTTGTTGTGCAGCATCACGATAGATTGTTTCTCTCTGAGTTACGACTTTAATTTTGTCAACATACTCAGTAACAACACGCTCTTTAATATTTAATTGTTCTTTTTCAAGTTCAACTTTCAGCTGCTCTGCTTCATTTGCAGCCTGCTGAATCATTACTTCGCCTGCATCAGTACCTTTTTTATAGCCAGCGCCAAATGCACCACCAACAATCAACGCAAACAATAAAATTCTATATGGTAATGGTATAATACTTAACATAAGTTACCTCATTCGCACCATGACTTTTTGGCTTCTCCAAAGTATGGTCTTGCTAAATTGTTTTTGATTAATTCTTCACTTAATTTTTTACCGTCAATAATTACATCACCAAGAACTCGTCCACCAAACTTATCCCATTCTTTAATTTCAATTTGAACTTTTTTGCCTTGAGTTACTGCTTTCTTAGCAAATTCTGTAGCAGCCAATCCTGCTGCTGCTTCCTTTTCACATTTAGCTCTTGGAGCCTTCTCTGGTGTATCAACACCAAGGACTCTAATCTTTAGCTTATCACCAAGTTCTTTTGGAAGGAACTTGGCTTCAAATTCTACTGTATCTCCATCAAGCACTCTTGTTACTTTCCAATCATATGGATTGGCTAGTGCTACTGTTGGAATTAGTGCTAGAAGAAATAAAAACTTTTTCATAAAGACCTCTTAAAGATGGGGCGAGGTTTCCCTCGCCCCGTTCACAGTAGTATTACTCTGCTGCTGGAGCTTCGGCTGGTGCCTCTGCTGGAGCAGCTGCATCTGCAGCTGGAGCTTCCTCCACAGCTGGTGCCTCAACGGCTGGAGCTGCTTCGGCGGCTGGTGCGGCAACTTCTTCTTCTTTAGCTGCGCAACCAGTTAGTGCTAGAGCTAGAACAGATAATGCAATAAACTTCTTCATTTAATATACTCCTTGTTAAAAATTACTTCTTGGCAAACTTTTCTGCTACAGTTGTACCAAGACCTGCTACAACAATCATCATCATTGAGTCATACATGTTAGCGTCAACATCTAAATCCCAGAATAGATTTAGCACGAATGCTAAAGCAACTAGGAATGTTGCCATAACTGTAATAACTCTCTTTGAAGAGATTGAACCATCTACACCATCTGATATCATTGACTTTAGATTTGCTAATACGCTCATACTTTGTCTCCTTTATAGACTTGCGATAATAGTATGAATAATAACAAACGCCGGCAACACTATCAGAAATGTATAATAAAAAATGTTTCCTATTTTACTATATTTTGTCCCTATTGGACAACTACTACAACCACATTTATCACTGTTGAACCCTAATTTCATATCGTGCCGAATAATCATGTTTCTTTAATATGTTAGATAAAAACACAGCATATCTACGGTTATGGGTCACAATGAGAATCTTATTTCTAATTGTCACAATGAACCGCTTTTCACAATATGGAAGAATAAGAGTCTCCATTATATTTATTTAGCCAATGGGTTTTCCCAAGCTTTTTGGATCTTTTCATCCACTTTCTTTTCAAGCTCTTTTAGCTTTTGGTCAGTTTCACGTTCAATAGTGCGCAGTCGGCCGCTCATATCACGATCAGTTGTAGCAACAAATGTGCGTACTTCTTTATCTAGCTCGCGGTTGCGTCTTTCGGCTGCATCTAAATCTGCCTGTAGACTATCAATATCGCCCTTTAGATCGGTACGAACATCGCGAATGATATCATTGCTTTCGTCAACTAGCACAACAGCTCCATCAATCTTTTGCTCAAGCTTGGTCATTCTTTCTTGAATACCAGATAGATCTGGAGCAACATATTCTTGGATTTGTTGCTTCATATCCATATAATCTTTATAGAATTCAAACACTCCATAAAGACCGCCTAGTACTGTCGAAACAATACCAGCGGCGATCATTAGTTTTGCTGGCGTAAAGCTATAGCCTCCAATACTGATAACGGTATTCTCGCTCATGTATTGTTCTTTGGCAGCTTCTAAATTATCTACCTTTTCGTTTAAGTCCTTACTCATTTGTATTGCTCCTCGACCATCTTTTTGTAAGTGTCTGTATTACCTTTCTCTAGAAAGTATGCCCCACGAGCATTGTCTTTGTAAACAACACCCTTGTATATATCTTCTGGTTTATACCAAACATTATTATCACGAATCATTGCAGTACGATAAGAAGTTACATCAGTATCTGCGCCAATGGCAACTAGAATACCTGATTGATCTGCATCCATATAGTTTGAGTTTATCTTTTCTTGTTCTTCTTTATTTGCAGCAACGACTTTATCTGCTGCCTTCTCAGCATCAGACTTTTCTTCTTGCTTTTGACTTAATACACCAGTAAGTTCTAGATTTGCCATATTTGGTGCTAGATTGAAAGCATTGGCTAGAGCAGGATCATTGGCAATCGTAACTTTTTCATCTTCAGAAAAACCAGAGTTGTTTGTTTCTTCTTGAACCTGTTGCTGACTTTGAGCAAATACTTGCTGAACAAACTCAAAATCTTCATCCTTTTCCTGTATAACTGGAGCAATATTAATTGCCATAACTTCTGAGAAGGTATCAGTTTCTTGAATAATCTCAGTATTATCAGCCACAAATATTTCTTCTTGCTTTTCTTCTATTACAGATTCTGTTGATTCAAATGTGGTTGTTTGAGTCTCACTTTCTTGAGCAACAGCAAATATCTGTTGTTCTTGAGTTTGAGTATCATTTGTTTGTTCAACGTCAGCCACTATATCTTTTTTATCTTCAACTACTTCATCAGTTGTTACGGAAGCAATTACACTGGTTTGTTCTGTAACAATCTCGGTTGCCGTTTCTTCTTTCACTTGCGAAACTAGTGTTGATTGTTCTTCAACCTTGCTATCTAAATTTGACGATTGATTATTTTCTGTTTGTTCGTTGAATGTACTTGAACTGCTTTCTGTGGTAACAGCCGCAACAGCCTGCAACTCGCTTGATGAAGCAGCAATTGATTCTGCCTGGTTTATAGAATCAGTCGCAGATTGTTCTGATGCTGCAGTCACTGATACCAATGATTCTCTACCCAATTGTCGACCAGTTTCAAGCGCATCAATCGAACCAGCAGCTGATTCTACGATTTCTTGTTTTGTTTCTTCAATACTAATTTCGATTGATGAAACTTCTTGCGCAAGAGTTGAACTTGATAGTGAAGAAGCCGCTGATGATGTTCGTGTTGATGATGTTTCTGATGATGCGGCGAGAGTTGTTGTGGATGAAGAAGTGGTTGTTGAAGATGAGGAAGAAGATGCATCAGTGGATGCTACGCTTCCTGCAATCGCTAAAGCACTTTCAAGAACATCCTTACCAATTGCATCTGCTAGATCATTTGATTTTTGTTCATCAGCAATTTCACGATTTTCAGCGACCATGATTGGCTCTGATGAATTATCCTCTTCCTCAGTTACCAGAATTTCATTCTCATCTGTAACTTCTTCATCATCGGAAAGCATTTCTTCAAGGTCTGTTTCTTCTTCAGTATCTTCATCTGCTACATAAACTTCTTCGTCTTCATCAACTGCATAGGTTTCTTCTTCAATAACTTCTGTGCCATCGTCACTACCATTATCGCCAGTGATTTCATCATCGTCATCATCATTGCTCGTATTGTAAGCACTCAGAGTTGTAATCACGCAACTTGGATCAAATGGTTCTAATGCGCAATCTACAGTTGGCTCTTCTAGTTGAAAACTATAGAACACACCAGATGTTGGTAATGAATCAGTATAAAGAAAAAGATAATCAGGATCTGGTCTTGAGATACTTGTAATTTGTAATCCATCTCCATCAGGTGATACAGCGTACCAATCAACTAGGTCTTGACCTTTTAGAACTAATTGACTAAAAAGAACTGGATCATTACCCTTATAGATAAAGATATAATCACTGCCAGGAGCACTTACATTCATACCCGCATCACCATTTGAATCTGGATATGGTGGAGGAATATAGCTGATTGCGAGTGAAACATTATCTACTTTTGGTCCATATTGTCCTGCCCAAAAGCCAACATCACGACCAGAAAATTCAATCTTTGCATAATCAAACACAGTAGGTGATTCAAGCATTCCTGAGAATGTAAAATTCTCCCAATTATCTAATGCGCTATAACCACCAATACATACTCCAAAGATTGAAAAAAAATCACACTCTATTGTTGCTGTAGAAGGATTGCCACTCAAGAATGTATATGAATTAAGTAGACCACCTTGATTATATAAAAATAACTTTGCTGAAAACTCATCTATGGGTCCATTCACATTTTCACAACTACCGCCAATACTATTACGACAAGAGTTGTTTAATGAAAAACTAAAATCAAAATCAATTGCTTTTGTTTCAAGTCCAATGAGTGAAATATTTTGAAAGATGTTGCTAGAAATATAACTAAAACTGTACTCATTGTTATAAAAGCCACCAACATTAATCCCAGAACCACTTTCTTGCCATGGACCGCACGATGATGCTGTTGGCGTACAACCACTAAATCCTGGATTTACAACAGTGTTTGGAAGGTATACTCCATCTGCAAAAGGAGGCACCTGCGCATACGCAACAGGTGCTATCCAAAACAATAAGATGGCAAGTAACTTTTTCATTAGCCGCCAGCTGGCAATGCTTCAGGAAGATCCTCTGTAGTTTCTTTCTTCCAAACTTGCCACCACTTTTTGCGGAAATCTGGTCGCTCTTCTTTGTTTGTTTCCCACTGTTCTGTTGCTTCTTTACCGATCTTACCCATATATGGGCAAGGTGTTCCAGCCATTTCCATAGCCTTGAACACGCGCTCATCTTGACACATCATTGATACTGCTGCGACCTTCATGCCCATGTCGTATAGAGTCTTGGACAACTTCAAGCGTTCGCAGTTCATATCGCGAACTGCCTTACCAGCAGACAAACCGATGACCTGAGTTTGAACAGCACCAGAGACACCTGATACACAGACATCTTGGCTATAAGTTGAAATCATAGGAGCGATAGCACTAGCAGGTGGCGCTTTGATTTCTTGTTCAACTTTCGTAATGTTTTCGTTGCGATTGATATTCGTATTTGTATTCTCAGTCTTTACATTGCTCTGGCTTGTGCTTTCTGATTTGTTCACATTCTCATTCTTATTCACATTAGTGCTTGTACTTGTATTTACATTGTTATTATTATTTGTATTGCTACTAGTGCTTTCATTCTTATTTACATTCGTGTTTGTTGATGTAGAGGTGTTGTTATTATTATTTGTGTTTACATTATTTGAATTAATGTTTGTATTATTATTATTTGTATTCGTACTTGTAGAAGTATTCACATTGTTGTTATTGTTTGTGTTTGTGCTCGTAGAAGTATTCACATTGTTATTATTATTTGTATTTGTGGAGACGCTCACATTGTTGTTATTGTTTGTATTCGTGCTCGTAGAAGTATTCACATTGTTATTGTTATTTGTATTCACAGAAACACTGTTATTGTTATTATTATTCGTGTTTACACTCGTAGAGGTATTCACATTATTATTTGTGTTTACACTCGTTGAGGTGTTTACATTATTATTGTTATTTGTTGCAGTCGTGGTGTTTACATTATTGTTATTATTTGTAACCGTACCACTCTGAATGTTGTTATTTGTGTTTACATTCGTATTGGTGTTTGTATTTGTTGAACTTGAGGTGTTCGTATTTACATTGTTGTTGTTATTTGTGAGCGTTCCACTTTGTATATTGTTGTTCGTATTCACATTATTATTCGTACTATTCACCGTAGAGGTATTCACATTTGTGTTTGTAGCAGTGCTAGTGCTAGAGTTTGTATTATTATAGTTTACCGTACCACTATTGATATTATTATTTGTGTTTACATTGTTATTGTTATTCGTCGAAGTAGAGGTCGACGTATTTGTATTCACATTATTATTTGTGTTTGTGGTCGTTGCGGTGCTTGTATTTTGATTAATATTTGTCGCAGTACCGCTTTGAACATTGTTGTTCGTATTTACACTCGTTGAAGTGTTTACATTGTTATTATTATTTGTGACTGTGCCTGATTGAACATTATTATTTGTGTTTACATTCGTGTTGTTGTTCGTATTGGTCGAGTTCACCGTAGAATTAGTGGTGACCGTTGAGACAGTTGTTGTTTGTGCGATCGCTGCTCCTGAAATGAGGAGAGCAAATACAGCTGCTAGTAATTTCTTCATTGTACCCTCTGATTGTTACCATAACGAAACAATCAACAAGGATAATGATAAATTTTAATGCTTTAGGAATGCCTTTATTTAGTAAAAACGACGGTTTTCAGGCGCATTATAACCGAAACGGCTTTTTTCTTCAAGAGATTTCATTAGTATCCAAATGTTGCTTTTGTTGCATCATAATTCTGAAGCACTTCACTTGCAGTCAACTTATGCTGGTGTGATTGATGCAGATCCATCAACAGTATACCATGCGCTAACAGCATCACTTCCTGATGAAACATAAACTTTGTTGTCATCTTCATTGAATACAAGTAATCCTTTGACCTTGTCAATTGTATTTGTGTCGCTTTCAATTGATGTTAGATCATCTGCATCAACTACTGATAGTATGTTTCCGATCGGATATCTGAATTGATTGTTACCAACAAATTTAAACCATATTCCACTGTTTAAACAAAGATACAATTCACCACTTGCGCCATATGACAATGTTCCAGCAGTTCCTGAGGCTACATTTGAAGCTGGCGCATCAGCCCACAAACCAGTAAAATCTGTTGGACCACTAGGACCTTCTGGACCTATTGGTCCTTGAGGACCTTGTGGACCTGTGCCACCACCAGCGGGACCTGATGGTCCTGTTGGACCAGCAACTCCTGGCGTAGAAACTGAAAATGTAAGCGCAATATCAGCATCGTTAGTGAATTCTGTAACACCTGAAATAAATGATACATTTATATTTGCATATAAAATACCAGGATTTGCAACAGACTCATCAACAAGTAAATATGAATTAGCGTTCATATAAACAACATTAGCAATTGAATTTTGCTGCGCCATTGTAATTGTGATCATTGAGTTTGAGTTAGATAAAAAACTAAAATAACTCTGTCGATCAACAAGATATGAATCAACAAAATTAACAAACATTTGATTTGCTTGCGACAAATCTGTGTTGTTTAATTTAAAAGATCCTACAGATGGTGTTGTTGCTGCTATTGAAGATTGATCATATTTAAAAATCAAACCTTGTGTTGGACCTGAAGGACCTTGAGGACCTGCTGGCGCTTTTGTTGATAAAATATCTGAAATATTTGTTGGCATAGTTTATCTCTAACTTTGATCAAAAATTTGAAGTATATTTAAAAAGTTCTCTTCATCTCTTTTTCGCGAACCCCAAACAGCAAATTTACGATATAGTGGGTCCACAATTTTTTTCTCAGCGTCTTGAACCCATTGATATTCTTTAGTGCGACCATTTTCTTTATAAGATTGGACCAATGGATCTTTTTGTGTCTTAGTCCAAAGACTATTGTAATCAGTGTCATATTTTAAGTCGACATCAATAACCCAATGAAGATTATTTATCACGAATACAGAACCTTCTTGCGCTTCCGATAATGAGCCTCTTTTCCATATAGCAGCGCAACAATAGTTAAAGTTTTTAGCATTTAATGATGTGATAATCTCATCTGTTTGTTCGCTTGCACCAACAATCACAGGAGTGCCAGTTCCAAGATTTAATTTACCATTTTTATCAGTTTTCCAAGATGAAACGCTCTGTAAATCTACTTCTCTTTTACTGTTATCGATAAAAAATTCAGAATTTAAATACCACTTTGGTGCAGGGAAATTTTTAGTATTTAAAAATGTTCCAATAGTTTTTCTTTCTCGTGCAGGTATGTTGCCTGTCCATTCGGATGGAGACCATATTCCAGAACCACCAAAAGCACCACCAAAAATCTCGTCCAGTCCACCTCCAGGATCACGATCCCTTTTATTCATGTGCCAAGGTGCAGGGAATCTTTCTATGTCACCGCCACCAAGTTCCATTAAAAAGTCATTAATACCGATTATTCTTCTACGACCCAATCCAGGATGTATATTTGGATAGGTCCAGTTAGTTGTAACGGGAGAATTTACAAATCCGATGTTGCCACCTGATTGCAAATAACTTTTATATAGTGCTTTAATTTCAAGTGGGATTATTGCCGTAAGTGGTCTCTGTGCTTTTACAAATGGATGATCTTTAAATGCTCCTTGTACAGCTCCACCAGGTGGTAGTGGTACTTCTAAGTTATCATTCTTAGGATCATTAAACCAGTTTACATAACCATCTTTACCGTACACGCTCCCAACTGGATATGTGATACCTGTTGATGCACCCATGTCAAACACTAGTCGTTCTTTTTGAATTACAACAGGAGATGCGTGACCAACTCCTAAATCTCTAAAGTTAATTAATCCACCATGCACAATATCCCATATGTGATCAAATTGTTCTAAATCTGATGCAGTATAATTTGCATAAAGTTCAGCATAAGAATTTACAATCGTGACTTGAAATCCAAGTTGTTCCTCTCCTTTTTTTAAGAAGTAGGCAATTTCTTTCATTGTTGTTATATCTGCGTATCTATCACCAGCAGATTGATCCATATAGACTCCAAAATCAACACTATTTCTGTGAAGACCACCAACAGTATCATATCGAGACTCCTCAAAAACATATGGATGTTTATATTTTAGTTGTGCGGTTGTTCTATCGGAAGTGGTAATTTGACATTGTGGTCTGTAATTTTGTCCATCCGTATAATATGTACCATAATATTGTGGGAGATTTCCATAATTAGGATCTAAGTCTAAAATTCTATGAACCTGCTGCTCGAGCTCAGACCCATCGTTTTTTTTAATATTCGATGGACTTTTTCTTAAATGAGAAAAACTTTCTCTACTAGTCATAAATGGTGATGGATCATCTGCTAGTGCAGATAATTTAGCATATATTTCATCCCAAGGTCGACTAGTAAATTCTATTTTTGTTCCTGTCTCAGTTACAACAGCGTCTTGATATTGTCTTGGCCAAGCAAAAAATTTTTTTTCAGGATTAGTTGCAAATCTTGGTGGTGCATTAGTATCTGGATTTCCATAGTTTACAGCTCTTGTTCTATTTTTCCTTAAATTCTTAAATGCATATTCCCAGTAGGTATTTGGTCGACCTTCATATGCAAACAAATATGCATTTCTTTCATTAGCATAACCAGCAGATTCTGTTGTTCCTCCAGGGCGATATAAAGTACTGCCAACCTCTTCGCGCACGATCAAAACCTTTCCAGTTTTTGTGCGTGGTGGTCGTTTGAACCAATAACCAGGTCTTGATCCACCAAAATTAGGCATTATATTTTATCCGTAATTTACAGTAAGTGTAACATAATAAATCGTACCATCATAAAATATGTTCATCATGTCAATTGCGTTAGATGTACCAGAGAAAAATTTAAATCCTTGCGCAAACTTATATCCATTTGCTGGTGTAATTTTATGAGTTCCAACAGAATTTTGTTTGACAATAATCGTCATGCTTTGTCCAGCAACCATATTCTGTGGTAAATTAATTGTTGTTGCACCAGTGACTGTGATGATTTGAATTGCGCCATCGTTTCTATTGAAGTTCACTGAACCATTTACATTTCCTTTGTTCACAACAACTTCTTTATACTTGAACGTCATTCTATCAGCGTTCGTTCTTGTCACTTCAATGTTGTCGACTTTTACATTTGCGGCAAAAGTAACATCATCAAGAACACCATTTGTTCCCTTCAATCTTAGCATTGATCCAACATTAGTTGGCGTTGTTGCAAGAACACTGATGTCATAAGTCACTGATGGACCAGTTGGACCAGATGGACCACCAGAAGGACCAGAGGGACCTTGTGGACCTGTTGGTCCTGCAACACCAGCAGTGCCTGTTGCGCCAGATGCACCACTTGGACCTTGAGGACCTTGTGGTCCACTACCTTTTGGACCTGATGGACCTGTTGGACCTTGCGGTCCACCAAAGTTTGTTGTAATTAATTCTGTTACACTTTTACATGCTGGCATTTATTTTCTCATTTAATTTTATTAACTTCGTGGACCTTGTGGACCTGTATATTCATCATTCGCAATGCTACTTTTTTCTGGTTCAATGATAACTCTGCCATTCTCATCTGTCCAGAGCGTATCATACATATGTTTATCTTTACGTTCGCCAATGATTAACCAAGAAACTTCTGCATCAGATGTAACATTTTGACATTCAATTGTTAGAATATTTCCAGTGACTTTTCCGCGAACTGCATCCCATGATGTTTCATTACTTGTAAAGCAGCGAACTTCTCTACAGAGTGCAACAAAAGTTCCTTGTGTCATACCAAAATGATTATCAATATTAATTGTTGCAACACCATTTACAAGTTGAACTTTGCCGCTGTAAATCGAATCTGCCCATGGACTTTCAACGAAAGAATGCACAAGATAATGCGAGTTGGATTTTTCAGCAAGAGGATGTTCAATTCTAAATGAACCAGATCCCTTTGACAATGCTCCAGTTATCGTTAAATCACCTTCGATAGTCTGGTTACCAGTGTTGGAAATCAAAGTTTTAAAATTTGTCCATGTTAATCTGTCAGTTTTATTTCGATATCTAATAAAACCTTGATACGCAAATTCTAATTGCACTGGTCCAACAGAACTTAAATCTGGATCAAATACCAATACGCTTCTTGAATCACCAGATCCAATTACTTGATACCAACCATTTGAAGTTAATGCTTGATATTTGGTGTTTGCATTGGTGTAGTCAGAATAATCGCCACCTCTATATTTGAAAGATTCAGGACCTGATGGACCTTGAGGACCTTGTGGTCCTGTTGCGCCTTGTGCACCTGTAGCACCAGGATCACCTTGTGCACCTTGAGAACCTTGAGAACCTGTTGAACCCGCAGGACCCTGTGGACCTTGTGGTCCACCAGAAGGACCCGATGGTCCTTGTGGTCCTTGAGGACCAGCGACAAATGGTCCAGATGGACCTTGTGGACCCTGTGGTCCTGTTGATCCTGTTGGACCTTGTGGTCCAGTTGCACCAGTAGATCCTGTTGATCCTTGTGGACCTTGAGGACCAGTTTCGCCTTGAGGACCTTGAGGACCTTGCGGTCCAACAACACCTTGTGGTCCCTGAGGACCTGTATCACCCGTTGCACCTTGAGGACCTTGTGGTCCTTGAGGACCAGTTGAACCAGTTGCACCTTGCGGACCTTGTGGACCCTGTGGTCCTGTTGATCCTGTTGGACCTTGTGGTCCAGTTGCACCAGTGACACCTTGTGGTCCTTGTGGTCCTGTTGATCCCGTTGATCCCGTTGATCCCGTTGAACCTTGTGCTCCTGAAGGACCAGATGGACCCGAAGGACCTTGTGGACCTTGTGGTCCACCAGCAGGACCAGAAGGACCTGTTGGACCTTGCGGACCACCCGATGGACCAGTAGGACCAGCAGCACCTTGTGGACCTTGTGGTCCTGTTGCGCCAGTAACACCAGTTAAACCTTGCGAACCTGTTGGACCTGTTGGACCTGTTGTTCCAGTGGTGCCTGTTGCACCAGATGGTCCCGATGGACCTTGAGGACCTTGAGGACCTGTAGGACCTTTCGCACCTTTTGATCCTGATGGACCCGATGCGCCCGAAGCACCTTGTGGACCCTGTGGACCAAGAACACCTTGCGGTCCCGTTGGACCTTGCGGACCACCCGATGGACCAGTAGGACCAGCAGCACCTTGTGGTCCCTGCGGTCCTGTAGAACCTGTTGTGCCAGTAGATCCTGTTGGTCCTTGAGGACCTTGAGGACCTTGAGGACCGCCAGAAGGACCTTGTGGTCCAGCAACACCTTGTGGACCTTGAGGACCTGCTGCACCTGCTGTACCCGCAGGACCTTGGGCGCCACTTGGACCTTGTGGACCTTGTGGTCCACCAGCAGGACCCGATGGTCCTTGAGGACCTTGAGGACCAGTGTTTCCAGTAGGACCAGAAGGACCTGATGGACCAGACACACCTTGTGGTCCCGATGGTCCTTGCGGACCACCAGAAGGACCTGTTGGTCCAGCGACACCTTGTGGTCCGATTGCACCAGAGGGACCTTGCGGACCCTGTGGTCCTGTTGATCCTGTTGCACCTTGTGGTCCCGATGGACCTTGCGGACCGCCAGAAGGACCCGAAGGACCTTGAGGACCTTGCGGTCCTTCTTCACCTTCTGGACCTTGCGGACCAGGAACATTTGATACGCCACTCGGACCTTGCGGTCCCTGAGGACCTGCTACATACGGACCCGATGGACCTTGCGGACCTTGTGGACCAGCAACATTTGAAACTCCAGAAGGACCCGATGGACCTTGAGGACCAGTAACGCCAGATGGTCCAGATGGACCCGAAGGACCTTCTGGACCTTGTGGTCCACCAGCAGGACCAGAAGGACCTGTTGGTCCTGTTGCACCACTTGGACCTTGTGGTCCTGTAGGTGGTGTAGCATTCCATTTTTCCCCATCCCATGTGTACAGAGTACCACCAGGAGTTACATATGTATCATCGATAGATGGATTACATGGAAATGATAATGGCATTATTTTTTACCTTGGCAATGATTTTCTTTTTAATGTTCTTGGATAAACTGGTCCAGAGCTTCCTCTCAACCATTCGTCAGTTCTTGGAAAAACAGCACCTTCACTTTTCCTTTCTTGATGATGTTTTAGATATTTATTTGCTGCTCCGCGGAGACCGTAATATTTGCCACCGCCACTGTAATCATCAGCCGTACCGAAATCAGAAAGTTGATTTACTCCAGCATAATGTTTAACGTATTCTTGCGCCATTGATTGCGTCATTCTTGGATAAATTTCCATTACGCATGCAAGCATTCCAGTTACTTGCGGAGAAGCCATACTTGTTCCAGATTGTTTCTGTTGTCTATATCTTTGATCTCGTAAATCAGTTACGAATCCTGGACCTGGAGATCTTGCAGTCACTGGCCAACCTCTATCGACAGCACTATTGACTCTTTGTCCTGGCGCAAAAATATCAACACGTGTTCCAGCAGTGCTGAAATCTGCTTTTCTTTCATTTTGAACATTGTCAATCGCACCCACATCAACACTATTTCCCGCAGCTGCTGGAGTTCCACCTGCATTGTAACGGAAACTTTCTCCATTTCTATAATATAATCTGTTTAAATGATCTGGGTGATTTTCTGCTGCTGCAGTTTCATAAAAATTACCAGCAGCACCAACCATAATCACACCATCTTCCATTGCATCTTCAACATCGGCATCTATAGATGATAAGCGCAAACTACACAATCCGAATGGCGCAAATCCATATTGTTTCATTAAATTAAATGTCCATCCACCCTGTGGTCTTATCGTTTCGCCTCTATAAGAAATATAATCAATTTCAGACAATCCCCAAAATCTGTGCGTAAGCGTCCAACTGTTATTTACAATTGTAGGGTTTCTTCTTTTGGTTACATTATTAACTGATTTTCTATTATGAAATTCTCTTATGTAATCAAATAATAAGTTTGGATCAATCTTATTTGAATCGCTGCCATAAGGGCTAATATTATAAATGTTTGCTTTTCTTGCCCAGCCATTCGTATTTCCGCAGGCTAAACCAGCAACATGATTTCCATGCTCTATATTGCCTGCGTTTTTTTCACTTGAGTAATCATAATTTCCTGCCTTTGTATTATTTACAAATGGATTTAAACTTAACCAATTATATTGAACGACTCTTGAGCCGCCACTTCCATCTGAATTTAATGCGAATTCTGGATGATTTGGCAACACATATCCATCTACGATTACAACATCAACATTATTACCTTCAGCATTTATAATGACTTCGCCGCCGATTTCTCCATTGGCATCAGATCCCCATCCTGCGACTTGTTGTCCAAGATAAGAGCGAAACAATCCCCAATTTAAAAAACCAGAAAATCCTTCTGGTGCGCCAGCATATTCTGTATTTGGATTTGTAGTTGATTTATTACTCTTACTCCAAAAATCAGAATGCTGTTTATAGCATGGTGTAATGCCTATTCCTGGATTATTTTTGACTGGAATTTCAACATCCAAAACACGAGGATCACTTTTTATTTTTTGTGCTTCTTCTTTTGTTAAATAATAATGTGTGTTTCTGCTGATTAGTCTGCGATTCGCAACATCAACTCTTCTTTTCGGTATGTACAGATTTCCGCCAGGAGTTTCCATGTCATCATAGAAATCATCCAAATCTTTTTTATCTTTTAAAGTAACAACATACTCTTCTAATTTGGACATTTTAGTCCTCAAGTTTTACAAGCGTAATCGTAACAGTAATAGTTCTAGTGGATCCGCTTAGATTTTTAACTGCGATAGGAATTGAGTTTGTTACAGTATCTTCGTTATTATATCCAACTACTGCTGGTGAGAATGAAACAGTTTGTGCACCAGTTGTAATTGCTTCAGCAACAACACCTGCTGTTGCTTCTGGATCAGCATTAATTAATCTTCCTGCATCTGCTGTTCTATTTGCTACAGAAGTATAAATGCGAACCCAAGCAGCAGCATTCGTTTGTATTTTATATAATGCGTATCCTTTATATCCACCAAAAGATAAATTTCCTATTCCATCATTACTCAAGGATGCTGTTGTTACAGCAAATGCTTCTCTAGAAGAGAGTGCACCGCCGCCGCCACCGCCACTACCTTTTCCTGGTATGGCGCTGATCCATTGAGAGCAACCATCACTTTCTACGCGAATGTAGATAAATCCACTATCTGAATCCCACCAAATATCACCAGTAGATGGGCTCGCAGGTGGAGAACCAGAAACCGTTGCTCGCTGAACTGGACCTTGTGGACCACTTGCGCCAGATGGACCTTGTGGTCCTTGAGGACCCTGCGGACCAGTAGGACCTTGCGGACCCTTCGCGCCGATCTGAGCAAACAATTCCCACGTCGCGCCATTGTAAATAAATTGTACAATTAATCCTGCTTGATCTAAGCATACACACTGACTTAATTTTTCAATCGTAGAAGATGATGCAGCATAAGATTGAAATGTAGCAGATTCATAATTAGCAAATGTAAGTGGTGCGCCAGTAGATGGATATGGGCAAACAATAAGTTTATTCGTTGCCCAGTTACCTGTGTCAGCAACTTTAATGTAATCACCAACGACAGGATTTTGTGGTAGCGTTACAACAAATGAACCGCCAGTTGTATCAGCTAAAATGCGATCATTGGCAACTGCTTGATAATTTGCAACTCTGAGCGTCCAAGGAAAGTGCGGACCTTGAGGACCTTGTGGTCCTTGAGGACCTGTTGGACCTTTTGGACCTGAAGGACCTTGTGGTCCAACAACACCCTGAGGACCTTGTGGACCACCTGCTGGACCTGTTGGACCAACTACACCTTGTGGACCTCTGGGTCCACTTGGACCTTGCGGACCAGCAACACCTTGAGGACCAGCAACACCTTGTGGTCCTTGTGGACCTTGAGGACCTGGATCTGGCATTAGTTAATAACTCCAATCATTCAAAGACTCTCCAAGTTGTTCCAGTGTAGAACAATCCAACGCTATCACCATTTGTGCTAATAGTTAAATCAACCGCATCTCCGCCGATTGTATTTCCATTTCTTGCAATCGTTAAACTATTTGTTCCAAAAGAACCACCAGCATCAGCAAAATAAATTGCTTGTCCAGTTGATGGGCTTGCTGGTAATGTTGCAGTAATAACGCCGCTAGATGTGTCGACACCGTAACGATTTCCTGCTGCTGCATTAAAATTTGATGTTTCAATTGAGAAAGATAAACTGATCGGTCCGCTTGGACCTTGTGGACCCTGCGGACCTTGAGGACCATTAGCACCTGATGGACCCGCGACACCTGTATCACCAACATCACCTTGAGGACCTTGAGGACCTGTTGGACCTTGAGGACCACCAGATGGACCGCTCGGACCTGCTGGTCCTGATGGACCTTCTGGACCACCAGAACCTGTTTCACCTGTTGGTCCTGATGGACCTTGCGGACCTTGCGGACCAATCACAGTTACACCAATTGGACCTTGTGGACCTGCTGCACCATCAGGACCTGACGGACCAGACGGACCCTGAGGACCTTGTGGTCCACCAGCAGGACCCGACGGACCTGCAGGACCTGCTGTAGCAGTTACTTCCCAAGTATAACCATTGTAAATCAATTCAACAGTTATATTTTTGACGTTTATAATTAAATCGTCGTATAATGCTTCAATCGTTGATTCATTACGAGCAACAGTTAAATTATCTACGCTAAAATCACCACCATCTGTGATTACAACATAATCTCCTGATGTTGGAGAAGCAGGCAATGTAAGCGTAAATCCACTATTTGTTGTCGTATTTGCAATAATACGATCGCCGTTGACTAGTGTATAATTACTGTCTTTAACAGCCCATGGTGAGAGTGCACCTTGCGGTCCTTGTGGTCCTTGAGGTCCCTGTGGACCTTGAGGACCTTGTGGTCCGAGTGGACCGCGAACTGCAGAATCTTGAACTACAACGGTTGTTTGTTCTGTGGTTGTAACAACAGAAACACCGCCATCAGTTTCTACAACTGAAATAACTTCAAGTACACTCATCTAGTTACTTCGCCATAAACTGATAAATCACCATAGAGCAATTTTGTGACTGTGTTCGTGTTATCTACTAATTCTAGATCGTAGACGTATTTTGTTTTTGGTGGTTTGGATGAATCATTCAAATCAACAAATATGTCTTTTGTTCTGATGGCAGGTAATGTAAGCGTCAAAGTGCCTGTTGCACCACTAATTGCGATTTCGCCATTTGCGCTTGTAAGCGATTCAGTTACAGTTGCAGAACCATAGGTGCTGCGTATTTGCATTCTCGCGCTATAACCTGTAAGATTCTGAACTGATCCATTGGCGTATTGAACGGAAACATTCATACCAAAGGTGCTTCCTTGCCACATAATCATATCATATCTGTTAGCTGAGATGTCTGCCATCTTTTTTCCTCTGAATTCGTTATTGTATATTTAGTTATTCTACAAGTTTTCCTTCTCTTGAGGTATAGGTCTTATCGGGATCCATATGCTCAAAAAACTCATATCTTGGCTCTCCTGGAAGTATCCTTTTACCAGTGGTTTCTTCGCCGATATGTTCTATTAGATTTTCGCCATTTGAACCTTTTAGATTGGCTGCATACATCTTATGAAAGTAATCCAAATACACCATAATCATACCCTCATTTAGATTAAATTTCCAATAATCTATAAAGGGATGATCTGTGATATTTTTTCGATATAAAGAGAATATAATCGGAAATGTCTTATCATTTTTGCTATAATAATATTGCTTGAATTGAGTATCTGTATCCTCTATTTTACACGGTTCTTCGTGAAAATACCAAGGTTGTCTTTGTAAAACAACAGATGCCATATTTGAATCTGACTCTAAACATTCTATCATATCATCTATACAAATGTTTTCTTTTAGAATTACATCATCTTCTTGATGCAAAATGTAATCATAGTCCTGAGTTTTTAACCAATTAAAGAAATTAGTCCATGTTACAGAGAGTCCAAGATTTTGTATATTTTTCCACAATAGTGTGTTATGAACCTTTCCCAATAACTCGAATATATTATCATTGCGAGTTCTAGGATAATCATCAACAATTAAACGTGTAATCTCATGGCTTCCATAGTCTAGTTTAGACCAGGATTCTATTGTGGGCAACAGATATTTAATTCTGTTGCAAGAAAATACAATGTGTAGAATCTTCATCAGTATTCAGTATTAAAGAAAAAAGTTTGAAATAATCTACCATTATATAAATTATCTCCAAAATAATCCAAAGAAGCATGGTATAAATTGCCGCGATACATTACGATTCGATTGTATTTGTTTGCGACATAATCTACCATGTCCCATTTTGTATAGTCATATCCATCTAGATGTGGCTGAGTGTTATCTTCTCTTACATATGATTCGGTTTCTTTATGGCGGTATAATGCTGTTCCTGCTGACAATGGCGCATTTGGAGTTAGATAACAAACTGCTGCCCAATTATTGTAACTATCAGCATGAATCCATGTTCTATCTTGTGCTGTGCAAATTTGAAATGCACCAGTATATCCAGAATGTTCCATCCAATCGGTAATATTACCTGCGGCTTGATAAACAATATTTTGTATACTTTGTTTTAGATCATCGGGTAAATATGGTTTAGTTCTTAGACCAGGATAATTACCACGAACTTCAAATGGTTGCGATAATGCATATTCCCGCACAGCATTTGGGTTTTGATAAAAATCATCAGTTACAATTATTGTTGTTTTCATAATATTAGTAATACATAAATCTACCAGAAGTGCCATCCCATCCACAGACAGACCATTCAGTTTCAATTATATCTGATTCAAATGATCTAGACAGATAATAATAAAGTATTTCCATATCATATTGAGACATTGATGGTTGTTTTAGAAAGTGTATAATTGCATCATTCATATCTATTAGTTTATCTAAATGATTTGTTGCAAATGAAAATAGCACTGTACAATATTGTCGAAGGTAATCGTCCTGTTGAGAATGTCGCAAATCAACATGGTGAAATCTCCAGTCCCAATCATTACCCCATTTAAAGCAAGATGGTTTTTTAAAAAATATTTTATTTTTATTTTCTTCAGTAAAATAATCTGTAAAATTAAATAGATTATATCTTCCGCTCACTTTAATAATAAAATCAAACTCATTGACATATTTTTTATATTGTTTAAGATAGGTATTGGTCATCAAACATTCGCATAAACTTTTATTTCTATTTGTGTTTACAATCTCTGCAATTTCTGAGTTTATGTTTTTTAATGACACAACATTTAAGTTGGGCATAAAGCGTAGATGATTTAGTAATCCATTTGTATCATTTGAAGAATCTAACAACACAATTTTTGCATCTGGATGAGCATTATGTATTGAAGTGATAGTACCAACAGTTTGCCTAAATCTTTCGTCAGGTGAGAATATACTCCGCACTTTGGAATAGGTGAGTCCAATATCACTCGGTTCAATTGTTGATGTAATAATGAATAACTTTTTAATCATAAAAAGAATTCTTTATAACTTTTTGCAAATATTGATGATGTTTTTCGTGGATTATTTCGTCGGAAAAATTTAATCCCCATTTTCTACATTCCACTGGATCAATGTACTTTATGTTTTCCATCGCATTTAATAATTGTTTAAAGTCTCTGATTCGATACCCCGTCTGACCATCAAGAACTATCTCTGGGAATGCACCCCAATCTGTTGTAATCACAGGAGTACCAGACAAATTAGCCTCGATAATCATATTACCGAATGGTTCAACATAATATGTCAAACCAAGAAGTGCTTTTGCATTTTTTAGAAGTTCTTTTCGCTTCTCAGCATGCACATAACCGACTAACTCAACATGGTCAGGTATTTTATCATAACCAAGATGACGTAAATCATCTGCAGGACCTGCTATAATAAGTTTTTTATTTAATTTTTCTGTTGCTTGTATCGCAAGATGTATACCCTTCTCTTCCATAACGCGACCAAGAAATAAAAAATAATCTTGTTTCTCGTAAGAATACTCAAATTCACTAATGGTAAATGGATTACCAATCACCGCATCAAACCAAGATGGTTTCATCAGCATTCCATTTTCACCATAATAGTAATGCATATTTGCGTAAGAAGTAAACACACGATATGGTGCAAAAACCCCATTAGATCTATAACCAATAGATGGTTCAATGACTTTACATTCTGAATTCATGTCACAGGCTAATTTATTATCAATACCAAAAAAACAAACGATCAGATCATCTTTTGTTTTTCTTTTTTGAATTTCGTTTCCTGCTGCTTGATTAAATGCAGTTGTATCTGCGTCAATCATACCAGGAACATTTACATGTTCGCAATTTACTTGTGCGCCTTCAATACCATAGTGAATAAACTCATAATGGTTAGAAAGATGTTTTATGTATTTGTATGCGTGTACCGCAAAGGGATCAATTCTATTCGTCAATCCTGTTGGATTGCGAGGATTCGTCAATAAATGTATTTTCATAAAATAATAAAATTATTGCTTACTCATCACAGCAATGTACATACCGTTATGCCAACCTTTATTTGTTGTGCTTCCATCAAGAATCCATTCTTTGTGAGTGTTTAAATTTAATATCTGTATGCCAGATTTAGTTCCTATTCTTGCAGGCTCATAGTTCCAATCATCTACAATATAGATAAATGGATTAGTTAGATAATCCACAAAATGCGTTAATGCTTTTTCTTGATGTTCAGCTTCATGTCTTCCATCATAAAAATAAACATTAGTTTCATGGATTAATTGTTTTTCGTCATCAAATAAACTAAAACAATCACGATTAATAAACTTAAAGTTTGTTATTTGATGATCAACACATGCTTGATCAAACCACTTTTTATTATCTTCCATAGTCCCAAATTCACAAAAATTATCAATGGCAACTGCTTGTACATTATTTTTATACAATGCAGAAACAAAAGTGGAACCTTTATGAACTCCTATTTCAAGATACTTATCACCTTCTTGAACAATTTCATTTAATAATATTCTTCCTTCACGAGAAGACATTCCTGGAAGTTGAAAAATCTCAACAGGCAATTTTGTTCCATTATCAAGTGTCGCTTTTTGAACTGCTTTGTCAACGCGATCAATATATTGATCAATCATGCTAAAAATCCTGGTTTATAAACGGTTTTCCCACCTTCAGTCAATGCTGTTAATTTTTGTTTACGATTTGGTCCTTTGGTTGTATAGGAAGCATGGACCCAACCTGAGTTTGGTCCTTCCTTTGGATCATAGAACTCTAGGATAATTTGATCGAATTCACAATTTTCACTGACCCATTTTGCTAGTTCAGGATTGGCAAGTCCGTCAATTTCAAAGTCGACAGCCTCTCCATTGCAATGTTGAGACTTGCTAGAACCACCAACAGCACTGTTAAGGGCAGGACCACGGTAGCCAGAATTAATACGCACGGGCTTATTAAAATGACGCCGCACAGGTTCAAGAATTTTTTCGCATACATTTTTAAGATTTTGAGCATGATCAGCATTTGGCGTATTATCGATTCGCTTACGAATCGCAGTTTCTGATTTTGTAAATTCTTTTAGATTAAAGTGTTCAGATAATTGCATTTCTGGATTTACTTTTCCAGCAGCAGGTGTAGCAGCTGGAGCAGCAGCTGGTGCTGCCGCAGGTTTTGCGACTGGCGCAGGACCACTTAATTGTGCATGGTACGTTTTCGTCTTATTCGTGCGATCTTCCAAGCCGTGAGTACCACCATTAACCTTTTTAGTAACGGATAATATCGAAGCATCATTTACTCCTGTATCACATAATGCCCAAAGTTTATTTTTTTCAAAGAAAAACATCGCTGACTCAAATGCAAGTTCACCAGCAACAAGATCTGGATTTGTCATTACATCTGGACGATTGCAGTATTTAGAAAACGCGAGATAATTATCACGACCTGTTAATTGTAACGCACCACGTCCACGAAACTTCCAACCATCACCTGTCATCTCTGTGCCATTACCCATGCGTCCAGCATAGACACGATTTGCAATCGCTTCTGGCTTGCGCTCATACTTCAATGCTTCTGCATCTGTCTTGAAATATTTACCAAAAATACCACGCAATCCTTTGGCTCCGTAGTTTAGATTCTCGGTAAATGCTTTGAACCCACCCGTTTCATGAGCAGTTTGCCCAAAGAAATGTGCAGCGCGAGCTGGTGAAAGTTTATAATAAGCAGCAGCGGCACGCAGAGTCCCAGGACCCCACGCACCGTCTGCTGTTACGCCAATTTTCTTTTGTAATGATGCTAAACTCATATATCACCTCAAGCAATTTTATCTTCTTCATCCTCTGCTGCTGCAACACCAGCGGCAACGCCAACTGCGCCAGCCACAACGAGTGGAGCAACTTGAACGACAGGCTCTGGAATTAGATCACTTGGTGAAACATCACCGAGCGAAATTTCTGGTGCTTTAGGTGGCTCAGGTAATGCATCTGGCTTTTCGCTTTTACCGAGCATAATGCCTGAGAGAATACCAGTGAGAAAGGTTGCAATTGGAGTAATCAACTCAAAAAACTTTGCATCATTGGGTGACTGAGTCATTGGCTGAGTCACAAAGATGAGTGAGTAAAGAACTACAAAAACAATTCCTGTCAATGTAAATGCAAGTGAGAGACCGACTGTAAATTTAAGTCGCGCCATCAATTCACTTTCTGTATATCTTGGACCTTTAAACATGATTATTCTCCTTTGGGTTCACAATTACAATCTGCTGCGGGTGCAGCTTCTTCTACGGGTGATTGCTCTACTGGTTCTGGCAATCCATTTAATTTGTCATAACACAATCCATCAGCCTCACATATTGGGCGATTACACTCAGGCTTATCCTTATTTTCAGGATCCTGACATTCGTAACGATAAGTGTCTGAACACCCAGCCAATAATAAAGCAGCGAACAAAAATAATACTGCTTTCATTTGATTACCTCTTTCCGTGTTTCAAATAAAACATAGCACCTGTTGTTTCATCTTCAATGATCACAGCTGCATTAGGATTCTCTTTTATGTAGGCACGAATTTCATCACCTGCTTCATCGCGACCAACATAACTCGCGTAATGCTCAAACTTTTTTTTACCAAGTCTTGCTTTATAAAATTTATCAGATGGTAATTTAAATACTGCCTTTCCACCAAACATTACGGGTGGTTTGCGGCGAAGAATCTTACCGCCCATAAGTAATCGGTCATAACCCGCAACACCAACATTAACAGCAGAACCAAGACCGCTTATACCTGCTGCGCCCATAGCGTTTGCTGGGGCATCTTCTTTTATGTATTCTTTAAATTTCTTCATTTATTTGACTTTTATTTAACTATTCGGTAAAATAACTATGTCTGGCTTTAAGTTGCTCTCAAAAATTCCTTAGTATACTTACAATATAATGCTCAAGTGGTATGTCGCTAGAAATAATATTCTCGCCACGAATACCTCTGACAATTTTTGGCATCGCAGAAGTAAATATTAAGAATGTCTTCAGTGAACTCCAATCTCTTTGATCAATTCTAAAAAATAACATTCTTGTGCTTGCTTCAATGCCAAACACATTCTGTAGTACGATTAGATGATTTAAAATAAGTCTTTCCTTTATCTTACCATTCATACGATATCTTTGCAATAATCGTTTGATGTATCTTATTTTTTTATAATCTTCTTCGAACTCGCTATGAATGCAGTTGGGCTTATCATAACTTTTTGCTGCAAACAATAATATATTTTCTTCAATCAAATTGTCAAACATAGATTAATATTCGTTAGTGTTACCTGCGTCATCGTCTCGTTTGCGATACCAGTCAGAATGACGAACAGCAATCAAATTGCGATTTGAATTGAGAATTTCATCTCTATCCATGCCAACTAAATCTTTTAGTTCTTCATTCGATACAACTTGCGCATAGCCATCAACATATCCATCTTCGTTTGTATCATAAACGATGTACATGTAATATCCTGTACCACCAACAGCGTAAACAAGTTCAGCATTTAGATAAAGAAACTGTGACGTTGCAGATGCTGGTAAAATGACACCATATCGCTCTAACGTGCCGCGAAGTTGAGCAAGTAGAATTGGTGCATTCTGATAAGGTCTTTCTGTAATAACATCTAGGTCACTATTTAAAGTTTCCATATTGCTCATAACATACTGGTCATCGACTTCCATGACCTCTTCAGTTTCTTCTTTTAAAAACTCATTAAATTTAAGCATTTTCTTACCTATTACTTGTTCAATTTTAATGAATGAGCGTGTGGTTCCAATGAAGGATTCATATTGATTTTATTAACCTTTGATTTTGCAGCGTCGACCATTCTTTCTGCTGCCTTGCGTGCTTTGTGTGCGCCAAGAGTTCCAGCTTGATGTTTCTTCTCTGGTTTTGAGAGCGCATCAGACTTGGCTTGAGCAGCACGAACAGCAGGTGACATTTTGTATCCAGCATCACGCTTGTCAGTGTCGACTTCTTCGCGCATTCCTGCTTCTCTTTCTGCGCCAAGTTTTGCAGCAAGTGCCATCTTGCGACGTTCTTCTTGAGATTTGCCTTTAAACTGTGGAGCATCAGATTTTTGGAAGTCTTTGATCACATCGCCCATCTTGGCTGTAACGAGATTAATTTTTTCATTCACTTGCTCGACTTCTTCTTTGGCTAATTTATCAACAGCCTTTGCAATGCCTCTAGATCTTTTGGCAGCAAATTTTCTCATTGTTTTTGCTGCTAAATCACTACCTCTTGCAACATAATTTGCTGCATCACCTTTTCTGGCTGCATCCGTTTCATAACCTCTTTGAAGTCGACTTGCTGATGCCACATCGCGCGTTGCTTTTTTAACATAAGAAGCAAGTGTAGACTTCTTGAGTTCATCAATCTGCTCGACTTCTTCCTTGACATCTTTCTTCTTCATTCTCATGAGATTATCATGGAATGCTTTGGCTTTATCTGGATCAGTTTGAGCGAGGCGATCATAAATCTTTTTATTATTCTTATCTACATCAGTTTGCGTACCCAAACGCCACTCTGCTTTCCAGTAAGATGGACGAAGTTTCTTTTGTGCTTCGTCGATTTCTTCGACATCCTCTGCCTCAACTTCGTCTTTCTCATCTTTGCCTTTGGCTTTTTTCATGACATCCTTGCCTTTTGCAACGACAGTCTCATCACCACCTTCTTTATCGTGACTTTTTTCTTTCACGACCTTTGCTTCTTTGATGAAGAAACCAAGAGCACGTTGTTGTTGAGAAACGCGAAGAATTGCTTGATCTTCGTTTGCTGCTTCAATTAAACGAGTAACTGTTTCAACGCGACGACGCAATGAAACGTGTTCATGTGCTGGATTTGTATATTTAAGTTCGACTAGATATTTCATATTAGTTACCCTTCTTCATTGCTTTTTCAGCAGCTGACTTTAAACGAGCTTTGATTACATCACCATAAGTGATTTTTGTTTTATCGCCGTGATGCGCAGCGAGTGCCTTTTCTTTTGGAGTTGTTGGAACAGAACCTTCTGCTGCTTCGTTAGCAAGTTCTTTTTTTGCTTTTTCTCTTTTCATTTCAGCAGCACGTGTTTTTACTCTATCAAGGAATGTTTGTTTTCCCATTCTATTCATAGCAGCTGCTCTTTTAATCATATCTTTTCGATCTTTCGCTCCTTCATATCCAGTGATTTCATCAATCTGCTCGACTTCTTCGTTCATTTCGCCATCCATATAATTGGCGGCTGTAAGAATATAATCTTCGGCGAGAGTAATCTTGCTCTGCACCCACTCTGGCAAATTATCATTATCTTCTAACATATCATGGAGACGTTTGGCGTTTGTCAAAATGCTACGAAGCTGAGACTTTGCCATATCTCCTTCGTAATCGTATTCACCCACATCTGCCGCATCTTTAACTGCTTCGTCTGTTTGCTCGACTTCTTCTTTTGCCATAGTTTTTTCCATTGATTTGTGAACTGCACTAATTGCGCCTTTCATTGCTCTGCGAGCAGCACTGCGTGCAAGTCTATATCCAAGAGGATGTTTACCTGCTGGACCTTTTGGTTTGTCTTTGACTGGACCGCCAAGAACATCTTGTGCTTTTAATCTTGCTGTTTCTTCGCGATCTGTTACGATATTTTTCATTCTACCTTCGTTCATGACTGGACCCTCTAGTTCTACGCTATCGCCATGATACTTCATATCAGGTGGATAGACTCTTTGATGCATTGGAATATCTTTAGCTGGTTCTGGTTTTCTTGGTGTTGGTGCTGGCTTTGATGCTCTTTCTTTTTCTCTCATCGCCTTAATAATCTTTTCTTTTTCTTCTGGGCTTTTGCCGCGAGTAGCAGCGATCACATCAGAGATTTTGATTTCATCAATCTGCTCGACTTCTTCTTTTGCCAACACTTCGCGACCGAAACGAGTTGGACTGTGACCTCTTGCTGGATCAACATTGCCAGCTCTCATTGCCTTCAATCCTAGTGAACGAACATAAGCATTTTTCTTATCTTTGTTCTTTTGAGAAGCCATGAGATCAGCAATTTTACCTAATGTTCTTTTATCTTTGTCGCTGATCATTTGTTTTCTGAGAGTATCAGTCATTGCCATTGAAGCATCTGGTTTTGCTGCTTCATCATAATAAAGCCCACCCTTGCCGCTTGGTGCTTTTGGTGCTAATTTCATATCATCTCTTGGGCTCATAGCAGTTGATGGCTTGTCAGCAAACTTAGATGGCTTGTTAAGTGCTGGTTTGTTTGCAACTTTTTTGATCATTTTTAGTTTTAGATCAAACATCCTTTTTCTTTTTGCAGCATCATCAACAGATTCATTTTTTGCTTTCTTTGCTCTTTCTGATTGATATGGATCAAGAGAAACTTTTGGATTAAACCCTGCCTTGATACTGGCTTTAAGATCTTTAATCGTGGACTGTCCAGCACCAGCCATTACATTGCTGCCACCAGAACCCATTGCTCCAATTGGTTGACGTCCACCCCTATCCATGTATGCTTTTTGACGAGCGGCATTTATTGCACGAACAGAACCTGGTTCAACAGCAACTGTTTTTCTTGGCTCGACTTTCACACGCTTTGCTGCAGCAGCAGATTTGCCTTCTGGCTCTTTTTCTTTTGGTGCAGTTGGCATTTCCATGCCATGTTTCTTATACCATGCCTTCTGAGAGGCAAGTGACATTTTGTGTAGTAGTGGTGGGACTTTTACTTCTGCCATTTAATATTCCTCAATCTTTAATCTTAAGTCGTCTGTTCCACGTTTAATTCTATGAAAAGTATAGGCTGGAATCACTAGTTCTTCGCCAATTACCAACGTTCTTGGTAACTCATTATCAAACTGTATTTCCCAACCCTCACCTTGTATAACTGTTATAATTCTATTTTTCTTATCTCTATGCCAAACCAATTCTTCGGCTTGCACGTATTTTGGAAAAGTTCTTATGAATGCCTTATTATTTAGTTTTTCATCTAAATAAGGATTCATAATTACCACCACACTTTACCTGAGTTACTAAAGAATCTTGGCCAACGGCAAGCCCAATAAGAAGCACTGGTGCGATCTTTGTTTGTCAAACAATGATGACGCGCAACAAAACTTCTTGTGGCTGCAGGATCCATATATTTCTTTTTCATTCCAGATTTACTGAAACTGATCTTACGAACGCTGTCGCCGACTTTAACGTATACAGCACCACCACCACCTTCTTGCCATGGTTTGCCAATGCCTTTGCCGCCTGTTTTGTCTTCTTCATTTACAGGAACGCAATTAGGAACCATCTTGCCGCCTTTCTTCTTTAATCCTTTTTGCACATATCCAGACCAGCATGCTTCCTCCAAACCCTCTTCAACTGGATAATCAAGAACAACAGTTTGACCTTCGTACTCAGCGATTTCACCGATATCTGATTTGAGCATGTCAATTTCATATTCGTCGGCAGGTGTATACTTGCCTTCGCTATACAATTTCTTGGCTTCATCAATTAACTCGAAGAACATATCTGATCCTGGACGAAAAACATTCTCGGTAAAGGAGATATTATTTTCTGTGTGGTATTCAACAGCTTCTTGAAGTGTTAGTTCAGAATTATCTTCTTTTACAAGTTTCCATCCAGCGATATGATCGCGAACTCTTTTGTATCCTGGTGGAACTGAATGCCCCCCAGGAGGAGCAGGAATCTGACGAGGAACAGGCATTGATTTACGAATCTTTGAAAGTGGCTTCGCTGATTTATATTCAAATCCAGGAGGTGATGACATCGTTGATGGATCGATCTCGTGATGAGTTTCTGTTACTCTTGATGTTGTGACTGGGAGACCATCAAGATATGAAAATCTCATATTTCCTGGAGTTCTTAATCCCTTCTTTAACTTTTTAGTTTGAATATCTGGAGTAAAATCTACTCCATCTTCTCTTCCATCTTTTTCTTTTTCTTCTGCAAACCGTACAGCATTATCTGTGTTACTTCCTTTTCCAATTGATTCATTTGATCCGCATTCTCCACAGCAGTTCGGTGTTCCGCATTCTGTGTGTTCTTCATATTGCGATACAATGGATTTTCCTCGCTTTGCAGGAACTGCCACAGGTTTTTTATTTGGTTCTTTAACTGGGAAAGCATCTACTGGTTCTCCTTGTCCTGGTGTCATAGCAATAGCATGCTTTCGGTATTCGTCCGCGCCAACTAATTGCATCTCAAATATTGCATTAATATCTTCTTCGGTTTCTTCGCGTAAATCTTTATCTGCTGTGTGATAAGTCTTACCTTTGTTGATGTAAGAATTCACGCGCGCATGACCCCACTGTTGTGGTGTCGTTCCTGGACGATGTCCAGAATTCCAAGCAGCAACACCACGACGATAAACTGCCTTGAGTGTTCTTAAAGAAACACCAGACTTTTCTGCTTTTGCAGCAAGAGACTTATCTGCTGCACCTTCATCGATTGTTTCTTCAGAAACTCGACCTGTCTCTTGACGCTTATTCATCACTGCAGTAATGTTACCGCTGCGTGGTGCTTTGCGAAGTTTCAATGGTAGTGGCTTATCTTCTGCTTTAACTTGTTCATCCATCATTTTACGAACAGCGAGAGTATGCTTGCTTGGCTTCGTTTTTGATGTTGCATCACCAGGAGCAGGTGCATATGCGCGTGAATCTTTATCAGAATACTTACTCATCTTTTTCCAATGAGCCTTACGAGCAGAAGCAGTTGCATCTGATAATTTACCAACATACTTCTTTGGTAGACCTGACTTATGCTTTGCAACTGGAGCAAATGTTTTTGCTTCAGATACTTCTTGTATCTCTAGATCATGCTCTAACAAACGAGAAAGAAGTTTTTCAATTTGATCAGCAAAAAATACTTTCTCAAAGTCTGAAGACTCATTTAAATTAATTGAGTTATTAAATTTAAAACATTCAACTGATTCGGCGAGTTTTTCTGCACGAAGAAACTTATCAATTCTTTTATTTTCCGCAAGTGGATTTTCACGCAATGAATTTCTTAAACGTGATACTTTATTCGTAACTGAAACATAAACGTAATCAATATCATAACCTTCAAGAATAGAATTTACAACAGCAATTTTATCTTTATCAATAGAACCGTTAATAATAATATTTTTCTTTTGTTCAATAAGTTCATCTGCAGCACCATTTAGCACATGATCGATTTGAACTTCAGTTAAATCAAAGCGAGAAAAAATATTACTGAGAACATAATCTTTTCCGCTTCCTGGACCACCAAGTAGAAAAATACCGACTGGATTTGTTGATTCCATTTGCATACCTGCTTTTACCTTATCGTGTATATGTGCGCCCAATTTTGGATCGCTGTAATGTGAAACAAATTCTTTCTTTTTTCCAGCAGCAACTAATCCGCGAAGTTTAGAAGCAGACATACCTTCCGCTCCTTCAGCATCAGGATCACGATGTCCAGCTGATTTAACTTCTACTTTTTTAATTCCAGGAAATTCTTTTTTTCTGTATTTAGAAAGTAATCCATGAAACTCTGCAACACGATCTGAGCCAACAATCATTGTCACATGCTTATGACCTTTTGATTCTAAATGCTTCATTGCATCTATTGCAGTTTTTACTTTATCATTTGACACAACATTAGCACTAGGAAATAATTTTTTCATTGCGCCAACTTTTTCTTCATGTGTCAATGGATTTTTTTTCTTATCTTGAGTATGCGATGGGAAAATATAATGACTTCCACCAGTTTCTTCAGCATGAGATTGGACAGCTGATACAAGTTTACCGTGACCTGTTTCTGTTGGCGGATTAAATCTTCCAAATGTAAATGTTGCTCTACTCATTTCTTTGCTCTCAAGAGTGCAGTTCTTGCGCGATTTTCTTTACTAAATTCTTTTCTATTTACAATCTTTAAACCCTTGGCAACGAAACCTTCGCCACCTGATTCTTTACCGCCAATTTCAGTGCGAACGCCACCATGGGCAGTTCTATTTAAATTATCTGCCAAAGCGTTAGTTGCTTGTTGCATATGATGATGAATTTGAAAAGAGCGATCAAATGCCGTTTTATTTTTGTCTACATGCGTCAAATCAGCATCACGTTGTGCTGTTTTTGCATTTTTGGCTTTTTCGGTCTTTACTTTATCGATTTCTTTTTGCCAACGTTTTTGAAGATGGGCTTTGTAGCCTTCTGTATTTGGTTTTTCACCAGAATCGACGGTTGAATTGACGTAAGTTCTCATATGCGTTTCATGACCAGACAAATGCCCATAGTTATGATCCTTCATTAACTTTTCTGCGGCTGATATGTGAGTCAAAGCAGACTTTTTAGCACTTGCAGGTATCTTTCTTTCTTCGGCAGACACCGTATGATCGACAAGATGCACGTCAGGATGACTTCCGAACTCTGATTGCGACTCAATAGGAGTTGCTTTTCGATTAGAACCCTTTAATTCAGTATGAATAGTCATACTGACCTTTGATCCAGCGAGTTTTTTACCTTCTGGCGAGTCTTTTCTCACTGAATAACTGATTGTGTTCGGTGTATGACCGATTCTACCACTCTTTTCAGCCCTACTTTCGGGTGTAGACATAAATCCACCCTGATATTCGCCTTGTCTGTTAGGTAAAACCTTATGACCATGGGCTAAAAGCGCTTTTAGAGGCTGCATTAGGTATGGTTTAGCGCCATGTTGACGTTCAATATCGTCATTAGAGTAGTTATAGTCTGACCCAGCGCCTTTGTACTTGACTGCGACTCTTCCTTCTTGGTCTTTTTTGATCAAAAATGACATTCTATCGTCAATTTTTTTTGTGAAAGGAGTGCGACCCATCGCAATTCCGCGAAGAGTTGTGAGTGCATAACGAGCAGCTTGATGACCGTCAAAACTACGGTCTGAGGGATGTTCTATATGTTGAATGCCAACAGGTTGTTTGGCTTCAATTAAAAATGATTCAACAAAAAACTTAAATCGTTGCATAGTTTTCCACACTGCGGGATTACTATGATATTTAGTTATTTTGTTTAGTTAATAATTCATAAATAATGGTATCAATTGTCTCTTGAATGGTATAATTCGGTCTGTATCCAAGCTCTTTCAGCTTGGTATTATCCATAAAAAATGATCGGGAAGATTGAACTGTTTTGTGGAAATCTTTTTGCTCAATGGTACGAATGTCAGATCCAGAGTCCATTGCATCCCGAGCATAACGAATAATATCACGAAAAACTATTCCCTTTCCGTTTCCGATATTGTAGATGGAGTTGACTTCTCCTTTGCTGACAACCATATCGATTGCTCTAGCGCAATCCCTAACATCAATATAATCACGATAAAAATAACCAGAGTCGTAGAGATCGACGGGTCGGTTCGCAGCGAGCTCGCCCAATAGATATTGGACCGCATTTTTCTTCGCAGAAACCTTTTTATCTTTCGGACCCAATACATTTGCCAACCTCAATATACGATATTTGAGTCCGAACGTCTCGCAGTATGACATGAGCAATTGTTCGGCGCATCTCTTTGTGATAGAATAGAATCCTTTTGGATCACATGGATCAGTTTCAGGAATTCCTCTTGAATCTGCTCCGAAACCACAGTCCTGTCCATAAACAAACCAAGAACTGATAAAGTTAAACACCCCATCTTTCTTGAACGATTTTATATAGTCTCGATAGTTATCGAGAACATTCATTAAAACAACGAGGTTAGTGTGTATATCCAACTGACTATTGACATGGACATTATAATTGTCGACAGTGCTAATAAAATATACAGCGTCAGAACTGAATACTCCCACATTTTCTCTGTAGTTTTTGATGAGAACATCTTTTGAGACTTTGCAGTATTCGCTTCCAACAAATCCATTTCCTCCGAAGACATTTATGAGTGCCATTTTTGTAACACGCTTTCGTAATATTCCCAGACTGTATCGCCATAATGTGGTGGACACCCAACAAAGAACACATTACTCAATGCAAGATTAGCATTTGGATAATCTGCTGCATTTCCAAGATGCTTGTATCCAGGATGTAGTAGAATATTGCCAGCGAAATAATTACGAGTTTGAATACGATTCTTCTCAAAGAAGTCTTGCAATTTTGCCTTTAGTTCTGCCGTCTCTGTAATAAGAGGAACTCCAAACCAAGATGGATCTGCCTTTTCGAGATGATTTGCTACACGAACACCAGGAACATATTTCTCAATCATCTTTGCGATTTTATTGAAGTTCCATCGACGCTTCGTGTCAATCTCATCAATCTTTTTCAACTGCTCAATACCAATCGCACCTTGCATGTCTAGTGGTTTGAGATTGTATCCCATGTTTGTAAATAGGTATTTGTGATCGATGATTCCGTTGTATCCTTCGAGCCACTTGTCGAATCGATTACCGCACGTGCCGCAAGCCAAAAGATTAGCAGCACCCACGCAACGACAATCACGACCCCACCAACTAATCGAACGCGCTGTATTAATAAGTTCTTCGTCATTTGAGCAAACCATGCCTCCTTCGCCAGTTGAGATGTGATGTGCTGGATAAAAAGAAGTTGTCCAAGAATAATAATAGTCAGTGAGCAACTTGCCATCCCAACGAGTGCCCAATGAATCGCAGTTATCGCCAATCAAATAAAGATCATTATCTGCACAGAACTTCGCAATCTCATCCATATCTGGTGGATTACCAAGCACTGGTGAAACGAATACAGCAACTGTTTTATCTGTCAATGCTTTCTTGACGAGATTGACATCAAAGTTCAATGTGTTCATTTCAATGTCAACGAACACTGGTTTGAGATTATTCTGAACAAGCGGAGCAATCGTGGTTGGAAAACCAACAGGTGATACGATGACTTCATCACCATCTTTCCATTTGAGATGTTTCTTGAGCGCAGCAACCATGGTAAGATTGGCTGATGAACCAGAATTTACCATATGGCAATGCTTCACATTAAACTTACGACCAAATGCCCATTGAAACTTACCAACATTCTCGCCAGAAACGAGCCACTTACCTGTGAGAAATGCAGTCACGCCAGCAATGATTTCTTTTTCATCAAAGAAAGGACCACTGTAAAACACTGTGTCTTTTTCAGGATTAAATTCCTTACAATTATATGCCCACTTCGGCGTGCCGACTTCTTCAACAAGTCGTTCAATCGTCTTTTCCACATCAGTCTTCATAGTGTTTCCTTAAATTGATTAATTCTTTTCAAAAGCGCATGTTTTACTGGTGACATTCTTTCATATGCAGGAATAACACAGTTAGATCTTCTTGCAGCTGTTACCTTTTTAAACTCTTCAGCAGTCCACCAATCACAATTTAATTCCATCAATTCAGCAATTTCATGTGTTGTAATTGGATCCCAATTGACAAGATTGTATGGACCAGTAGCATCTCGTTCAATCAAATCAACAGCATGTTCCACAGCCTCATCAATGTCTGTGATTGAATTTAATCCACCTTCAACTAGTTTACCTGATTTCGCATAATTATACAACTTTTGTAACAGATTTTTTTGATTGTGAGATCCGTCAAATGGCAATCTAACTCTAAAAACTAAACACTTATCTTTTAACAAAATGTCTGAAACACCCTTGCTAATAGAATAAGTGCTGCCAAAGAAGTTTGGATCATCATATTCATCTATGATTTCGCCCTCATAAATGCACCCACTTGAGAAGTGTGCGAATTTAATTCCTGCATCATGACAAATTTCATAAAGACGCAACGGGAATATTGCATTTGCTTCCATTGTTTCTGCTTTATTTTTTTCACAAGCATCAACATTTGGTACACCCGTAACACCAGCACAGTTCACTACCCAGTCATATGTTCTATAATTAAGAAGCAAATTTTCTACTTTATAGTGTGGACATAGAGTTACTACATGCCCATTAATTACAAGTTGGTCGAACATCTTTCGACCAACCCAACCTCTACCGACGACTAATATATTCATTTTGTTGCAGTATTTTACTCAAATACTTCCCATAGTCAGATTTAGAATATTTTTCTGCAGAAGCACGAACTTGATTTTCAGTGATCCAGGCATTCTTAAATGCAATTTCTTCAGGACACGCAATCATCATTCCAGTTCTACGCTGAACAGAACCCACAAACACAGAAGCTTCTGATAATGATTCAAAAGTTCCTGTATCAATCCATGCGATACCACGATTTAGATATTCAACTTTTACATCATAGTTTTTGAGATATAGATTATTAATATCTGTAATTTCTAACTCGCCACGAGCAGAAGGTTGTATCTGCCACGCATAGTCTATTACTTTATTGTCATAAAAGTAAAGTCCAGTGACAGCATAATTACTTGGTGCAATTTTAGGCTTCTCAACAATTTTAACTGGACGACCCTCTGAATTTTGCTCAATAACACCAAATCTCTCTGGATCAGAAACATGATATGCAAAGAGCGTACAACCACAATTATTCCAAGTTGCTGCATTGAATCGATTAATTAATTCGTTTCCATAAAAAATGTTATCACCAAGAATCAGTGTAACATCATCTTTGCCAATCCACTTTTCACCAATACGAAAACATTCAGCAATTCCTTTTGGTTCTAATTGAACTTCATAAGAAATTTCGATTCCCCATTGAGATCCATCGCCGCAAAGACGTTTAAATGCTTCGACGTCATTCGGTGAATTAATAATCAAAATATCTCGAATACCTGCCATCATCAACGTTGATAATGGATAATAAACGAGAGGTTTATCGTAAACAGGCAATAACTGTTTTGATGTGACCTCAGTGCATGGATATAATCTTGTTCCTAGTCCACCAGATAGTATAATTCCTTTTCTCATTTGTACCACTCCAATGTTTTACGGATTCCCTCAGTGATGTTAGTCTTTGCTTTCCATCCGAGTTCTCGTTCAAGTTTTGACGAATTCATTGCGTATCTAAAATCATGACCTTTACGATCGGCTACAAAATTAATCCAGTTCTGATACATGTGAACTGGTTTTCCTATAACGTCAAGGATCAAAGTAACTATATCAAGATTACTCATCTCATGACCGCCACCAATATTATAACGCTCACCCGATTTAAAGTTTTCACCAATTGTTAACAAT
>Ga0194117_10000648_pt1 | contig 44278 bp, 26 predicted proteins | sample TA2MahsurfametaG_FD_160579 | JGI IMG/M metagenome (GOLD analysis project Ga0194117, IMG submission 160579) | Freshwater microbial communities from Lake Tanganyika, Tanzania - TA2015009 Mahale N1 surface | ecosystem: Environmental > Aquatic > Freshwater > Lake | place: Tanzania: Lake Tanganyika... | reverse complement strand
CCCCAGATTCTAGAACTCTGAGACGAAAGATTTGTGGTCCTGTGATTTCGATTGCGTTTGCCATCTTAGTTTGTGTTTTGGTTTTAGTTAGTGTCAAAGCAGGGGGAACACCCCAACCTGCCATAACCCTCAAGGGGTTTCAACCTGATGTAACCTCCCCTCCCATTGACATAATAGTTTTTTAAATTTTGAAAATTTTGGTGGGGGGCTTTTTTACAATTATTCACATGGGTGGGGGTGGTTAATTAAAAACAGGAATAATAAAATTTGTTATTTTGGTGGAGGATGTTTTATATTTGTTAGAAACCAATATGATTGTCAGATGATTGTACAACGATTAAAGAAGGAATTGCAGAATGACATTGATTTGTCTGGGAAGTATTATTCTGTTCTTTCTGCATTGAATGATTTACAGCTTACAGAGCGAGAAGTGCAGTTGATGTCGTTCATTGCTGTTTCTGGAAGTATTTCTGTTCCTAGTAATAGAGAGAAGTTTTGTCAAGTGTATGATACAACAGGAGCTACAGTGAATAATATGGTGTCGAAGCTAAAGAAGCGTAATTTGCTTCTTAAGAAGGATGGAAAGATTGTTGTTAATCCCCTAATATCGTTGGATTTTTCAAATGACATTACGTTGGAGATAAAGATTTTACATGGAGGGAAAGCTTAGTTCGATGTCTCATAGAGATTGGTTTGTCAAGCGATTGGCAAAGCAGCTCAACATAGACATAAGTATTGTTGATGAGGTGGTGAAGCATCAGTTTGAAAGCGTTGTTAATGCAACACAGAAGAATAAGAGTGTAGAGATTTCTGCACTTGGCACACTGAAGTGGAATGATAAAGCTGCTCAAAAGAAACTTGATGTTATGGATGGCCAAATACGTACACTCAGAAATAAAATAGTTACAACAGACAGTGATGCGAAGGTGCAGAAGTGGAATGATGTAATTGATGAGATGCTATTAAAGCGTAAAATATTAATCAATAGAATAAATGAGCTTAACGCAGATTTACGAAGGTTGGAAAAACAATCTGTTTCCAGAAAAAAAAATAAAGGAACAGATTGATCAAGTTTCAGCAGATAGGATGGCAATTTGTGACAGTTGTCAGTTTCATTCTAAGAATTACAAGACAATACGTCCTGATGCACATTGTACAAGTTGTGGATGTACACTTTCAGCTAAAACAAAATGCTTGTCATGTGCGTGTCCTCTCAATAAGTGGATGCCAGTTATGACAAGAGAACAAGAAGACGAATATGACGAAGCGACAGAACAGTAAAGAAGTGAGGTTTCGTAAGATTAATTTGGAATTTCTTATCAACACACTCACACATATATATGAAGCAGGAGCTGATTATGTAGATATTATAGGAACGCAGGACGATGTTCAGGATACAATTAATATTGTTGTCCAAGAAGAATATTTAGCTAATCAAGAAGATGAGCTTCTAGAAGAAGAGATTCGTGAGGACAGCGTTCCCCCTAAACTTTCTGATGAAGATATAAACAATTTGATAGATGAATAGAGCAATGATTGGACAAGAATCAATGACTGTAATTGAGAGATTAGCAGCATTGTGTGCTACACCTGGTATTGATGACAAAACTAAAGAGATTGCTAACAAGCAAATACAAGAGCTGCTTAGTGGTCCCATTCAGGTGAGTGTATTAGAGCTGAAGACAGCTGCACAAGGAATTGTAACATTAACATAATTACATGGCTGCTCCAAAGAAGACAACATACGTTAATACAGAGCTTGATTGGGCAGAACAACAGCTCTCCAGTTGGAAGCAATATGTCGATGCTAATCCTATGCATGAGCTGAAGGATAGGATTGAATGGAAGCCTACAGCTAAGGGCGGAATGCTGCCTATGGTGATTGCCAGTATTGAGAGTCAAGGAAAATTCATCCAAGAGACAATGAAGAACTATCTAGCGTTGCTTGAGGTGGTGGATAAGCTCAGAGAGAAGGAAGAATCAAAGATTGAAATACGTGGTAGTGGTGAGCTTGGCTCTATGGCTGAAGATTTTCTTAAGGGTAGACGATGAATCTAGAGAATGTAAAATATAGTGAATGGCTGATTAATCAAACACGCCTTCCTGATAAGAGTTCACAAGAATACAAAGCTTTCTTTGAGTTTCATAAGAAGCTGTGCCTTGATGGATTTATGATGGATGGTGTGTTTATTAATCCATTCTTGTATTGGCACCTCAATCTATGGCATACAGAAGTGGATGTGATGGATGATAGAGGACGCATCTATCAACAATATGCAAATCCCTCTCTCAGAGACAACGAATGGTTAGTGACAAATGAAATAGATAGAGCCCATGCTGAAAAGCGTGGGTTGGTTATTTTGGGAATTAGACGTTTTGCTAAGTCTGTTTTAGAAGCAAGCTATATTGCATGGGGAGCTACGTTTGATGAGAACTCACAGAACGTAATTGCTGGCTTGAATGCCCCAGATATTAAGCTTATTACAGACAAGCTTGACAAAGGCTTAAACTTCCTTCCAGAATATTTCATATGGCAGCGTGTAGAAGATAATTGGAAGAATCAAGTGACGTTAGGTATTAAAACAAAGGGAGGAGAGCGTATTCCCTTCTCACAAATTCTAATACGTAACCTTGATGAGGGCAATAACGAAGAAGCTATTGCTGGTACAAAGCCACGTAAACTAATTATTGACGAGATTGGTAAAGGATCTTTCTTAAGAGGCTTACAGGCTGCTGTTCCTGGCTTTACAACACCATTTGGATGGGGATGTTCTCCTATTCTTACAGGTACAGGGGGTGATATGAAGAGGTTTATGGATGCTAAGTCATTAATGTTTGATGTTGACAATTACAACTTCTTGACATACAACAATGATGAGGACACTAGACGTGTGCATGGCTTGTTTATTTCCAACAAATACAGAATGGAAGCCAAAGAAGCTTCTACATTAGGAAGCTATCTTAATGTTTCATCCACTAGTGATCTGCATAACGTACAAATGCTAGTGTCTAATGAGGAGAAAGCTAACCAAATTACCAACGATAATCTTGAACGACTCAAGAAAGCTGGCGATAGAGTTGCATTTCTCAAAGAAAAGATGTATTATCCACAGAAGGTGGACGACATATTCTTGAACGAAGACACTAACATCTTTGACATAGAAGCTGCTAAGAGACAAAAGGTGAGATTGCTACAGAACGAAAGAACTGGCACACCTATTATATTATTTAATGATGAAGGAAAAATTGGTCATGAGTTTACAGACAGAATGCCAATTACAAACTTTCCTCTCAAGAGTACAGATGCAAAAGACGCTCCTATAGTGATATATGAGTTTCCTATAGAGAATCCTCCTTATGGATTATACGTTGCAGGAGTTGACCCCTATAGACAAGGGCAGGCAAAGTATTCAACTTCACTAGGTTCTGTGTATATTTACAAGAGAATGCATGATCTCACTGGTGAGAAATATCAGGATATGTTCGTAGCTTCGTATTGTGCAAGACCTGATAAGAAGGAAACCTGGGAAGAACAGGCTAGATTGCTAATTAAATATTACAACGCTAGGGCTCTTTGTGAAAATGATGACATTTCGTTCATCGAATACATGAAAAGCAAGGGCGATGCACATTACCTTGAGAAGCAGCCACAATGGTTGTTAGAAGTGATTCCAAACACCACTGTAAAACGAGAATATGGAATTCACAGATCAGCCCAAAAAATAATTGACTATCTACATACATGTCTAAAGAGATATATGGAGGATGTTATTTATTCAGAAAAGGATGATGAAGGAAATGTAACTAAAGAGATAGCAGGAGTGAGCAAGATATTTGATCCCATGCTTCTTGAAGAAATTATACAATACAATGACGAAGGAAACTTCGATAGGATTGTAGCAGCAGAACTAGCTATAGCTCAGGCACTTAAGATGGACCCCATATTTGGAAGAATTGGAGGAACAAATGATGACAGAGTGAAGTCGCTGTACAGTAAGAAATTAAAGAGTAATACGCTATTCAGCAGCTCTAGAAATATGTTCAATACGAGAAAAAATAAATTATTTTCATAATGGCAATCATTAGATATACAAAGGACGCAACCATACGATATGCCTATCTTAACATTTTCCCTGATCAATTTAAGACAGAGAAAGAGAAGCAGGACGAGAGTTGGGTGAAAAACACGATGGATTATTTTGCAAACAAGTCGTATGCAGAATACATGAAGAATCGTGACACATTTGTCAAAAACTATGACCTTGTAAAAGGCATCCTGCGAATGGAGGACTTTTATCAAGAGCCAGATGTGAAATCATTTACAGAAGTGCTACAGGGAGATTTAGGACTTCCTGCTTATGTAAAACATTATTCTATTGTAACAACACCAATCAATGAGCTTGTAGGCGAAATATCTAAGCGTCCAGATACATTTCGTGTAAAGGCATTTGATGATGATAGCCAGTCTGAAGAGTTACAATTCAAGACAGATATTCTGCAAGAATTTATTATTTCTCAAGCCAGACAGAACATTATTCAGAAGCTAGCTATGCAGGGTCAAGAAATTGACGAAGAGCAGCTAGAACAAATTACAATGGAGCAAGTGAAGGATCAGCTAGACTCCTACACATCTGTGGCAGAGAAGTGGGCCAACCACATTTTAACATGTCAGAAAGCAGAATTCAATCTTAAAGAGAAGAGTGAAGATGCATTTAGAGACATGCTTATTTCTGCCAGAGAGTTCTATCACATCTATGAAGACAACTCTAAGCTTGGTTTCAATATAGAAGTGGCCAACCCAAAGAATACATGGTTCTTAACAACACCAGATAGAAAGTGGATTTCTGATCCTACAGGAAGAAACCAAGGAGCGTATGCTGCTGGTACTGTCCAAGTTATGGAACTTTCAGAAATTATTGAAAGCATCCCTGATCTCACCAAAGAAGAAATCAATCACTTAAGAAGCTCCTTACAAGATTATGGACTAATCAACGTTCGTGAATCCAACCTAGGAAATCCTAATGCTGCTGATGGTATTGACTCTATTCAATACGACACATTCGATCCCCTTGTCCTACAAACAAGAATGATGATTGAAAGTGAGATGAAAGAAAACAATGATGGACTGAAAGACTTCTTAGGCTTGACATCTAACGTGTCTTCATTTGGATACAAATACGTTGTTGTTAGAGCATATTGGATTTCTAAAAGAAAGATTGGTAAACTTATATACACTGACGAAGTGGGCAATGAGCAAACTGTTCTAGTTGATGAAAATTACAAATCAAACACTATTCCTACACAGATTTCTTTAGAATGGGGATGGATTAACCAGTGGTATCAAGGAACTAAGATTGGTCCAGACATCTATCATATTAAACCTCTAAAAATCCTTAACTATTGTCCTATTATAGGCACTACATTTGAGGTGAAGAACACAGAAGCCAAATCACTAGTGGATTTAATGAAGCCATTCCAAGTGTTGTATAACATTTGTATGAATCAGCTGTATAAACTACTAGAAAAAGAAATTGGTAACGTAGCTTCTGTAAATATTAGACGTGTTCCTAGATTAAAAGATGGTGATGATCAAGATGCATTAGACATCTGGGAAATGGAAGCAAGAGAGCGTGGTATTATATTTGATGATGACAGCCCAGAGAATACAAAAGCTGCTGTATCTAACACCACAATTGCAAGAAATATAGATCTTACAAGAACTGGTGAAATTCAATCTAGATATAATCTTGCTCTACAGCTAAAGAACGAATGTTGGGAGCTAATAGGAATGTCTAGACAGCGTTTAGGAAGCATACAGGCCAGTGAATCTGCTACAGGTGTGAATACAGCTGTCAGTCAGTCATACGCTCAGACAGAGCCTCTATTTGTTGCACATGAGTATGTTCTTGGTCAACTATATCAAGCTATTGTAGATGCTGCTCAATATGTAGAAAGTGCTAAGCCTATGTCTACATTGTCATATATTACAGCAGAAGGAGAATCTGCATTTATACAAGTGAATGGTAATGATTTGAAACTACGTGATTTGAAAGTGTTTGTAACAAACAGACCAGAAGATACACAAATGTTCAACGAGTTGCGTCAGTTGTCTCAGGCTGTCATTCAGAATGGTGGCACACTATATGATGTAATTGAGTTGTATTCTACTAAGTCTATGAGAGAAATGAAGAAGACATTCAAAACTCTAAAAGATAGACAACAACAACTACAAGATCAACAACTAGAGATTCAACAACAGCAGCTTCAGCAGCAACAACAAATTGCAGCTGCTCAAATACAGGCTCAACAGCAACAGAAACAAGAAGAGCTTGCTAATCAAAACTATCAACAAGAACTTGATAGAATTAATAAGAAAGAAATTGCTCTTATTAATGCTTCTGCAAGAGGTGAAGCTGCAATACAAGATGTTGATGAATCAGGCACTCCTGATATATTAGAGATATCAAATCTATCTATGCAACAGTCTAAAGCAGCGCAAGACTATCAATTAAAGATGCAGGATATTCAATCTAAAAATCTACAAGCGATGCAGAAGATGCAACTTGAAAAAGAAAAGCTTAATGTTGCTAGAGAGAATATGAAGAATGATGTAGAAGTGGCTAAAATAAATGCTTCTAATAGAGCATCAAAAAACAATAAGAAATAAAAAATAGTAGAAAAAGTATACTTAATGCTATACGTGTCAAAAAAACAACAATTTTGATTATTTCTTATTTGATTATTTTATAAACGAAAGTACATTTATATCATACAAACCAATCAGATAATTAACTACATATATGGCAGACAACCTAGACACTCCATCACTTGGTAACTTTGGTATCGAAGAAACGTTGGGAATGGGAATTGGTAGTACAGAGCTATTGAATGATTTGTTCTCTCCAGAAACTTCTACAGAAGATCCTGACAAACTAGAGGCAATTGTAAAGACAGCTGAAGAACCCCAAGCCCCTAAAAAACCAGAAGTTTCAAAAGGTAAAGAAGTTGTACAAAAACTAGATGGTGAAGAGACCACTCCTCAAGATGTTTTGAAAAACTTTCTTGGAGACGATGAAGAAGATGAGGAAAATGAAGACGTTGTAGCACCAGCTAAACCAGAAGCGCAAGCTGAAGAAGCTGATGATGAAGATGTACGAGAGTCCCCATTTGTTTCTCTCTCCAAAGACCTTTTCAAACTTGGTGTTTTCACAAAGGACGATGATGAGGAGGATACAGTTATTGAAACACCAGAACAATTTCTGGAGAAGTTTAATGCAGAAAAGAAAAAAGGTGCAATAGAAATTGTTGACAACTTCATTGGGCAGTTTGGAGAAGATTACCAAAAAGCGTTTGATGCCATATTTGTAAAGGGTGTAAACCCTAAAGATTATTTTGGTGTATACAACAATGTGATAAGCTTTGCTGAGTTGGATCTTTCCAATGAAGACAACCAAGTGAGAGTGATAAAACAAGCATTGTCAGATCAAGGATTTGACGATGAAGACATCACAACAGAAGTTGAAAGGCTTAGAAACTATGGTGATTTAGAAACAGTTGCTAGCAAGCATCACAAAGTGCTTGTCAAGAAGGAGGCAGTGAAGTTGCAACAAATGGAGCAACAAGCTGAGCAACAACTTCAGCAAAAAGCAATGATTCGAAATCAATATATACAAAACGTTCAGTCTGTCCTCCAAGACAAATTGAAAACAAAGGAGTTTGATGGAATTCCATTAAACCCCAAATTGGCATCAGAACTACAAGACTTCCTTTTGGTAGACAAGTACAAAACTCCTTCAGGTGAAACCCTGACAGATTTTGACAAGACTATCCTGGAACTTAAGAGACCTGAGAACCACGCTATGAAAGTTAAGGTGGGACTTCTTCTTAAGATTTTAGAAAAAGATCCTACATTATCTACCATACAAAGAACAGGGGTGACTAAAAAGTCAACCCAGTTATTTGAGGAAGTTGCAAGGCAGACAAGTAAAAAACCTGCTTCTGGTGGCAATCCTGGAAAAGCGAACTCATGGTTCTTATAAATTAATAAACAAAGTCTAAAACAATGGCAATTCAAACAATCCCAGGTTTAACAGGCTTTACCTATGCTCGTGTTGCGTCAATGGACAAACGTGCTGTAGGAAAGCTAACTGATTCAAATCACTTGGAGTCGTTTCACTCCACTGAGCCAGCTGACTATGACAAGAAGATCATCTCCTTGTACACTCAGAGCTCATTGTACAGCAACGACTTCCTTGATATGATCAACAAGTCCACTCCTTACTACATCGACAACAACAGCGATTCTTGGAAGTGGGAAGTACAGGTTCCTTACAAATTTCCTAAAATCATTGACGTCCCTAGCTCCACTGCTGAGTTGAGTAAGCCAGGTATCGATGGTCAGGAGTTTCAGGTGGTATTGGACACTAACGAATTCTCTAAGAACGCTATCGTTTCTGTAGGTTCTCGTCAGTATGGTCCAAGATGGTATGTGATTAAGGACCCAGTTCCTTGGAATGCAGGATTCCTTTACAGCTTCACATTGGTTTCTGATAACCCAATCGTGGACTTCGTAAGCCCTACATTCTTGCAAATTGGTATCGAACTTGAATTGATTGATGCTGCAATTGGTGAATTTGATCAAGACCTTCTTGGTTTGCCAAGACTTGGTGAGAAAATCACTATGTTCGAATCTCTTGGTTCTGGATATGGTTTCGAACACCAAATCACTGCATGGGCTGATGACAAGACTCTGAGAGATGCTTCTGGCAAAGCTCTTGACATCTTGGTGTACGCTCCTCAGCGCAGAAACCAACTTCCTCTAACTCGTAACGATGTTAAGTGGGAGCCATTTGTAGAATTCCTACTTAGAAAGTCAATGCTTGAACTTAAGGTGAAGCGTATGATTTGGTCTAAGCCTGGCACTGTAAAAACTAATGGATCTAAGCAAGAATTGAAGCGTGTATCTGCTGGTGTTTACCACAGAATGCGTAACAATGGTAACTTGGTACAATACAATCGTGGAGAATTCTCTGCAAACCTTATTCGTTCTGTGTTTGGAGACTTGTTCTACAGACGTGTGGATGTTAAGGACAGAAGAGTGAAAATGTACACTAACGAAGCTGGCTTTGACGTGTTCCAGCAGGCTTTGAAAGCTGATGCATTGAACTCTGGCCTTAGCTTCGTGGCAGATTCTGGAAACAGATATCTGCAAGGAGAAGGACAGCACATCACTTACAACTTTGCATTCGATGCAATGGTTACTCGTGAAACTGGTCGTGTGGAACTTATCCACTTGAAAGAACTTGATCTTCCTCAATCCAACTTGGAATTTGGACAGAACAAGAAGAGTACGCCAGTGTTCATGGTATTTGATGTGTCTCCAATGTCTGATGGCTCTATGGTCAACAACATTCGTGAGGTGAGAATGAAAGGTGCTCCTTCTATGACTTGGGGATATATCGATGGACGTAGACACCACTTAGGCTTTGCTAAGTCTCAGGGTATGTCTTCTGCCAACAAATTCCCAGGCTATGAGATCTGGATGCAAGACAGATGCGATGTATTCATCGAAGACTTGTCAAGAACTGTTCTAATCGAAGAAATTCCACAGTTCTAATATAAAATCTCCCCTCATGTTTCATGGGGGGAGCTTTATACACCCTTCCTTGGGTAGTCCTCTAGGATTGACGTGAAAACGTTTCAAAACAGAGTGTGGGTCAGTGAGCCTAGCCATTTGATTGGCACACTCTGCAAAAACAAACCAATACAAATCAACTACATATGGGTAATAAACTTGGAAAAATCTCCACGATTAAAAAGGAGTACAACAGTGCTGGTATGCAAACCATGCAAGGAGGATTGTCACAGAAAGGATTAACAAGAATTCCAGGAACTGGAGTTTTTAAATATCCTTACAAGGAGCTTGATGGAAGATATAGAACAGGCTTAGATGCTGACGCTGCTTACATCAAAAGAATTTCAGATTCCACAGAACGTGAAATTGAGATTGAACGTGTGAAGACATTGAGAGAGAAACTTGAAAATGCTCTAGGAGGAATGGATCTTGGACCAAGAGCTTCTTTCTGGAATTATAGTATGTCTAAGTCTACAGATGACACAGGACATGTTCAACCAGTTAAGCTTCTAGATGGTGATAATTATTTTGACCTATCTATTCCATTTCAAGAACTTGCTTTCTCTTGGTTGAGAGTTCATCCAACTATTGCTAGTTCTTATCAAGCATGGGAAAGAGGTGACTATCCAGCAGATACACAATTCTACGTTGTAGATGATGATATCGAAAATGCTGTAGTGTTTAAGAAGAAACAGTTGATCAACAAGGCGATTGCTAAGTTTGATTCAATGACTCCTGAAAAGAAGAGAAAAGTGGCAAGACTTCTAGGACTTCCAGTTACAGAAGATTCTAAAGAAGAATTTGTATACAACCAAGTGGATAACATTCTTAAACAGACTGAATTCAAGTCTGGTAAATACCAAGGATTGTCAACAATCGAAGTGTTTAACAGATTTGCAGACATGAAAGAAAACCTACTCCATATTAAAGATTTGGTTAAACAAGCCATCGCACATTCAGTGTACAGAGTTAAGTCCAGTGGACGTGTCTTTGAAGGTGAATATGAAGTGGCAAAAGATGAAGATGAATTGGTGAAGTTCTTGGCTAACGATGATAATCAAGATGAACTAATCACCCTAGAACAAAAGTTGAAATCTAAGAAACTCGCTTCTGTATGATACCTGTAGATAGTTTATTATATAAGATTGATCAAAAACTAAATAAACTATCGACCAATGAGCATCAGCAGATTCAACTCGAAGATAAAATACTTGCGCTTAACGAAGCTCAAATAAAGCTCATCAAACAAAAGGTTGATGGATTTAGTGTTATTAGTGGAATGGGTCTTGACTCTTTTAAGAAGCGTTATGAAGACCTACAAAGACTTGTCATTAGTTATAATAATGGTAAGTTAAACCTCTACTTGAAAAATCAAACACTAAATCAGTGGGCAGCAGATATTGATAAACTAAATCCAAAGTACATGTTCTACATTGACAGTTATGTTTTAGCTGACAAGGGAGTGTGCAAGGATCGACAAATATGGATAAACAAAGATTTGGCAAAACATGGTGATTTGCAGTTCTTATTGAACAACGTTCACTATAAGCCATCTTTCGAATATCAAGAGACATTTAATTTCCTCTCCTCAGATGAAATTAGTATATTCACAGATGGGACGTTCACTCCTAGTGACATATACATCTCTTATATGAGATATCCAATCTACATTGATAAGGCAGGTTATGTCAGGTTCGATGGTCAACCATCTACAGATGTTAATTGCGAACTTGAAGAATACCTAGAAGATGAGTTAGTTGATTTAACTGTCCAAAACCTTGCAATGTATACAGAGAATGCATCTGCTGTACAAAGTGCGCAGTTCAGAATACAAACAAATGAATAAACAAACTTAAAAAACACAAAAAAATGGCTGATTTCTCATTAACCACCCTTTTTGTAGTTCCAGTAGGGCAAACATCGCTCCCTAGCTCTGGTTCTACTCAAAATCTAACTGCTGGTCAAGTTGGTTTCTTCAGAAACGACTACAGTGTGGCTACAGCTGGTAACATTGCTGCTGCTCCATACTTCTATGTAGCTCAAGGTAGACAAAACACCTACCTACAAGGCTCTAAGCGTTCTGATAAAATCAAGGGTTGCCCATCTGGTTCTGGTTGCTCTTCTAACGTAACTGAATGGTACAAAGTATCAGGTTGCGGTACTCCTGCTGTCCAAATTACTGATGTAGGTAACTGGAATGTACAGTGTGGAGAAGTTGTGACTCTTACTCTAAGAGCTCATTCTAGCTACCTTGACACCTTGTACTTTAACGGTTTCACTCGTTCAGTAACTGTACAAGCTCCTTGCTGCGATTGTGGTGCTGATCCTTGCGCTGATGTTAACGTTCCTGCGTTGATCGATCAGTTCATCTTCCAACTAAACCTTGCAGCTCCTGGTAACAACCCTGACAATATCACTTTCTCTGATTTCTATACATTCCAGAGAATTGGTAACAACTCTAGTGCTGTTCTTCGTATCTCTGGTAAGCCTCTTACCAAATATGGCCAGCCTTGCGATATTGCTGCATTCCCTTGGGAGTATGACAGAATGTACTTCAGAACATTCGTATACCAAGGTCCAGCTACTACTGCTGACTTCATTGTAGCGGATAACTGCGATATCGTTGCTAACCCTGTTGTTGTACAGAGAGCTTCTTATCCAACTGGTACTGCTGAAGAAATTGCTCAACTTGAGAAAAACTTCTACAGCTATCAAGCAGGTTACTTGAAGCACTTGTACAGAATGAATGGTTACAACGAGAACTTTGAAAGTTATGTAAGCACTGGTGTTATTTATGACTCCTACTACATTAAGTTCAATCAGTTTGATCGTTCTGCTTATCAGTGGGGTGACTACATTTATGAGGATAGCTTGGTTATTATTGCTGTTCCTAACGCTGCCACTCCAGGTAACGCTGGTATTGCTGCTGCTGTTGAGGCTGTTCTTGAGGCTGCTCTTGGTACTGTACTTGATAACAATGCTTGTATCACTACTACCACCACTACTAGCTCTAGCTCAACTAGTACAACTACTAGCACAACCACTCTGATTCCATAATCAGGGGATAGAGGTAAGTTAAAATTTCTATAACCTATGCCAGAGGGTGAGAGGATTAGTTCTCAAAATCCTCTGGCATTTTCTTTATAACTCCCATGCCAACTCTGAAACTAGATATTCTCGTAGTTCCAACATACAACACGCTAACATTGGCTGTTGCTGATGCGTCTATCTATCCAACTACCCCACCAAATGTTACATCTCCATCTATTGAGATAAATGTTCCAAACTTTGGAATAGTGAACCTTCCATTTGTAGTGAATGATTTGAATGTCTTTACCACTTCAAACTTGGGAATCAATCCACTTGGTAATGATCCTCTTCCTGATGGAATCTATTATCTAAAGTATTCAGTGGCACCAGCAAACGTAAACTTTGTTGAGAAAACTATCATGCGTACTGAAAGACTTCAAGAGAAGTTTGATGAGGCATTTATGAAGCTTGACATGATGGAGTGTGACAGAGCAATTAAGACACAATCTAAGGTGGAGCTTACAACTATATCATTCTTCATCAATGGAGCTATAGCAGCTGCAAATAATTGTGCAGCAGTTGAAGCAAATAAATTGTATCTTCAAGCTGATAAAATGCTGAACAACTTCATAAGAAACAACTGTGGATGTTCAGGAAACAATTACGCAACAGTAACAACGTATTACTAATATGGCAAAGTGTTCAAGCTGTGGAGCAAGTGTAGGATGTGGATGCAATCTTAAAAATGGATTGTGTGCTTTCTGTGCACAGAAGAAAAAAGAATCAATCACAGTTCAACCACCCACTCCTCAAAATCAATAAATATGTTACAACCTAGATTAACTTCGTGTTCTGAATGTGGTGAAATTCCTGATTTGCTGGCTGATATAGAGTGCAAGATTGCAGAAGTGGCAAAGAATCTGTACAATAACACTGTGTTTGCGCTTAATATGCCAGTTCCATACACAACGATGATAGATCTTCTTAACTACAGAAGAATCTTGACATATAAGTATTGTAACCCAGATTACGCTAAAATGTATAGCGTTTGTCAAATAGCTAGTAAAGTAAAACTTCTAAAATATAAATAAATGGCCTGCTCTAATTGCTTCAATGGATGCACTGAAATTATATCTGATCAGTGTGTAAAATATACAGGATATAATATTCCTGCTCTTGATATTTCCAATGGTGACAGTCTTGCTGATGTTGAATTAAAAATTACAACATTCATCATAGATTTGTCTACTGGTAATGGCATTATTCCTGTCATTAAACCAGCTGACCTGTGCGCATTGGTGAGTGGTTTTCTTCCAGTGTCTGGCGACATAACACTAAATAATGTAATCTCAGCACTGATCAAATCAATTTGCTCTTTAAAAACCAGTGTTACAGCAATTGAATCAACCCTCACCACCCTTAACGCTAATTACACAATTGGATGTCTTACAGGTGTAACAGCATCGTCTGATACACATGACATCCTTCAAGCAGCTATCAATAAGCTTTGCTCTACAGCAGCTGACTTGGCAGCACTAGAACTTGATGTAACAACCAATTATGTTCAGCTTGCTGATTTGAATACGCTTATTCAAGCTTATTTGAATAGCATTGCTCCATCCAACCTTTACAAGAATAAAATGGTACCATACGTTGCGTATGAATACTATGGCTCTATTGCAGGTTTTGATGTTACAGGAGCAGGATCTGGTTTGTTTGCAAATGTGTATTTGTGTAATGGAAGCAATGGTACACCAGACAAGAGAGGACGTGTTGCTGTAGGAACTACAGATGGAAGCATGGTTGGTACAATACCAATGAGTTCTGTTGTCAATCCTTCAACACCAGGTAACCCAAGCTATTCATTGAATAGTGTGCAGGGATTGAATAACGTCACTCTGACAGCTAATCAAATTCCTGCTCACACTCACACAGCAACAGCTACATCAACAGCTGCTCCACACTCACACTTTATTGCTAAAGATGGTATTAATATTGGTGACCTCACTAGCACTAGCCCTCTAGATACTGAGTTTGATGGAAGTAACAACTTCTCATACAGACTTAAGAGTACATCTGGAAGTGCCGATCTTGGACCAACTAGCAATGCTACAGTGAGTGTCACAACTAGTGTAGTTATTGATGCAACAGGTGGAGGATTGAGCCATAGCAATATCCAGCCTACAATTGGTGCTTATTATATCATGTATATCCCATAAAACTATGCCATTTAATGCTAATTGCCCAGGATGTGGATCTTTAGGTCCTTGTGGTTGCAGTGGTGAACAATGTAAATTTGTTTCTTCTGAAAACATAAAATATATAGGTCCAAACCTAGCAGGAACAGGCATCCAAAGTTGCGATGACCTCACCACTGTGTTAGAAAAAATTGACTATGCTATTTCTTTAATAGAGCAACAAATTTCTCCAACGCCACCTACAACCACTACAACCAGTACATCAGCTGGTCCAACAACTAGTACAACCAGCACTACAAGTACGACCACTACAGGACCTGGATATTACACTTGGTATTTAGGAGGACTGGTGAATATTTCTAGCCCTTGTACATCAGCTGTATTGTTGTCTCCATTGTACACCTCTGTTCCTACACTAGCAAATGGTGTAGTTTTATATACTAACACTGGTCTAACAACTACTTATAGTGGTTATATTTACATAACCAATTTGAGTACTAAGTGGACAGTATCAAGTGGTGGTGTATTGAGTGCAGCAACTTCTTGCTAATAATACAATTAAATAACCAAGCTTATGAGTTCTATATGCGGAGCCAGCCCATGTCCTCTTCTGTTATCATCTTCCTGTGTATTTTATGAGGGGGAAGATTTATTATACATTGGTGTACAGACTAATGACAATTTACAGCTTGTTATACAGAAGATCAATCAGGCTTTTGTAAACTCTGGCATAGGTTATATTTTTAACAATGGTATAGTACAAACAGCTCTCAACCAACCTGTCCAATTAGGTGGTAGCTTAATTCAAAACACAACTATTGGTGGTAATTTCACACTTGAGTTTACAGGCAACCTCAAGGCTGCAAAACACATCACCACAGGAGGAACATCTTCGCAGTTTGTCAAGGGTGATGGAACACTAGATTCATCATCTTTCCAACCTCCAGGAAACTATATTACAGCCCTCTCTGGAGATGGTGTAGCAACAGGACCTGGTGCTGTAGCATTTACATTAAACACTGTCAATATAAACCCAGGAACATTTGGTGCTGGACAACTGATTCCAGTGGTGACGGTGAACGCTAAAGGACTTGTAACAAGTCTTACAACAACACCATTAGTAGTGTCTCCACAAGCCATCTCATTTACAGGAGATGTTGTTGGTACAGGCTTTACACAAAGCACAATAACACTGACATTACAAAATGCAAATGCTAATCCATATCCAGCAATCACTCCTCTGAAGTTTTCTGTAAATTCAAAAGGACTAGTTACAGCAGCTAGCCCTATTACAGATCTTGATATATATGCCATTCTAGGCTATGTCCCAGGTCCAGCAGGTACAAGTGGTACAGCTGGAACAAGTGGTACGTCTGGTAGCACAGGTTCAGCAGGAACTTCTGGTACTTCAGGTACACGAGGAACCAGCGGAACAAGTGGGACAAGTGGTGCTAATGGATCAAACGGAACAAGTGGAACCACTGGAACATCTGGAACTAGTGGTAGTTCTGGTACTACAGGTACAAGTGGAAGTTCAGGAAGTTCTGGTACAACAGGAACTAGCGGAACTGCTGGTACGTCTGGTACTAGCGGAACAACAGGTACAAGCGGCAGTAGTGGCACTAGTGGAAGCACTGGAACATCTGGATCAAGCGGTACCACTGGTACTTCAGGTACTTCTGGAACCACAGGAACAAGTGGTAGTTCTGGTACAAGCGGAACGACAGGAACTAGTGGTAGTAGTGGAACCAGTGGAACTACAGGTTTAGATGGCACCAGTGGTACTAGCGGAAGTAGTGGTACAACAGGAACTAGCGGTTCCTCAGGCACTAGCGGTACCACTGGGACAAGCGGATCTTCAGGCACTAGTGGAACCACTGGTACTTCTGGATCTTCTGGCTTGTCTGGTGATAGATTTGCTACGTCATCCAGTTCAACATATACACTTCAAGCAGCGGGAAACACTGGAACTATTACAGTGGGATTAGGACTGAACTATACAGTGGGTCAGTCTATCATTATTGCTTACGATGCAAATAACCACAACGAGGCAGAAGTAACATCATACGATCCATTAACTGGTGTTCTAAGCTTTGTAGTGTTTAGACTCACTGGCTCTGGTACATACAGTGCATGGCAAGTGAATCTTGATGGTGCTACAGGTGGTGATGGTTCGTCAGGAACATCAGGTACCACTGGAACGAGTGGTTCTAGTGGAACCAGTGGCACTACAGGAACTAGCGGTAGTTCAGGCACTTCTGGAACTACAGGGACATCAGGCTCTTCAGGGACATCAGGAACATCTGCTACAGATGGGACAGGAGGTACTAGTGGAACTAGCGGTACCACTGGCACCAGTGGCTCATCTGGTACGTCAGGCACTACAGGCACTTCTGGCTCAAGCGGAACCAGCGGAACATCTGCCACTAATGGTACAGGTGGAACCTCTGGTACTAGCGGTACGTCTGCTACGTCTGGAACCTCTGGCACAACAGGCTCTAGTGGTACAAGCGGAACATCTGGTGCTAATGGAAACAATGGAACTAGTGGAACATCAGGTTCTTCTGGAACAACACCTGTTAATCAAATTACAGGAACAGGCACTACTAACTACTTGCCTAAGTTTACGGGAGCATCTACGATTGGGAATTCTATTATGTATGAGGGAACTAATGCTATTGGTATTAACACTAATTCCCCGACAACCGCAACAGGATATTCTTTTCTTACAACTGATGGAGCAAATGGCGGAGGATATACAACTAAAGTAAATGGAACAATATCTGCTTATTTTTATTCAATTGCTTCAGAATCAAGAATAAGTGAGCAAAGAGCGTTACCATTAGTATTTGAAACAAGCGGTTCAGAACGAATGCGCATAACCTCAGGCGGCAACGTTGGAATTGGGACGAATAGTCCGACAAATCCTTTACATATTGTTTCTAATACTCTATCTCAGTTAAACATCCAAGCATTATCTGGAAATACAAATGCTCAAATAAACTTGGAGCCAAGTGGAACTGGAATTGCTTTAATTGGGCCAGCAAATAATGTTGATTTAGCATTTAGAACCAATGCAACCGAACGAATGCGCATCACATCAGGTGGCAACGTCTTGATTGGAACAACCTCAGATGCAGGTTCAAGATTACAAGTTGAAGGTGGTAACTTTAGATTTAACTGGGCAAATTCTTCAACAGCATATTATTTATGGCTTAATAAAAATTCTACACAAGATGGTGGTATATTACTAACAAAAGATAATACACTTGATTGGCAAATAGCCAATGGTGGCTCTACTGGTAATTTAGTATTTTATAGTTATGGAACTTCTAACAATGCTTTAACTCTCACTAGAGCTACAGGCGCAGCGACCTTTAGTAGTACAGCGCAAAATTCTTTTACTATTAATAGTACAAACACAGATGGGCCTGTAATTTTAATACAAAATTCAGGTACTAACATTGGAATGATTGGTAATGCGGAAGGTGTTACCAATGGTGGGGTTACTAATTTTGCAATAAGGTCAACTGCTAATTTAATTTTTGCAACGGGAGGGGCTAATCCAAGACTAACCATCGCCTCCACAGGGACAGCTACCTTCAGCAGTAGTGTGACTACACCTTTTCTAAGAGTAACAGATTCAGCAGGACAAATTGGCGAATTTAATTCTAACAATGCGAATGGAGGATACATTGTTTGGGGTACAAACAATACAACTATTGCAGATATAGGAACTTCTCAGCAGATATTTGGTAGCGGTGGAAATGATACTTTTGGTATAAATGGTCGTGGAGCTAGAGCATTGGCATTTGGTACAAACAACACCGAACGAATGCGCATCACTTCGGGTGGCGACGTCGGCATTGGAACGATTAGTCCAAGCATACAAGCAGGGTTTAAACAATTAAGCATATCTGCTGGGGTCTCTGGTAATGTTCGTGGAGCGTTAAATATACAGGGAGCTCGAACTGCGGATAGTACGTTTGCTTCATTGGCGTTTTATCACAAGACTAATTATGTTGCAGGGATAGAAAGCTCAAGAGGAGGTGCCGATAATTCTGGTTCGTTAGAATTCTATACTAGTAATACTGGGACTCTTGCCGAACGAATGCGCATCACGAGTGGGGGGTTAGTAGGTATTAATACTAATAATCCATTTAATTTTGGTTCTGAAAGCGGCATGATAGATGTTCGTTCTCAAAATACTTCTGCTGTTTGTGGAGTATTTATAAGCAATTCAAATAGAAGTGCAAGTATTGTAAATTATATAAATAATGCTGCTGGTGGATTTATTGGAACAAGCACAAATCACTATTTAGATATAGGCACAAATGATGTTGGACGCCTCCGCATCACCTCAGGAGGTAGTGTTGGTATAGGTACTACAACAATAAATGATAAATTAGAAGTAAGAGGCGCAGATAATGGTATTACAATTTCATCTATAGTTGCAAATAGACCCGCTCTTTCTCTTGTTAATGGTACTACTACAATGTTAAAACTTAGTGCTAATGGAACTTATGGAGCAATAGGTGATGGTACAAGTGCTGATAGATATATGAGTTTTAATGCTGGTAGTGTTGGTATAGGTACTACATCACCAACAGAAAAACTCCATGTAGACTCTGGAAATGTTTATATAAATGGTGAAGCCTCTGGATTAATAGTAGACGCTCAAGGTGAAAAACGAATAGGTTTCATGAAATATGGAGGCCATGAAGCCGTTATTTCTCGTATAGCAGGACAAGATTTTGGAATTGTTAGAGTTGGTACGAGTGATATTAAAGATGTAACTGGTATAACATATGATGTCTATGTAGGTAGTAGTGGTAACGTTGGGATTGGGACGAGTAGTCCTGGTACATTGTTTCATGTAAATGGCTCTGGAACAATTGGTAGATTTCAGTCAAGTATATCTTATGTAGATTTGTCATTTATAAATTCTACAAGTTCCAATGGATTTATACAATACAATGGAAATAATTTTAATTTTTTTGCAAATAGTGGGTCAACTCCTACAATGACAATAACTGGAGGTTCTCCTGGCAACGTCTTGATTGGAACGACAACGGATATTGGGTCAAGATTACGAGTAAATGGAGTAGGTTATTTTGATGAATCTATATTTTCAGGAAATCAAGGTTTGAATGTTGGGGGTTACAACTTCTATAGCCAAACTATCAGTGGTGCAATGGGCATACTTGGTCACAACTTAAGAGCAAGTGCTTCTGTTGCTAACCAAGTCAATGTTGTAAATAGCGGATGGTACAGCTCAATGATTAAGATGTACTATTCAGAAGGCATTACATTCCATACGAGCACAACGTCTTATAGTGCAGGTGATGTATATCCAATGGCTGGTACTGAAAGAATGAGAATTGCTTTTAACGGTAGAATTGGAATGGGCACTAATGACCCTATAGACCAACTACACGTTGCTGGTGGAATAACAAGTACAGGATTATCAAATCCAACTACCACAAGCGTTGGATCTTTGCAGATTGGTTATGATGGGACCACTGGAGTTATTAGAACATGGAACAGTTCACCATTACTATTTTCAAATTACAATCATCAAACATTTGAAACTAGTGGGTCTATAAGAATGCGAATTACTTCAGGTGGAAACATATTAATGGGTACAACTACCGATGCAGGCTATACATTGAATGTTGCAGGTAATGCACAGTTTATAAAGAGCAGTACATCTACAGCAATGGTTGTAGGATTAAGTGGAGTGACAGGTTCAATCATAAGATTCAGTTATAATGGTAGCTTTGTAGGGTCAATCTCAACTGATGGAACTGACACTGCTTACAATACATCATCAGACTATAGACTAAAGCAGGACATCAAAGACTTTAATGGACTAGATTTGCTAAGCAGAATCAAGCCTTATGACTTTGAATGGAAGTCTGACAAGACAAGGTCTTATGGTGTTCTTGCACACGAGTTACAGGAAGTAATAAACTACGCTGTAACAGGTAGTAAGGACGCTGAAGATATGCAGGGAGTTGATTACTCTAAACTAGTACCAATACTTATTAAAGCAATACAAGAACTAAACGAAAAAATACGATGAAAACAATTGAACCAGTATCCATTTGGGACAATGGAACAGTACAAGAAGCGAAGATATTAAATGCTTACGCTATTAATGTAACACTAGGAACAAGTGCAGTATTCTACTATCAGCTGTTTGCTGAAACTGTAGACTTAGCAGTTGGTCCTCAGTTAGCACAAGGAAACTTGAGCATGACAGGCGAAGCATACACTCAGTGGGAGGTTGACTCCTACGCGTGGGACTGGGTTGCTCAACAACTCAATCTTACGATTACAGGTGACTATGTACCTCCTGTCCCAACTACAACTAGCACAACAACAGGGGTGCCAACAACTAGTACAACAACCACTTCTGTGGTTGCAGAATAAAACCAATTTTACATCCAATTAAATAAACTCTACTTTATTGGTTTTGTAGGGTTTCTCCCAGGCATTTTGTGTCTGGGAGTTTTTATTTGGAAAAATGATTAAATTTGAGTACATATAACTCTGAAAATCAGGAACACAAAATGTCAACATTAAGAAAATTAGTATCTGACGTGCGAGCAACGCACAAGATCATATCAACAGATAGTCTCATTACAGACAGAGCAATTGCGTCTGAGGTGAGAAATAATGCATTATTGTTGATAAAGAGAGAAACCAATCTAAGAAAACTCTGGGCAACAGATACACTTTTTACAACCATCCCATGTCTTGAGATGTGTGAGGTGCCCATCTCAGAATGCTGTGATTATGCAGATCCTTGTTCTGTCGCTAGATCAAAATATCAACTTCCTAGAATATCTGAAGGAAATTATCAATACGTTATTCAAGGTGTTTATTCAATAAATGCAATGTCTGGACAGGGGAAGAAGATGAAGGAGATAACTGTCAATCGTTATCTTAATCTATTAAAACTTCCTGTTATCAAAAAAGAAGAGTATTTCTGGATTTCAAATGGTTATCTTTATGTTAGCAATCCAGCATTACAAGCTGTTAGGTTTGTAGCTCTGTTTGAAGAAGACGTGCCTAACAGCATCATGTATCCAGAGTGTGGATGTGGAACTCCAAGCTATACAACTGATCAACTGTGTCAGAATCCTCTTGACAAGGAGTTTGCTCTTCCAGGATATTTAGAGAAGCAAGTGCTTGATCTCACCTCACAGAAGCTTCTTCAGAGCTATTTCAATTTGAAAACTGACATGACTGATGATGGAATTGATGGTCAATCACCAAACTCACCACAGTTTAGATGAGAGTAGCAAAAGACTGGCGAAGTGCCTCAAAAGAAAACTACAAAAATTTCAAGAGTGAAAAACCTGAAATAGACATCTCTTTCGAAGAATGGAAGAAGATTGTCTATGGGTTTAATAGAATGTTTGCTGAACATATTCTTGAGACAGGAGAGAAGATAAAACTTCCAAATGGCTTAGGAGAGTTTGCAATAAATAAAAAGAAAAGAGTGAAGGTTACAGTGGTGGATGGTAAAGAATACATCAATCTACCAGTTGACTGGAAAAAAACTAAAGAGAAAGGAAAATACATCTATAACTTTAACTACCACACTGAAGGATATTTCTTTGGTTGGAAGTGGTTTAGAAGATCATGTAGATTTAAGTTTTCTAACTTCTGGACATTTAAACCTACAAGGGATAATTCCAGATTGATTACAAAGTATATTAAGTCTGATGAAAAGTATCAACACATTTATGCAACATGGAATCTTAACTAGAAATGAGCTATTATTATAAATTTAACTTCGTAAGCCCAGATCCAATCTATGCAACTGTCAAAGAAGAGCTAAAAAGCTACTTTGATACAGGTGCTGTAGATGATTTGTTGTTCCCCACCTATCTAGACAAATGTCTTAGAAAGTTGGGTAGAGCTACATATGTCATATCTGAGACTCCTCTGTATGTTGATAACTTTGAGGCAAGACTTCCAGACAACTTCTATGCTGTTAGAGAAGCATGGATGTGCACAGCTGTCAATGGATTTCCATATCAAACAGCTAATTCATTCTATTCTCAAGCAGCAACACAAACTACAATACAAGTGAGTCCCATCACTACAGACTGCGCTATTCCAAGTCCTTGCTGTGGAAATGTAGGATGTGATGGATCTTGTATGCCTGAGTTCATGCAAACTGTCTACAAGACAAATAATCAGGTGGCAATGTCCTACCAAAGAATGTATCTTCTTAAGCCAGGAAACATCTCTGCAAGACAGCAATGTGATGTAAACTATACAGAGAACTGGGAGATGTATGGACAAGGAGTTGCCCCATTGAATAACTTTACACCAGGCTCATCCACTTATGACTCATTTGATATCAGAGACAATAAATTTGTCACGAATTTCAGAAATGGTATTGTCCATCTCATTTTCTATGCTCAAGATTACGACAGCGTTGGAAACCAGCTTATTCCTGACAATTATCGTATTAGAGAGTATTTAGAACACTTCATCAAATACAAAGTGTTTGAGATGCTTGTCAATCAAACCAACGATGAAACATTTAATCAGCTTCAACAAAAACTTGCATACTACAAACAACTCTCTGACGAAGCATTCATCATGGCTGACATCGAGATTAAGAAGCAAGATGTATGGACTAAGCAGCGTAGAATAAGACAACAATTGAATAAATTTGGTATGTATGAGCTTCCTAACAGAACAAATCGTTACGGAAGAAGAAGAAATAATTAATACCTATGGCTGAGCAAGGAGAAGGTAACGTTAAACAGGAGTATAATAATGCCACTACAGGACTGAACTTAGATCAGTCCCTGAATCAAATTCAGAAGGGTAGACTAACTTATGCTCTTAACGCTGCTGTTGAAAACTTTGATTCCAATTCTGTAAACTATCAGAACGAACCTGGTAACGAATTGTGTATTCGTTTCCCTGAAGGTTTTGTGCTTATAGGTGAACACTTCATTATAGAGAAAAACAAACATATATTCTTCATCACTAACCCTTCTACAGGTGATAGTCAAATAGGATATATGGACAACAACGATTGTGAATATCGTGTCCTTGTTAATGCTCCTTGCCTAAACTTTAATATCAATTACCCAATACATAAAGTTGTCCATAGAATTACCAATTGTAATACAGAAATCTATTGGACAGATGGCTACAATCCTAGAAGATATCTAGACATTGATGACATTCCTAAGATTCTTAAATCTGGCACTGCACTATGCAGTCCTGTATACACAGATGATCTTGATTGTAATCAACTCAAGCTTCAGCCTAATTTCAACATTCCTGAATTAACAATAGTTGATGTTATCAGTGGAGGTAATCTACTTGCTGGTACATATCAGTTTGCTGTACAGTATTCTGATCCATCTGGCAATCCATTCACTTCTTATTATTCAGTTACCAATCCAACACCTATTGCTGATGAGTTTGTCACCACTCCCAACTTCAACTATCCTGTAGGAAAGTCGATTGTTGTGAATGTTGATAACCTTGATGTATCTGGACAGTTTGAATATTTCAATCTAGCTGTAATTAAAACTATCAATGGTGTAACATCTGTTGATTTGGTTGGTACATACTTTATTGATAACAATAATCAGCAAATCACCTATACAGGTCAGTCTACAATCAACCTTGTAATACAAGACATCTTTGAGAAGTTTCCATTCTATGAAATTGCTCAAGACTTGACAGCTGTTCAGGATGTTCTTGTGTGGGATCAGTTAACATCTATTGATAGAATCAATTATCAACAAGTTGCTAACAACATCACTCTTCAGTGGGAAACTTGGAGAATTCCTCCAACAGAAAACTATGCAAACGAAATAAACGCAACGAATCTTAGAGGATATCTTCGTGATGAAGTGTATGCTTTTGAGATTGTTTTCCTACTAAAAAATGGAAAACAAACAGATGGATTCCATATTCCAGGAAGAGCAATTACAGCGTATGAGCAATTGCTCCCAAGAATTCCTGATACAGATCCAGACTTTATAGGAAACCCTGACCCAGTTACACATGATTCACCATATTGGAAGATTTATAACACAGCTTCTGTCACAGGATTCTCTCCAGAATATTCAAGTAATGATGCTTACAAAGGACCATATCAATTTGGTCAATTTGCCTATTGGGAATCTGTTGAAGAATACCCATGCAATACAGACGTGTGGGGAGACCTTGCAGGACAAAAAATCAGGCACCACAAGTTCCCAGATGTAAACATCTCTCCAATATATCAGAGTAAAAATTTCTCAACACCACAAGCTATGGTGATGGGCAATGATGCTGTGTTTCCTATTGGTGTGAAGATTGATCCTACACAAATCTTAACTCTTATTCAAACATCAAATCTTACAGATGATCAAAAAGCTGACATTGTAGGATTTAAGATTGTACGTGGTGATAGAAGTGTTAACAAGTCTATTGTTGCTAAGGGAATGCTTAGAAACGTTGGCGAATATAGTAGAGAAGAACAATCCTTCTACTTCCCCAACTATCCTTATAACGATCTTAACGAAGATCCATTCTTAACAACAACCAACAACGCTTACCAAAGCGAGTGTAAACCTTTTGATGTTTACGTCACTAGTCTTGGCACTAATCCAATTGATGGTTCTCCATTAGCAAGAATTCAATATTATTCTTGCGAGAACAACAAAGCTGTCTACAAAGACTACACATCTATACAAGATGATGTTATTTGCTCTGTTGGTAAGCCAAGATTTATTATTGGTGGAGGAGAAGTTGGATATGCTGACTATGATGTTTATGAATTGGATGCTCCTTTTGGTGCAACATTTACAGCATCTTATGATGATAGATTCTTAGGACCAACTGTTTTAAGCGTTGGTGATACAGCTGACATTGTTGAAGTGGTTGCTGGTACAGAAGTGATATGTACAGCAAGTTGTGCTGATGCTCAAATAAGAAGAATCAGACAAGTGAGATCTGGAGTAGATTGTGGTGGTACAACACTACTAGATGGCTTTACAGATGAGAATAGATATAGACAAATCTTCAACTCTCCAGAAACATCATTTGGTCAACCATTCCTAGCAGATATTCTTAAGCTAGAAAGTGTAATGTTTGGCACTGGCAAAGCTCACTTTGTAGAAGTGAAAGATAATGCCAAATACAAACTCCTTTCTGAAGCTGCTCAGAAGGCTGCTCTTGATAGTTCTGCAAAACTGGGTGGTATCACTACCCCTTTCAGTGCAACAGCTATGTTCACTGCGTATCAGTCTTATTTAACTATTTATATCAATGGCATTACTAGAAAGAATTATGCTTACTCTTTTAACTCTATTGCTGATTACAACTATGGCGTAGGTGTTCCTGATAATCAAGGAATCAAACAAAGAGAACTTGACATAGCAAGATATTTGATCCCTGGTGTTCAGGCTGTAGGAGATGATCTTCCTATCAATAACTGGAACAGAGAAAGCTCTGTGTATATGAAAACAAACATAGACACTACAGTTCTTCCTTATCCTGACAGAAGTCCTAACATGCTTTCTGGTATTACAAGTATTGTTACAGATAGATCAAGATTCACTATTTCAGAAATAGGAAATTGTGCAACACCAGCTAAAGAAGAACCGATACAGGTTGTTTCATATTATGCATCATTGAAAAACTCCATTGTTAATCAGTGGGGACAAATCTATTCATATGAAACAATTGATACAGGTTATCAATACATAATTAATTCACCTAACCCAATCACTACAGTGTTTGGTGGTGATACATTCATTAGCAGATTTGCATTCAAGACTAAGCTTCCATTCTTTATTGACAATAGGGTGAATGCTCCTGATGATAGCGACATCTTCTATGATGAGATAGGTAACGTTGCCTATCCTAGATACTGGCATTCTGCTAGATCAATTCTCGAGAACTACAGCATTCCTGGACAAGGAGTGATGGCAAACATCATTTCTTACAAGGCACATAATTTTGATTGTCCTAATGATGTTGGAACAGATGTGATTGTATCTACATCTACCACCACTACCACTAGTACAACGTTCCCTCCAGGTGGTCCTGGTGGAGTGACACCAAGTTCCACTATTACATATTATGATGGTTACTTCTATTTGTTTGCCTATGGTATTCCAAACTTCTATTGCGAAAGCTCTTACAATCTAGATTTAAGACAAGCATTCAATAATAGAGAAGGAGACTTCTGGCCACATGTTAGTACAGACATTCCAGATGACTGGGTTCAACAGAGCTTTGTGCCTATTGCACAGGACAACACCTACTATTACAATACAACATTCTCAAAGCAAAACAGAGAGAATACATTCACTCATCTACCTCCTGATTGGGAAGAGAAGTTCTGTTATACAAACTATCCATTCAGAGCCATCTATTCTGATGCACAAAACATCGATGCTGACAACAGAGTGAACAACTGGCTCATTTACAGAGCTATTTCTTATTTTGATTTCCCACAGAACTATGGAAATCTAGTGGCTCTTGATGGTATTCAGAACAGAGCTATTCTTGCAAGATTTGAGAATAAGACATTGATGTACAATAATCTTTTGACTATTGATACAAGCAATCCTCAAGCTGCTTATGTAGGTAATCCACTATTGTTTAGAGGAGCACCTCCTGTTGACTTTGCAGAAACTGATCTTGGATATGTAGGAAGTCAGCATAAGATGTTGTTAAAGATCCCACAAGGTCAAGTTACAGTGGATGCTAAGCGTGGACAAGTGTTCTTGATACAGGGAAATGATAGAAATATTAAAGGAACAGAAGCTGTTGATTTGTCTGGATTTGGATCAGGGATGAATAGATTCTTTGTTGAGCATCTACCATTCATGATATATAAGAGTTTTCCAGAAGTGAATATTGACAACCACTTCAAAGGAATAGGACTTCATGGTGTTTATGATGCTGTATATGACAGAGTGATTATCACTAAGCTTGATTATGCACCAAGGTCAAATAACATTCTATATGATCCAGTGGAGCAAGAGTTCTACATTAATAATGTTGTCAATGGACTAACCATCAGACAATACATCAATGTAAGTGATGAGCAATACTTCTGTAATGTATCATGGACATTGTCTTTCAATATGAATACAAAGAGTTGGATAAGTTTCCATAGCTATATTCCAAACTGGTATGTTGCTGAGAACAACTTCTTCTATTCAGGACAAAACAATTGCTGTGAAGACTTTGATTTCCTAGTGGGTTTATTGGTTCCAAATCCAACAACCACCACTACATCATCTACGTCTACAACAAGTACGTCTACAACAAGCACAACGTCAACTAGTACGACTACTAGTACGTCTACAACTAGTACAACTACTAGTACAAGTTCTACTACCACTACAACTACCACAGCTGAACCAACTACAACAACCACTACTACCACAGGAGAGCCAACTACCACTACCACTACTAGTAGTACAAGTTCTACAACTACCACAACTACAACACCATCTCCTACAACAACAACTACTACAACACCTGCTCCTACAGCTGAGTGTTATAAGTTAGATTCTGCACCGTTTGGTGGATGTACGTTTGTTTATAAAGATGAGAATGGTGCAACTATCACTCTTAACATTCCATCACAAGATGAGGGACTATGCTTCACCGCATGTGTAACTGAAGTGATAAGTGATGATTGTGGGTTCTTTGCTCAAGGCATTGGTTGTCTTAATCCAGAGTGTGATTGTAGTCCACCTCCACCTACAACTTCAACCACCACTACAACAACCACTACATTAGAGCCAACTACTACTACTACCACTACTGAAAGTCCATCTCCAACCACCACTACAACTACTACAGTTAGTCCACATTGTTATGTAATAGAAAGTGTACAAAGTGCTCCTGGTGAATGTTTTGATTGTCCTGGCTTCTTTGCAAGTACAACAGATACGTTTATAAAGTTTTATGATGGTTGTGGTGGAACTCAAATACCAGCTCCATTTGATATAAATGTAACTACACATTATAGCGATGCTTCAACACAAACTACATTTATACCTTCAGGAACTACTGGTAATGTATTGATTGCTACAAGTGATGTACAGTGTGAAGCTCCACCTACATGTGGTGAGATTACAAGTCCAACATTTGACTACGCTGTTGTAACACCTGTATCAGGAAGTATTAGTGAATGTTGTGTGGCGACAACCACTACAACTACAATATCTCCATCTTAAAATTAAATAAATCCACATGTCAAAGACTATTACAATAAAGCTAACCAAGACAGGCCCTAACTCAGGGCCTTTCACCATCACAGATGCGTATGGGAATGTTATTGCTTCTGGTGTAACACTTGAACAAGTGTCTACAGGCATTAGCTATATTGTAGATGATGATGTTGACTTAATTACAATTACTTCTGAAGGAAAGTGTGCTTATCAAAAATCATTTGCTGTTACAACTATTACAGAAGATGAGTATCAAAACACTCCTGTAGAAACTATCCAAACAGCATGTTTATGGAGACACCTTAATGATCATACTATCTACAACACCTTCTATGGACATATAGAACCATATATTATTGAATATCCTTTTGCATATCAATATCAAGATGAAATACTCCAGAATGTAAAAGATTACACCAAGGTGTATAAATATTTTACTGATCCTTATGGTGTGAGTAATGATGTATCAAGGATAGAACTTGACAATGCTTGGTTTAACAAAGCTGTTCTATACAACGGACAACAGTCCACTGGTATACTTGAGCTTGTACCAAAACCAATCAACAATTTGAATTCCTATCTACAATATCCTATATTGAATACTAATAGCAAGACAATCACTTTCACAAAGAGTGATAACTTCTATCAGTATAACACATTCTGGTCTGTAGTGAAGGATAAATCTGTTCCTCTGTTTGTGAGAACATGTCAATCACTTTCTCTCGATAAAGAAGTGAATCAAATCAATATGGACTATGGAGCAAGATCATTTAAGAAAGAACCTCTTAGAGCAAAAGAATTGAAAATAAGACACATTCTTGACAATCGATCAGATGCTCATTTAGTAAGTCAATTCATTATAGCACCAGCAGAAATCTCTTACAAGTAATATGAAAGGATGGTTAGATAACTTTGGTAAAGCAGACAACGCTAATGATTCAAACGTTAGCCTTTCTGAAGATTTTGTTGGCTTAGGATATAACACAAAGGGAAGAAACTATTCCCCTGCATGGGGAGGACAGTTTCAAAAAGGTGGTAATCTTCTCATGCAACAAACTATGCAGGGTGTTCAACCAACTCCCACTGTTCCATATTTAACAACAAAAGATCCAGCAGAGTTTTATAAAGCATGGATTCAAAGTCCTGAATATGCAAAAAGACAACTCCTTACAGGGTATTCTTCAGGAGAAGATTTAATCATCCGAGGTGGATATATGCCTAGTGCAGCAGCTTCGAGAGAATCTATATTAGGTTCTTTAGAAGAAATGACTCCTATTACATATAGCACAAGACAACCATCTGAAGCAAAGCCTGGAGGTTATGGAAGTCCTTCTTATGTCAACATCAATCCTTCTGATTATGTTGGCACAAGCAAAGAAGCTATTCTAGCTCATGAGCTTGCACACATTGCTGGAGCAAATAGACATTTGATGAGTGATAAAGAGCAGGAGATATTTAAGAAGTCAATGCTTCCTATGGCAGAACCTGTATTGTCTGGTGTACAAGGATCTAAAGAAAGAGAAGCTAGTATAAGAGCTCTTGAAGACTACATCCATTTACAAAAACCAGATGAAGCAAAAGCTGATTTAGGTGCTCTTCGATTCATGATGTACGACAAAGGCATCTATGATATTACAAAAGGAAAAAAGTTTACAGACGAAGACTTTGAAAAAGCAAAACAAAGTTTTGGAAAAGACAGAGTGTTTAAAAGACTCACTGATAGAGTGGGTAAGAAAAACTTTGTCAATCTTATGAACACTATTGCTCTTGCAGATGAGGAAGGGGCTCCAATCGCAATGGGTGGTATGTCTATTCCAGGTTCTGTAGGATTCACATACGCACGTACAGCTGGTGCTGCTCCTAGTAATGGTCCATACGCAAAGAAGACAAAAGCTTCTGCACAGATAGGGAAGAATGTTAAAAAAAACGATCCATATCTCTTGTACAAAAAAGATGCAACAAATATAGATACTGGTATTGCTGATAAAATTGCAGGACTTGAACTTAAAATGAGTCCTGAATATCAACGTTTAAAATATTTACAAAGCCTACCTCAGCTAAGAGAAGCTCCTGGTCTTCTGGAAGAACTTATTATAGAAGGATTAGCAATTGCTGATATTGCAACAGACTTGATGCAGGTGGGAAACTTTATTCCTAATCCAATGGCACAAGGTGTTGGAAAAGCTGGAAACATTGTTGGAAGTGGAGTAGATCTTGTGCAAGCTGCAATGAGTTCTCGTCAAGGAAATTATCTTGATGCTGCAATCAATTTAGGTAGTGTTGGATTAGCTGGAGGACTTGCATCAAGTACATTTAGAAGAAACAGTAAATACTTACAACCAGGTCAGCCATTATATCCTCTAAGTCCACAAGCTTTTGGAAGCTTGAGTAGAACAAATTACATAGAACCTTTTCGAAAGGTTGGTAAAATGACTGACAAGAACCTGTTAGCTAATAAAGCCCTTTTAGGTCTTATTGGTGCAGAAACAGTATATGATGCTATTCCTCAAAAAGAATATGGTGGAGATATACCTTCTGCACAGAATGGCGAAGAGGATATTAAGACAATCGATCTTCCTGAGATTGTTGTAACTCCTTACGATGAACAATATCCATTCTATCAATCTCTTTCTAATGAACAGAAGAGATATATCAACGATAAAGGTCCAATAGGAAGAGCAATTAGAGCTATTGCTACCACTGGTAAAAAAGGACAAACTGCTAAAGATATATCTAGTGCTGTAAGAAATTTTCAACAAACTGGAGCAGAGTTTACTGGAATCCCAGGAACTATTAGATTTTCAGACAATCCTCTTGAAAAATTAACAGGCACAGGAAAAACTATTTTGGATCTTGCAATGGTGGCACCAGGTTTTGGAAATCCGCTTTCTGCAATTACAGGACCACTTGTTTATGGATTAAATGATGGAATAAATCCTATAACAGGAGAACAAATGTTCAGTCAAGAAAACTTGGAAGGAACATTTGATACGTTAGATGCGCTTGGTATGGCTACTGGAGCAATGACAGTATTAAAACAACCAGTTCAACAGGCTTTAAGAACATCTGGGAAATTGCTAACAACTAAAACTCCTTTAAAAAATACTTATAAGATAAATCCATTTGCTGTAAAAGAGCCAGATGTAATTTTAACTAGAACTCAAAAACCAGGACAAACAGCTGAATTAAGAAGATTAGACGAACTTGAATCCAAAGGTCTTGATAATCTTGATTTCATGGAGAGATATGAATACAATCAAATTCTTAACTCTCCTGTTGCAAAAGCACCAGGTTATGCAAGAGGATTTAGTTCAGATTTAGGAGATATAGGTTACTATTCAGATCCTGCTATTCAAACTACAAGAGGATACGAGGGATTTCCTGAAATATTAAAGATGAGACTTCCTGCAACAGAAGCAGCAAAATTTAATGTTGCACAAAATCCATTGCAAGGATATATTTCTTATGCACCAAAAAGAGAGTTTTTGTTGCCAAAAGACTTGGTATATTCAGCAGAAAGTTTTACTCCCACTGTAGGATATGGTGTTGGGCCAGCAGGATTTCGTGGACCTGGCTCTCTTAGTCATTTTATTAGAACAGCAGATGCTGAACAAAGACTAGCAAATATACCTCATTGGTTAAGAGGCTATCCTTCTATTGCAAATAAATCATCTGTTGGCCTTTCTATGATTGATCCTTCACTGATTTCAGGTGGAGTAGGATTACTAAGAAAACCAGTTCAACTAGGAGCTAAAGCAACACAATCAAGTTTTGGAGAATTATTTCGAGGAATTAATCCAGCTAATTTAAAAACTCAATCAGGTCTAGATTGGAGTAAAAGATGGTATGAACATCCAGAAACATTACAGAGAAAAATAAAAATAGCTTCTTCTGCTAATTTTAGAGATTTTGATGATGGATCAATAAAAAGATTTTCAAATGATTTTATAGAAAATGCTAAAGAAAGCTTAAATCAGTATCAACCCAAATCATATATAGATCTTTTAAAAGATAAGGGACTTAAAGAATATTTAGAGTATTTTCTAAATACTGGAGGCTTATCTTATGGAATACCTGATCAAATATATGTAAATAGGGCAATGTATTTTCCATTTAATAAAAAAGGTTTAGAATCAGTTAGAACTCATGAGTTAAGTCATTTAGTAAATCGTAATGGAAGAGCACTGACGTTCCCTGAAGAAGATATGTTATTAAAGCCTTTTGGATTTGAAGATAATGTGCAAAGGGTTAATACTATAAAAGAAGTTAAATCAAAATCTAAAAAGAAATGGATTTCTTATTATACTAAACCTACTGAAATAAAAGCCAGAATGGATCAAGCAAGATTTGATCTAAATCTATCTCCTGAAGATCAATTCACTCCAGAGATGTTTGACGAAATATCAAAGAAGAATAATTTCTATGGAATGAGAAAGTATATAAAAGATAAAAAATCTTTTGTTGACTTAATGAATAATTTCTGGGCAGTTCCAGCAGTTGGTGTAGCTGTTGGTGCACAGGCAGTTGACCAACAAAAAAATGGTGGTATAATTAAAGATAATCAAGGATATTGGAATCAAGATAACTGGGGACAACCTGTTGAGATAGGAAGCAACAACATTACAATGGAAGGAGTGTATGAACCTCTCCTTGGCATCTCTGACACTGGTGACACTAAGCTTATGCAACCAGGAAAGAATTACAAGTTCAAGGGTAAGAAGGTTACAGAGTTTCCTGTTGCTGAATTGGGAATCAATGATTTAGATGCCTACCCCATGAAAAAACTAAATCAATTACTTAACTTTACAAATAACCCAGACAAGGATAACTGGCTGGATAAATACAACTGATATGAAGGCTCAAATTTTAAAGATAGCAGGTGTTAAGTCTGAGAAGGAATTCTACAAGAAATTCCCTACAGAAGAATCTTTTATGAAGGTTCATGGGAAAGCTTTGAAGAAAGCTCAAATAGGAGCTATGATTCAAGGGAGTATAGCTCCTCAGTTTAATCCTCAACCAATTAACTTTCAGCAGTTGTATGACCAGAATGATATGTTCATCACTGGATCGACACAAGATATGCGTAAACAAGAAGCAATGGATTTAGCAAATCTTGAAGTACAGCAGAAGATGGCAAATAAAAAATCAGGACTTGTTGATTCACTCACTCAGTTAGGAAATGCTTTAGGCAGTGCTTCTAAAGAAGATGGTGCCAAGAATGGTAAGAAGTTAAAAAAAGCTATAACAGGTAAGGAGATTGTTGGCGGAATTAATAAAGGTATTGGTAAGGCTGGTGGACCAGCTGCTGTTGCTCAGAACATTGGTAACATAGTTGGAGGAATCCAACAAATGCGTGATGAGAAAAACATCATGAAAGAAGCTCAGCAAATGGCTGGTGTTAGTGATGTTGCTCTTCAAGCTTCTATGACACGTCCAGAGCAAGTTCAAAAAAAATATGTTCGACCAGAAGATAATATAAACACTGGATCAGAGTTCTTTCCAATTTATGGTGTAGGAACTGTAATTAGCAGAAATGGCACAGAGATAGCAAACACGTTTGCTCCTAACACTATCTATACAGATTTAGAAGAAGCTAAGAATGGTATTTCAACTGCTTCTAATGGAGGAGGATTTTTTTCCAATTTGGGAGATCCAAACTTCTTACAAAAAAATAAAACAACAGGTGAGAAAACTTTTATTTCTAAGTTCCAAGAACAAGGAGGAGGAGATGCTCTTTCTCAACTAACTTCTCGTATTGGGAATCCAAAAGGATATGGTCCTAGTGGTGCTAGTAGAGTGGGTGGTGGTATTGGAAGTGTAGCAGGTACAATTATTGGTGGTCCAGTAGGAGGAATGATTGGTAAGTTTGCTGGTGAAAAGATTGGTGATCTTGTTGATAGAAAAGCTGAGAAGACAGAGCAAGCAAGAGGTGTAATTGATAGAAATATTACATCAATGGCTTTCAATCAGGGTGTCCAAGGATTGCAACAACAAAACTATTCTTATGTAAGAGATGGTGGTATGATAAATCCACAAGTGGCAACATCACTTGAAGGTATACCATTGACAAGACTATTTGCTCCTGATCCAACTATGGATACATTGCGTGCAGGTGGACATTTGAAAAGTTATACTCCTCCTAGTGAACGTGCTATGTACACAGGAAGAGATAAGTTTGCTATGGGTGGTGATCTTGAAACCCATTGGGGTGGATATGCTGAACCTATGTCTTACAATCCATATCTACCTAATGGTGGAGAAACTGTTATGTTCAGAGGAAAGTCACATGACGAATCTGATGGAAGAGGTAACACAGGAATTGGAATCACTTATGGTGATAGTCCTGTAGAAGTGGAAAGAGGAGAACCAGCTGTACAACTTCGTAATGGTACAGATGGTGATAGCAGCTTAACTGTATATGGCAACCTACAAATACCAAGCTTTGGTGCATCTCTAATTGGTGATGACAAAGCAAAGGGGAAGAAGTTTAAGAACTATGTTGCTGAACTTTCCAAGACTGAACAGAAGCAGAATAAAATTGTAGAAAAGTCCACTGAGAAACTTGACAACTTAGAAGTGATTACACCTCAAGATTTACTTTCTTTTGAATCATACAAAGCAAATATTCTTGGAGCTAATATGAAGCTCAAAGACATTGCTAAGAAGAAACAAGACCTTGCTTCTCTACAGGCTGCTATTAATGACACAGCTGAGGAATACAATCTTGTAGCTGATGATTTAGCAAAGGGTAAAGTGAAACAAGCTAAGAAAGGAGCCTCTATTGCAAAGGCACAACTTGGAGGTACGTATGAAGATATTAGCGATAAGATATACAGAGATGCATTAGCATTGGAACCTTTGTTTATAGAAGAAGTTGATCCAAGTATGAATCTTGATGAAGTTGCTGTAAGTGCATCTAAGCTGCCTCCAACAATACAGGAATTAAGAAATAGAAAATTAACACCTGGTAATTATCCACAATACATTTATGCAAATACTCCTGTTCAAAAAACAGAAGCTGAAGATGGTAAAATTGATTGGATGACACTTCTTAACCAGGTTATTCCTTATCTAAGACCTAGTAATGCACAACCTCTTGACCCACGTCAATTGGCTGGTGAAATGCTTGCTCTTGCAACAAATCAAGTGGAGCCTGTACAAGTGCAGACTATCCAACCACAATTAAACGTTCCTTTTGATATTTCTCTACAAGAGATTATTAATGAGAACGAGGCTGATTACAGAGCTGCTCAAAGATTGTTTGGTTACAACCCAGCTGCTTTAGCAGCTTTGAATGCTCAGAAATATCAAGCTAATCAAAAAGTGCTTGGTGAACAATTCAAATTGAATCAAGCTATAAAGGATAAAGTGTATGCTGAGAACAGAAATCTTCTTAATCAGGCTAATCTTAACAATCTACAGGCTTTTGATCAGCAATACAGCAGACAACAAGAAGCTCTTTCTAATACAAAAGCTACGTCACAAGCTGCTCTCAGTTCTATTGCTTCTAAGTATATGCAGAATCAGTTGGAAAATAGAACTCTTCAAACATTTGAGAACCTTTACAACTATAGATTTGATCCACGTTTCAGAGCAATGAACATGAATACTCTTGCAATATTTGATACCATGATAGATGATTTAACTCCTGCGCAACAGAAAGCTCTATCTGAAAAACTAGCTTTAGCATCTGCTAAAGCAACAGGAGCTAGTTCTACAACAACCAATACAACCACAATTAGAAATGGTGGTATTGTAAGAGCAACCAAGTAATTTGTTAAATTTGATAAAATAATATACAATGGCTTCATTCACAGATGTAATACCCCAGTTTAACCCATACATTCAACAGCTTCCTGTTGAAGCAATGGTTCAGGTTGGTATGGAGAAGCAACAACGCTACGATCAAGGGATACAAAGAATCCAATCACAGATAGATCAAGTTGCAGGACTGTCTCTTTACAGAGATGCAGATAAGCAGCAATTGCAATCTAAGCTGAATGAACTTGGGGCAAAGCTAAAGACTGTTGCAGCAGCAGACTTTTCTAACTATCAGTTAGTAAACTCTGTAGCAGGAATGGCTAGTACTATTATGAAAGATCCAATACTCATTGCTGGTGTTCAGTCTACACAAAACATTAAGAACAACGAGAAACTCATAGAGGAAGCCAGACAGAAAGGTGAGCTCACTCCTGATAACTTAGACTTTTATAATAAGAAACTTGCAGCCTATGACAATGCTGGACTATTTGATGAGAGAGGTAAGCCTATAGTTTTCAATTCTAAATATGATCCTTTTTTTGATATTGATAAATTTGCAAGAGAAACTTTTGATGCTGTAAAGCCAGATAACTACACTTATGATGAAGTCTTTCAAAAAGATGACAAGGGTAACACTGTCTATTCTCCTATAATGACTAGGCTGAAGAAAGAAGGTAGATTTCCTAAAAAAGTTAGAGAAACTATTGATCAAATATTTTCAAACCCAAGAGTTTCAAAACAACTTCAAATCACTGGAGAATATAATTATAAAGGGTATTCTCCTGAAATGATGAAACAAAAAATAATCAATCAAGAAAGTGCTTTTATTCAAGCTCAAAACTTTCAGATTGCTGAACTTGCTCTTATGAAAAATGGGGCAACTGATGAACAGAAAAAACAAATTGATGATCAAATAAGAAATATTGAAAACTTTATATCTAAAAATAGAGAACAATATAATAAGTTAAAAGAAGCAGCTGATTCAAATCCTGATGCAGTGAGAGGTTACTTCCATGAAGATGATGTAAGGAACAGATACACAACTATGTTTGGTTACGAAAACATCATTGAAGAAAAGATGTCAAATCCTGGTTGGGAAGCTAATTATAAAATGCAACAAGCAGCCTTTGAAAGACAGAAATTTTATACACAGCTTGATTTTGAAAAGCAAAAACATAAAGATAACATGTTGATCAAAGAGCTCGAACTTGCACAGCAGTCTGTTAAGAATGCTGGTGGAGATTGGGAGCTTTCTAACATGCCAGCAGACTTTGATATAGTAGCCACCTTTGAAAAAGACTATGACAGAGCTTCTGATAACTTTGTAACTTCATCAAAAGGGTTTATATGGGATGCTATTTATTCACAAATGGGTGATAATGAAGCAAGATTCCAAAAACTAATTGATTCAGGAAATAGCAGAGAAAAAGCTATTGACATCATCTTAAAACAAGATGCTAAGAAACAAGGAATGGATGATGTTGAATTTGTAACTACTTGGGGTAACAAAGCTGTTCAAGAAATTAATCGTTCAGGTGGAATTGTTCGAGATGATTTATTAGCTTCTTATAATTCATATACATCTGCTAAGAAAGGTTATGAGGATTTAGGAGTGGTGAAAAGTCAAGTGGATGCAGTGACTGCTTCTCAGACTGATCAAAGTATTTTGAAACTATTGAGTGGTGATGAAATTAAACCACAAATAATTAAATTCAGAGGAAAGGATGTACAATTAAGTAAAGAAGATATTGTCGATCTTGGAGTATATGCTCGTGGGAATAAACATGTATTTGGCTTCACCATAGATGATGGAGCTATACAGGCTGCTGATGCTGCTTACAAAAGACTTGAAAGAAATGGAAAGGCTTATCTAGCAGACTATGTAATGAGAAATGCAAACATTGGAGATAATAATGTTCTTTCACAAGTTGGAGAGTTTTTTGGAGCACCTGGAATGTTTAACATAGTAGGTGCTATAAGTAAAACTGCTAGACAAATTGCATCCCCAATTGAAACATTTAGAGATGATTGGAATGCAGCAGTTGGTGATACAGTCTTTGACTTTTCACAAATTGAAAAAGTGTTTGATGGAATTAATAATGATCAGTATTCACAAGCACTTTCTACAAAAGCTGAAGTGTTGAGAAATGTTTATGATGTTAATTCTAATTTGAAAGCTTCACTACTCACTGGTAATGCTGAAGCTGATAGAAGTATATTAGGTAATGTCAAAAGATTAGCAGGAGCCTATGCAGCAGCTGGTCAAAATGCAAGTGGTACATTTGATGATTTTTCATCGTTAGTTGGTGGTATAACTGATTCAAAAGACTTAAATTTAGAAGTTGAAGCATACGATGCTGGTGGCGGACAATCACAGTTTGTGATTACAGCTTATGGAGAAGGTAATAAAAAATCTAGCATGGTTATCCAAGCAGACGAAGCTTCTAGATTTGGTTTAGTCAATCCTTACGTTAGTAATTCTGTATCGATTCTTCAGAGTAGAATTAACTCTAGAGGTGGTAAAACATCATATGGAAATCCTAACAACAAGGATACTTATATTATTGGAGATTCATACTTCCAAAAATCAACAGGAGATTTTCCAATGCTGATAAATTCTCCGTATAATGTGATGGCAAACATAACTAATTCAAACGGTATGTACTATGGTAAAATATTCGCACAAGATCCAGCCACTGGAAAAAGTGCTGATGTCTTTACTACGCCTCCAGCAGATCTAGAAACAATTTACAATTCATTAAGATCATTGGACAACAACTTTGTAAGATCATTAATTTCGAATAAATAGTAATAATGGAAGAAGAAAGAATTGTAAATCTTGGAGGGGTGAATCAACCCATTCCATCGCCTGGTACTTTACAAAATCCTGGTAATCAAATTCCTGGAAATTCTCCTTCCCCTAGAGATATGTTTCTAGGAATAATGAAGCAGAACCAGTCAACTAGTGTTGCTCCTATCCCAACATCTTCTTTCTACACTGGTAAGAGATTTGAAGAAACTAGACCATTCACTGACTATGAAGAGATGGCTGCTCAACAGCAATCTACTTTTGATCAGTATAGAAATGGTCTTGGTAAAATGGTTGGTCTTGCAGCAACATCATTTGTTTCTGGTACAGCAGGTTTACTTTACGGAATTGGATCAGCAGCTTCTACATTAAAGTTTTCAAATCTTTATGACAATCCTGTTACAAGACTTATGGATCAAGCCCAGTCTGGTATGGAGGATTATTTACCAAACTATTATACTAAAGCAGAACAAGATGCTGAATGGTGGTCTCCAGATAACTGGTATACAGCAAACTTTTGGGGAGACAAGGTTTTTAAAAATATTGGTTATGGTATAGGTTCAATTTATGGAGGTGCTGCTTGGACAAAAGTTTTTAAATTAATAGGGCAAGCAAATAGTCTTGTTAGAGCAGGTAAAGGAATGGAAGCTGCTGCTAATATCGAGAAGGCTATGCAGATTGTACCTAAGACACAAAAACTATCTGCAATAGAGAATACATTAGCAAACCTTTCACAAGGTACTAAAGACATTATAAGAAATAATGGTGATAGATTCTTAACTTCTGCAATGGGTACTTTTGGAGAATCTTCGATTGAAGCTCTTCAGAAGATGAATGAGTTCAGAAATTCTGCTATACAAGAATATAAGAATAAATTTGGATATGCCCCAGAGGGAGAAGACCTTAATGAGATAAATGCTTTTGCTGAAAAAATAGGTAATTATGTATGGGGAATGGGCACTATTCTTCTTACAGGATCAAACTACATTCAACTTCCTAAAATCTTAGGTTCTTCTAGAAAAGTTGAGAAAGCATACATAAATAAAATTGCACAAGAAGGGTTAGGAAAGGAATTTGCTGAACAGCTTCCAAAAACAAGATTTGGAAAATTAGTTGACACTGCAACAGGTCTTAGTAGATTCTTAGTTTCTCCAACAGAAGCTTTTGAAGAAGGGATGCAGTTTGCTATTGCCACAGGAGTTGATGATTATTTTGACAGAGCATACAAGAATAAAGAAGAGCTTGGTACATTCCTAGAAACTGTCTATGGTGCTATGGGAAATGTATTTGGAGAAGGCATTGATAAAACTCTAAGTACAAAAGAAGGCATTGAAAGTATAATTATTGGCTCTCTTGCTGGAGGCATTCAGCAGGCACCTATGTCTATTTATAGAGAAGGTCTCACTGGTAGAGGTGGAGTCAAAGCTAGGAATACAGCTATAGCTATACAAGAATTAAACAAGAGAAATATTGATTCTGCTTTGAAAGAACAAGCAGACTTCATGGCTATTGGTATAGGTTCTCAATCAATGAGACAACAAGCAATAGAGAACAATGATATTCTTTCAGAAAAAGATTACGAGAAAGATTTTACACTATCCTACTTGATGCCTCGTGCTAAGTATGGTAAGATGGACAGTGTCTATAACGAGCTTGACTACTATAAGCAGCAGGCTCTTATGGGTGGATTCGAAGAGTTACAGAGTGCGGGTATTGCATTTGATGGAGAAACCAAAGAACAATTCATACAAAGAATTGGTAATCTAGAAAATACTGCTAAGGCTGTTGATAAACATTACGAAAACATTAATCTCAACTATGCAGGTGAAGTACAAACTGATGAAGAGGGAAATGTTGTAAAGGATGCAAAAGGTAATCCACTTAGAAAATATTCTCCTATAGTAGTCGACAAACTTGTTTATGCAGCAAGTAAGATTGATGATTATTCTCTAAGAATACCAGCTGTGAATGCTGAGCTTGCAAAAGCTAACATACCAACTGTTAACATCTTACAGGAAATTCTTGAAAACAACAAACCAAATAAAGAGTCTGTAAAAGAAGCTTTGGATCAGATTAACGCAATGGACGTTACTAATGATGTTAAAGATGATTTAAAAAGATCTCTTTCTGATGTTATTGAATTGTCATTGAGAAGAAAACTCTTCATAAACCAATACAATGATATTAAACAGAAGCCATTGAACTACAGCTATGTTAGTACATCTGAAAGAGTTCGTGAGATGGGAACTGTTGAGGTGACTCAGAAAGAAGGTAGAAAAAGTGTAAGTAAACCATTTCAAGTGGGCCAAGAGTATTCTCTAGCTGAGCCTATTAGACTTGATAATGGTAAACTAGTTCTTGCTCCTAAGATTACAATACTTTCTGAAACACTGGGTGGTGAGTTTGAGGTGAGACTTCCTGATGGCAGAGAAGTATTTCTCCCACCCTTAGAATTTAAAACATACAACATCACTGAAGAAGACAATACATCTCAAGAGCTTGAGGATATATTAAATCAGTCTATTGATGAGGTGTTTGAATATCCTGCATTCAGAGATGTTTTTCAGAAGCCAGCAGAAGGTTTAAATAAACTTGAATATGTAAACTCCATTGGTGATCAAAAATTCACCAAAGCTGTATTAAACAGATTTAACAGACTTGCTAAAGATCTTCTTGAGAAACAAGCTAAAGCAAAAGAAATAGCTGACAGAATCAAAGAAGCTAAATCTTCTCTTGACAAACAACAAGAAGAAATCTCTGCTAGCCAAACATTCCCTGTAGGCACTCTTCCAGAAGATGCTGGAGAAAGAGTTGACACAGGTGAAACTGGTAAGATGAAAGCTGCTGTAGAATTCTTTGACTCTAGTACTACAGAGTCTGAAGAATTTGAAGATCTTACAAAGTCTCAACCTCATGTAGTTAGATCAAGAGTGTTCTTGAATAACGCTAGAAAGTTTAAGAATAGAAATAAACTTAGAGCAATTGTATTCACATACAACCAAGAAGAATCTCTTGGCTTGTCTGGTGTTACAGCTTTGTCATTTAAAATGACACAAGAACAAATTGATGCTGATAAAGCTGCTTTTGAAACCAAAGTCACGAATAAGGACAATGGATTTGTAGGAATGGTGTTTGTTGAGCTTGATGGTAAGAAGCGATACTTTGTAGATCAAGATGGAAAACGCATTGGTGAGGTGGGTCAACAAGTTGATCTTGGTAAGGTGGTATTTCAAACTATGCCTAGCACATCCATCACTAATAGTAGAGGAAATGATAGATATAGAAAAGACGAGAAAGATAGTTTTGTAAGATTTGCGCAAGTTTGGAGAAACAGACGTGTAGAGCTAATGAAGCCTTCTACAGTTCCTCCAACTCTCGAATTCAGAATCTCAGCAGGTATTCCTGTTTCTCAAAAGGAGGGTGACGTATATAAGAAGAATGCTGTCACTAGCAATCTAGTTGATGAAACTGCAATAGCAACCATCCCAGGACTTGTTAATGTTGTTACCACTGATACTATTCAACACAATGGTAGAATTGTAAATTCTAAAAAGGGATATGTCTACATTCAAAGTGGAGACCTTCTTCAATATCTAAACAACAACAAGCTTGGTAAGAAAAAAGCCACTACAATGTATGAGGTTATCAAGTCTGCTGTAACAAGACTTGAGAAAGATGCTAGTGAAGGAAAAGCTCCTAAGTTTAACACTAACGAGCTGCTATTTATAAATAACGTTCTTAATTTAAAAAATCCTAAAGGAGAGCTAAAAGATAATCAGATATGGTTTGATTTAGATAACCTTGCTGTTAAGCTTGGTAAACAAACATTTAAGTTCTCAGAACTAGCCTCCAAAGAACAAGAGATTATTGAACAGCTTTCTGAAATGTATCACTCTGCAAATGCTAAAACATTGCGAAGTGAAAGTTCATTCTTTGAATACTTCTTTGAAGATGGAAAGCTACAGGAAAGAGAATGGAAGAACTATCAGTCCTACCTTGTGTCTGGAAAAGACAGAGCTGTATCTGATATTCCATTTGTAACTATTGCAAATCCAACAGCCGCACAACCTTATGCGTTTGCAGGTAAGTATGCTACACTAGTCAACTTTGAGACTGGTGATGAAGGATATGTACCAAGTGAGAAAGAACAAGAGCCTCCTAAACCCTCTAAGTCAGGAGCATCAACAAAACCATCTGATGTAATTGAATCTGACGTTCCTGTTGTAGTGAAGTTGACTAACAAAGAAGGAGAAGAATTTACTGTCAGTCTTAATGATGGTGGTGTGAACACCATTCCTATGTTTGGTGGTGATTTTACTTTTAAGGCTAACATTCTACCAACTGGTGAAATAGAAATTGACACAATTTCTCCAGAGACTAATGCAGAAACAATTCAGAAGTTTGCTAATGTTCCTGCTAAGATGGCAGTTGCTAGAAAGAAATATCCTACAGCAACAGAAGGATTGAATGATATTGACGCAGCTACAGTGTTCTACATTGGTGAAGCAGCAGATAAAATAGAAGCTGCAATTAATGCAGGACAAGCTCAAGCCCCTGCTGCTCCAGAAGCCCCTGTTTCTGAAGAAGTCGAACCTACTGAACAACCAGCTGCTGA
>Ga0194117_10000634_pt1 | contig 44921 bp, 41 predicted proteins | sample TA2MahsurfametaG_FD_160579 | JGI IMG/M metagenome (GOLD analysis project Ga0194117, IMG submission 160579) | Freshwater microbial communities from Lake Tanganyika, Tanzania - TA2015009 Mahale N1 surface | ecosystem: Environmental > Aquatic > Freshwater > Lake | place: Tanzania: Lake Tanganyika... | reverse complement strand
GTCGAGGCCTCAATCGGTCACATACGCGATCTCCCGCAGCGCGCTGCCGATATCCCAAAGGAATATAAGAAATTCCCTTGGTCGCGCGAAGGTGTAGATATCGAAAATGACTTTGCGCCGCTCTATGTCATAAATCCAGATAAGAAGCAGAAAGTCCAAGAACTCAAAGACCTTCTAAAAAAGTCTGATGAGCTAATCCTCGCCACCGATGAAGATCGGGAAGGTGAAGCTATTGCATGGCACCTGATGGAGATTCTTCGCCCAAAGGTTCCCGTTAAGCGGATGGTTTTCAATGAGATTACAAAAGAGGCAATCCTTAAAGCAGTAGATGAAACAAGGGATATCGACCAACGCTTAGTCGACGCCCAAGAAACACGGCGCGTTCTAGACAGACTCTATGGCTACCGCCTTTCGCCAGTTCTTTGGAAAAAGGTAATGCCCCGAATCTCAGCCGGCCGCGTTCAATCTGTTGCTACTCGCTTAATCGTGGAACGAGAGCGCGAGCGTATGACTTTCATAGCCTCAACTTGGTGGGATTTAAATGCACTCACAGATCAAAACTTCAACGCAAGGCTCATCTCGGTCGACGGGAAGCGGCTTGCTACAACTAATGATTTTGACTCAAATGGAGCTTTAAAAGAAAAGAGCGCAAATCAAATCCTCCTTCTTGATGAAGCCGAAGCAAGTCACCTAGCAACCTCGGTAAAAAATGAAAAACTAACCGTTAAGTCAATCGAAGAGTCACCCAGAACTGAACGTCCGAAACCACCATTCACAACTTCAACGATGCAACAAGATGCGGGGAGCCGACTTGGTTGGGGCGCACAACTAACGATGCGAATCGCTCAGAGCCTTTACGAAGGTGGATACATAACTTATATGCGCACCGACTCTGTAAATCTCTCCGAAACCGCAATCAAAGCTGCAAGAAGTTCTGCTAAATCTCTTTACGGCGCCGATCACATCCCAGACTCACCAAGATTCTATGAAGGAAAAACAAAGAATGCCCAGGAAGCACATGAAGCAATCCGCCCCGCCGGAGATAGCTTCAAAACTCCAGGTGAGCTAGCTCCAGAACTAACAAGAGACCAACTAGCTCTCTACGACTTAATTTGGAAACGAACCGTCGCATCCCAGATGTCTGATGCAAAGAAGATGCAGGCCCGCGTCGACTTTGATGTAAAAACCAGAGAGGGTAAAGATCTAATCTTTAGGGCAAATGGCTCAGTCGTAACCTTCCCCGGATTTCTTGCTGCTTACGAAGATGTTACCGAAGAAAAGAATGAAGATGAGACCGATAAGCGCCTACCTTCGATGCAAGAAGGTCAGAAAGTAAATGTAACTGAGTACAAGTTTGAGTCACATGAAACAAAACCGCCTGCTCGTTATACCGAACCAACCTTGGTTAAGAAACTTGAAGAACTCGGGATAGGAAGGCCCTCAACCTTCGCCTCAATCATCCAGACAATTCAAGACCGTGGCTACGTTGTAAAACGAGGAAGGGCCCTAGTCCCTACATTCTTAGCGTTTTCTGTCACCGGCCTTCTAGAGCAACATTTCTCCAAGCTCGTCGATTACGAATTCACTGCAAGTATGGAAGAGGATTTAGACAAGATTGCTAACGGGGAAGCCGAGCGCATTCATTGGCTCACTAACTTCTTTTATGGCCACGATAATCAACCTGGCCTACAAGATCTCGCCGCCGACCTCGGCTCGATTGATGCGCAACAGATAAACACTATGAAGATGGGCGAAGATATTGAAATCCGCGTTGGTCGCTACGGCGCATACCTGCAACAAGGCCAAGGTGATGACCGTAATTTCGCAAACATTCCTGAGGGAATGGCTCCTGACGAATTAACCCTGCCTAAAGCTATAGAACTTCTTGCTGCACCCTCTGGCGAACGCGAACTTGGAACTGATCCAACAACAAGTCTTCCCATTATCGCAAAGTCAGGACGCTTCGGCCCTTACATAACCGAAGTTCTTCCTGAAGAAGAGGGAAAGAAGAAAAAGAAAGAAGTTAAAGCTAAGACTGCTTCACTTCTATCAACCATGACCTTAGATACAGTAACTCTTGATGATGCTTTAAAACTTTTATCGCTACCTAAAGTTCTTGGAACAGATAGCCAAACCGGCGAAGAAATCACAGTCCAAAACGGAAGATACGGTCCCTATCTAAAGCGAGGCACCGACTCTCGAACTCTTACATCAGAGGATCAACTATTCTCAATAACTCTCGATGAAGCTGAGGAAATCTATAAACAGCCAAAGGTAAGACGGCGAGGAGCTGCCAAGCCGCCTCTTAAAGATCTTGGCGCCGACCCTGAGACTAAACGCCAAATCATCATCAAAGATGGCAGGTTTGGAATGTATGTAACCGACGGTGAAACCAACGCGACACTTCGTCGCGGCGACACCGTAGAAGCAATGACTATCGAGCGCGCCCTTGAACTTCTAGCCGGGAGAAGAGCTTGGGAGATAGAAAATGGCGGCGCCCCAAAGAAGAAGAGCTCGCGAAAGAAGAAAGCCCCAACTCTTACCGAGAAGACAATAAGTGATGCCGGAGCGAAGCGAAAGGCAAAGAAGAAGTCCTCAGGAAAATCCAGAAAGGATTCATGAGATTTGAGGAAGCACAAACTCCTCGGCAACATATCTTCCAAAAGGTATAGAACTTGTCCAGCCGGGCGACACGGCATTTAAAACATGGGTTGAATTTAGATAGTTTCTAACCACGAAATCCTGCTCCAACTTTCCCGTTGGAAGATGTACAAGCTGCGAACGAATACCGGGAGGTTTTCTAACCCAGCCTGACACTTCAGATGCCACCGGAACTAAGCGTGCAGATTGTTTGACGATTTCTCTACGCAACAATTTAGGCCACTCGCTCAATACAATTTCAGAGAAATCATGCGAGTTGCCTCGCACTATTGATCGAACTCCCCGGAAAGCTTCCAACATATCTGGAATGGACCACCGCTTAAAAAGCGAATATTGCTCACGACCGAGTATAGGAATTGCCGTAGGCCCAATTTTTACTTTGCCGTCGATGGTTAACGTGAAATGAACCCCAAGAAATGGGTTTATTGTATGCGGCACGGGGTAGACAAGAGTTCTTAACGGCAATTTCTCTGAAGAAACTGCACGATATAGGCCCATAAATGGAATCATCGCATAATCCTCAGCAACCCCAACCTGTTTACCTATTCGATCAGATTGAGCTCCAGCAGCATTGATGAAGTGGCCAAACGAGTATTGATTATCGGAAAGACAAACCTCACCTCCACTCAGTGAAAGCTTTATCTCATTTCCTGTTCTAACCTCACCACCCATTCGTTCCAACCGTAATCGCATCGCTCTGATTACTTCATGCGAATCAGATATCGCGGTATTTGGAGACCAGAGAAATCGTCGATGAGTGCGAGCGAGTGGTTCGTACTTAGGAAGTTTCTCCCCGTCAAATATCTCTAAATCAACTCCATTTGCTTGGCCGCGCTCAAAGAGAGTTTCTAATCTTCGCTCCTCATCTTCATTTTGAGTTACAACAACTTTTCCACATTCAACGACAGGGATTCCCTCTGCGCGGCACAATTCTTTAAGTTCCCTATTTCCATCGCGACAAAATCGCGCCTTCAATGAGTCGGGCGAATAGTAAAAACCTGCGTGTAATACTCCGGAATTTCTACCACTTGCATGTTTTCCAAGAGTCTTTTCTTTTTCAACAACTAGAACCTTTAATCCAGGCTTTGATTCAAGGAGAGCAGTAGCCACAGATATACCAACTACTCCTGCACCCGCAACAATCACATCAAAGTGCTCACGAGCCACGGGAAGAGAGTAGTGTCCAAAGCCCCATTAGGCTTGGTCTGTGTCAGGCACAGTACCCAGTCCAGCAACTGGATCAATTAGAGCAAGCGAACATGTTTTACGTATTCCAGCTTTTCGAAAGCTCTGGAACGCAATGTCCTTTTCCTCTTTTGGTGATTGGCTTGGCCTGCTTGCAACGACAGCCCTAGCGCAACAACTTGCTGGTGGTGACTATGCAACTGCCAACTTCGCAATCGCAGGTGTTTTTATCGCTCGACTTCTACCATCCGTAATGCTTGGGCCGATAGCTGGGGTTATTGCTGACCGTTTTGATCGCAAGAAGGTTATGGTCATCGGAGACATTCTCCGAGCCGCACTCTTCCTATCTATTCCGCTAGCTGGAAACTATCTTTGGCTCTACATAGCGACGGTATTAGTTGAATGTGTAACTCTCTTTTGGAGTCCAGCAAAGGAAGCTGCCGTTCCTAATCTTGTACCAAAGAACAAACTGGAAAATGCAAACCAAATGTCACTCTTTGCGGCCTATGGAAGTGCGCCAATTGCAGCTCTATCGTTCTCCTTCCTATCTGTCTCAGCTACGGCAATTGGCGAAACCGTTGGGCTTGAGAATTATTCTGCTGTCGATTTGGCTCTCTATTTAAATGCCTTTAGTTTCTTAGTCAGCGCTATAACAATTTCAAGAATAGAAATTCCAAAAAAGCATATTGAAGCAGGCCAAAAATCTGACTCACTCTCGGCATCACTTCTAGATGGAGCCAAGTTCTTAACGTCATCAAAAATTATCCGCGGACTCATCATCGGAATGCTCGGAGCCTTTGTTGCCGCCGGCGCCGTAATCGGCCTAGCCCGAACATTTGTAGGCGATCTCGATGCCGGAGATGCCGCCTACGGTGTTCTCTTTGGCGCGGTATTCACTGGCCTGGCCACCGGTATTGCCCTCGGTCCGAAAGTCTTCTCCCAGTTCTCACGAAGACGGCTCTTTGGCGCAGCCCTTACAACGGCGGGATCTCTCCTAATTGTTCTCTCACTTCTTCAAAACTTAGTAATCGCCCTCCTTGTTGTCTTGTTTATCGGAGCATTTTCTGGAGTTTCTTGGGTTACCGGTTTCACAATGCTTGGAATGGAAGTTAATGACGAGATTCGCGGTCGCACCTTTGCCTTTGTACAAGCACTTGTAAGAGTCTCTCTTGTAGCTGTACTAGCTATCGCCCCCTTAGTTGCTGCGGCGATAGGCGAGCACACCTTTGCTTTCGGCCAAGCAGTCCTAACCTATAACGGCGCCGCCTTCACGATGCTTGGCGGAGGAGTTATTGCTGCGCTAGTTGGAATTCTTTCCTATCACCAGATGAAAGATCGACCTGGTGTTTCATTATGGTCAGATATCGCAAACGCGCTAAGAGGTGAACTTGGTGCGATAACCACGCCCACAACAACCGGAATCTTCATTGCATTTGAAGGCGGAGAAGGTTCAGGAAAATCTACCCAAGCCAAGCTGCTGAAAGGATGGCTTGAAGAAGAAGGAAAGAAAGTAACTCTCACCCGTGAACCAGGCGGCTCAAATCTTGGTTCAAATTTAAGAGAGATACTTCTTGCCAATGAGACTGGCGTAATTTCCCCAAGAGCAGAAGCTCTCCTGTACGCCGCGGATAGAGCACATCACGTCTACTCCGTAGTTCGCCCAGCCCTCGAGCGCGGCGAAGTAGTTATAACCGATAGATATTTTGATTCATCTATTGCATATCAGGGAGCTGGAAGGACTCTAGCTACAAATGAAGTCGCAAGAATCAGCAGATGGGCTACCGAGTCGCTCTATCCAACGCTAACAATAATTCTTGATCAACCCGCAGACATCGGTCTTAACCGAAAGAAAAACGCGGACCGACTAGAGAGTGAGTCAATTGACTTTCATAATCGAGTCAGACAGGAATACCTACAACTCGCCTCTTTCGACCCAGAGCGATATCTCGTAGTTGATGCGCGGAAACCAATTGAGGAGATTCATCTAGAGATAGTCAATAAAGTGAAGGAATTCCTCAACAAGTGAGCGCCCCTGTTTTCAGCTCCCTCGTAGGACAAGAAGCTGCCATAGCCCAACTCGAACGCGCTCTAACCTCAAACGATACTGGCAACGAAATGACACATGCCTGGCTCTTTACCGGCCCACCAGGCTCAGGTCGCTCCGTAATAGCCCTTGCATTCGCCGCCGCTCTTGTTTGCAAGAAAAAAGGATGCGGAGAATGCAGCGATTGCATAACAGCTCTAGCAGGCACTCATCAAGATGTAGAGATCATGAAGATTGACGGACTAACAATCAAAATTGATGAGATAAGAGAAGTTGTTTCACGCGCCAGTTGGACAACTTCAACTTCAAATTGGCGCGTAATTGTGGTCGAAGATAGCGATCGTATGACCGAATCTGCTGCAAACGCACTACTTAAATCTTTAGAAGAAGCTGGTAGCTCCACCGTTTGGCTCCTATCAGCCCCATCCCCCGAGGACGTCTTGCCAACGATTCGATCAAGATGTCGCCAAGTACAACTCAGAATTCCAACCACAACTGAGATAAAGGAATTCCTAATCTCAACCCTTCACTCAACGCCTGAACAGGCTGAGCAAGCTGCAAGGATTTCACAAGGCCATATCGGCAAAGCACGCGCTTTTTTAAAAGATAAGAGTCTAAGAGACTCACGGAGACTCATTTTTGAAATTCTGCTTAATGCAACAACTGAATCTAAAGCCATTTCTACCGCCTCAAAAATTATCGATTTGGCTGAAGAGCGAGTGACTGCGAGACTAACAGAAGAACTAGAAAAAGAGATTCAAGAAGTCAAGAACATCTACCAAGGCGCCTCCAGAGGTCTTATCTCAGGCGGGTCCAAAGCACTAAAAGAACTGGAGCGCGACCAGAAACTAAAGACGACTAGAGCAATAAGAGATGAAATTGATAGTTATCTCCTTGATTACATGAGTTTCATACGAGACTGTCTACTGGTGAACGGCCCGTGGATAAACGCAGACCTATCAGAACAAATCAAAATTTTCCAATCAAAAATAGATGACAATAACCTATCGCAACTTCTAACCCTTATATCCAACGCCCGCGCAAAGCTAGCCACCAACGCATCCCAATCTCTGGTCTTAGAGACTCTGTTTCTATCCTTTGTGCAGAGCAAGAGTGGTAATTAGCACCCTAATTCGTAGGGCAGAATTCCACTATGCCTTTTCGCTTAGACCACATTTCTTACGCCACTTCCCATGATCAACTAGTAGACGTAGTTCAAAGACTCGGATCGAGAATTGGTTCTGCATTTATAGATGGCGGAATTCATCCAAGATTCGGAACACGAAATTTCACGCTTCCACTTAAGAACGGTCACTACCTGGAAGTTGTCTGTCCACTTGACCACCCCGCTGCTGAAGAGTCAGCATTTGGTAAGGCGGTCACAACTCGCGTAAATGAGGGTGGAGGTTGGATGAGTTGGGTAGTTGCAACCAACGACATTTCTCCTGTAGAAGAGCGCCTTGGAAGAAGTTCTGTCGAAGGTTCACGTAAGCGCCCAGATGGAACCGAGTTAAAATGGAAACAATTAGGAGTCTTAGGAACTATCAAAGATTCCCAACTCCCTTTCTTTATCCAGTGGCTCTCTCAAGATCATCCATCATTCGATGGTAAAGCTACTGCAGAAATTAAACAGATTGATATCTCTGGTGATGAGAAAACGATTGAAACTTGGCTTGGCTCCAATCCAAAAGGGGCCTTCAAAGAGGTTGAAGTTAATTACTTAGATGCTTCCAATTTCGACGGCGAAACAGGAATAATCTCAGTCACCATCTCAACCCCAAATGGAAATGTAGTTCTAGACTAAGCAACCTTCAATTCCCTCCGCCGCCCTAGCTCAGTCGGTAGAGCGTCGCTCTCGTAAAGCGAAGGTCGCGGGTTCGATTCCCGCGGGCGGCTCTAAGAGTATAAAGTTAGGAATTCGTTACTCTTGACTTAAAGGATGCGAGAACATCATATGCAAACAGTGCCTTCCTTTATTATAGAAACAATTTTTAAGTTTTATCGGTTCGTAATAAAAGTAACCGAAAATTGGTTTCATCTTAGGCTGTTGCACACCTAAAGAGACATTGTGCAACAAGCCGACTTTAACAAAATAATCGTCATTGACGTCGGGGCACACCACGGAAAACTATTGATTTCCTTCTTGACCGCTTTGATACTGAATCAATCCTAGCCTTTGAGCCATCAAGAAGAAGCATTCAAATGGTAGAAGCAAAGTATAGAGACACTCCCAAGATCATTCTTTACAACATGGCGGTAGGAAAAACCAAAACAGTCAAAGTTTTCTACGAAATGGCCGTTACTGAAATGAGTTCTTTAATCGCCCCAAATAACATCGGATTGAGAAACAGATTGAAGAAACAACTACTTCATACCGATCTCACAGTTAATAGAAGTTACGAGGTGCCTGTAACAACTCTTGATGAACTTCAAACAAGATCGGAATTCATTGGTAGAGACATCATCTGCAAGATTGATACAGGATGATACGAATTGTCTTGTCTTCTGGAGGCCAAAGACTTCTCTCTTCCTCAAATCGAATGGTGCTGCAAATAGAATTTCTTAGAGATGAGACAAGAAAATACCTGGAGCTGCAAATAGATGAATTACTATTGAATCTAAATTACCGAAGGATTGCAGAACCGCGGCACTACATGGATCCGACTATTGTGGATATAATTTATGTTTCGAAAGAGTATAAGTGTTTTACGTAGTATAGTTTCTAAAGACCACATTCACCCTAGAATGTCATTTACATTTGAAAGATGATGATTTGAGATTATACATTTTAAGGTAAAGTATGAGAAGTGCTTTATATATTTGGAGGTCACGGCTACATTGGCTCTCGACTGCAAAATTATCTTAAACATCGAGAAATAGACTTTCTAAGTCCAACTCGTTCTGAAGTTGATTTGAGTCGCTTGAAAGATATTTCTATTTGGTTGGGCGAGACCGGACTTTCTCCAAATTCCGAGGACACTATAATTTTGTTGTCTTCAAAACCAAAGAATTCTGAATGGTACGAAAGTGACATACACGAATCTTCAGTATGCGTAAAAAATCTACAAGGAGTTTTTCCTAATAGTCGTTTCTTGTACACAAGCTCAAGTGACGTTTACGGTACTCCCGCTTCGTTACCTCTCACAGAAGACAGTGCCATATCGTTAGAAAGTGCCTACGCTTATAGTAAGTATGAAGTGGAATTAGTACTCTCTCAAAACTTGCCTTTATCGCAATTCCTAATTCTACGCCTTCCTGGAGTTTATGGTGGAATGGATCCCAGCAAGAGTGTTCTTAATGGATTTGTTTCTTCAATACTGAATGAGAGCAAAGTCCGGATTCATAACCAAAGCGTTTTGAGCCTACAGAGGGATTGGGTTTATAGAAATGACCTGGTTGAGTCAATTGTAAAGATGGCTCAAGATAAGTCTTTTGGTCTCTATAATTTTGCACCTGGATTTGCGAAGCCCATCGACTGGTGGGTAAGGACCATAGCCGAGGAAGCAAATATCGAGTTGCAATATGAGATAGAAGGTATTCCTAAGAATGATCGAGGATTTGACTTAACCTTTAATTCACATAAATTATATAGAGAGTTTGGTTGGATAAAATTTTCTGATTTAAGCCTAAATCATTTTAATCACGATAAATACTATTTTGATTATTTTACATAACCAGCGATGTTGGTATTTGTCACTATTGGCTTCGCTAATCAAGCACCCAACTCTTCAAGAGGACGCGTCAGAGGATTAATTGTAAAATTAGACACACTAAACTATGAGAAATACTCGATCTAAAGCTTGTTTATTACTGTAATGTAGCAAGAGAAGCAAAGGACTACCAAGCAGTACCGTTACTGCACTCAAATAGAGTAAATATTATTTAAGAAGAATATGCTTGCGTTATTCAATGACTATAGATTGGACTGTTCCTCAATGAGCCGCAAAACCTAGAAAAGACAATCAAATTAAGGCATTTTGAACAAAAATCAAGTCCATCCAAAGAGTTCTCGCTCTATCCAAATCCTTATAAATGTGTGAAACGTCATACAAAGTGTAGTTCGCAGAATACAGCAGTGAAAATATTCCCGGGACATAATCTTTCGGAGTCTCATAAACATCATCGAGAGTAAGTTCAAGACGGATGACAGAGAACGGATTCTCGCGCAGTACTTTTTCGGCACCTCGCAGTACTCTAAGCTCCGCTCCTTGGACGTCTATCTTTAACAAACTACAAAAAGATGTCAATTTTATTGCGAATTCTAAATTCTCCGATAGCCAGCTATCAAGAGTTTGTGTAATAGTAAGTTGTTCATAAATAGATTGAATACCGGAGTTAATTTTAGGATGCAAGTTGTTTTGAATACTCTTGCTCGATTTTGATATTCTGTTCAATGAAGAAGTTTTGTTCATATTAAAGGGGTGAACATAAAGAATTTCCTTGCCGTTGCTATCAGAAATGGCCAAATTTTCAGCTCGGATTCGAGGTTTCAGATCGACATTTTCCATCAGAGCACTGAAAGCACTCACACATGGTTCGAAAGCAACAATGTGTGAGTTAGGAAAAGCATTTAAGTATTCTAAAGAGCTTGCGCCGTCATTTGCACCGACGTCAAATATTAGCAAGTCTTGATCTTGCTCGAAGATGGATTTCAGTGTTGTCAATTGATTAAAAGGAATTTCAAAATTTGAATGAGACACTGTCATAGACTACTATTTGCTATTTTATTTAGCCATAAATTTGTTTGAAGTTGACAAAACCTCTAATTCTAAATTTAATTGGCTTATTGAGCTTGAGAACTGACGGGAAAGGTCCAAAATTCACGCACTTCCCTAAATCAGATGATACCTAAACACATTTGCGACTAAACCAAGGGGTATCAGTCATCGAAAACTATGCTTGCCTAGTAGACCAGGGCATCGGTTGGAGCCACATCAAAAAATCTTCATTTTGGTTTCTGGCTTCTGAAAACATGGCACTCAATTCGTCAAAGTTTTTCTCATCTTTAATAGCTGGAAGTGGTTCTTTTTGTTTCCCAACAGAATTGATGTGAGTAGAGGGGATAATTGATAATTTGGTTAACAGAGTAGTAAACAATGAAGGCCGAGAGGGTTCATAAGCGCTGAGATTGTTCCAAAAGTTTGTAAGAGAAAAATAAAGGTACTTTTTTAAAAGATTGGTCCCACTTCTAACTTGTAATAGTTTACTGGGGGTTTTGTTAGTACCAATAAATACAAATATATATACATTGTTCCCAATTACTTCAATCTCATAGCCGTACTCTCTGAAAATTTTTACTGCTTGCCCCCATTTTCGTGTTCGTTGATCCCCTTCTCCTTCAATCAGAAAAGATGGGGGGGGTTCACATGTTGTTGCAAGTTTTATTATGTGCCTCAATGCCAATTCATGCATCTCACAAATAACATGATTCGCTACTATCAAGTCGGGATGTAGTGGCAGTTCTCTCAATTGAGCGGTCTCCCACCAGGGGATATGAAAAATAGTTGCGTCTGTTTCATTTGTTTCAATCGCCTTACTTTTAAAAGTCCTATTGAGTTTAATCTGAGGGAAACTCTCAAACAACATACTTTGCCAGATATAAAAGTTTTCTGTAATTTCCATAGCAATCACTCGTCGTTTCCATGAAAGAGCCAGTAAAAGGGTTAGATACCCACTCCCCGGCCCAATCTCTACAATCACACTAGTATTTTTGCTAGCTGCATTCAATATGCGGAGTTGATAGAAAGCATTGAGTAAAGCGGAACCAGGCGCGGGCAAAGAAAGTGACCTAAAGAGGGGTTTAACTTGCCCAGCAATCAAGTGCACAAGACTCATCTCGTCTTCAGTGAGCACCTCAAGACGCTTAAGCAATTCCTCGGAACGTAAATCATGCATTGAGTCCGTGAGGTTCTTTAGGTCCGTGACGCTCCTAAGTTCAGTTGGAAAAGAATGGTTTAAAAAATGAATAGGTTTAAAAGCCGCTAAACAAATGTAAGGGATGTTCTTCTCGGCTCTTTGTTGATGCGATCGATAGCTACGTACCTTTTGGTTGTACCTCTTTATAAACACTTTGCGATTGTATTTAGCCATGAGGCTACTATATCTATAAGAATCGTGTATATACTTTACACAGACTTGATTTCTGTATTTCTCTATAGAAAAAAATTGAAGAAAAAGGTTGGAGATATGAATAAGAAAGCCTTAATTATTGGTGGCGGTTTTGCAGGATGTGTGACAGCGCACCAACTGGAATTAGCCGGAGGGTGGGATGTTACGCTGATCGAAGCGGGCGCCTTCCTAGGGGCCGGTGTAAGAACTAATTGGTGGGGAGGGCACCCGTATACCTTTGGTCCACGCCATTTTTTAACCCAGAATTCCCGGGCATTTGAGTACTTGAACAAATACTGTCCAATTCGTCTGTGTCCAGAGCATGAATTTATAACTTACATAGAGAGTGATAACCAGTTCTACAACTTTCCAATAAACAAGAGTGATATTCCCGAGATGCCTGATTCGATTCAGATAGAGCAGGAGTTATTGGCGCTTGTCGGAGTTAGCAACGCAAAAAACTTGGAGGACTATTGGATAGGAAGCGTCGGACAAACTTTATACAAGAAATTTATCGATACGTACTCTAAAAAGATGTGGCAAGTTGACGATAACTCACAGATTGATACGTTTAACTGGTCTCCAAAAGGGGTTGCGCTGAAAGAAGGCGACAGAGCGGCATGGGACACGGCTATTTCTGGTTATCCCTATGCCCATAATGGGTATGACGATTATTTTGAGATATCGACGAGAAATGCAAAAGTAATTCTTAACTCTACAATAGACGAGTACGATATCCAAGGGAAAAGAGTGTTTTTTAAGGGTAATTGGTTTAGTTTTGATGTCATTGTCAACACAATTTCTCCTGATGATTTGTTTGAAACTTGCTTCGGACCATTACCGTATGTGGGTAGAGATTTTCATAAAATTGTGCTACCTCAAGAATTTGCATTCCCGGAAAACGTTTATTTTATCTATTATGCTAACTCAGAGAGTTTCACTCGACTTGTTGAATACAAGAAGTTTACAAAGCATAGCGCAAAAAATACTTTGATTGGAATGGAGATTCCTTCCACAAATGGACGTCACTATCCGATGCCAATAAAAAGAGAGAAGGAGAAAGCCCAAGCTTATTTTAAGCTGATGCCAGACGGTGTTTACTCAATTGGCCGTGCTGGAAGTTATGACTACGCCGTCGACATTGACGATTGTATAGTTCAAGCCATGCAAGTAGTTGATAGCGTCTAGTTTATATTCTGCAAAATAGAGAGTTTAGGAAAGAACCGAAAGCACCATAATATGGAGTTGGGATAAGACCATATTTCATTACTCGTAACACATTCTGCAAACTTCAGGAATATCCCCATTTAAGTGTTTGGTTCGAAAATCTTGATATTCGACAGAAGCCCATATGTCGGGGCTATATCCCTTACCAATTTCAAACGTGTCTGGATTGGAAATCATGCAGCAGGGAGTAACCCGGTTGTCGGACGAAATCATAGTTCGCTCAAAAGGCCAAGGGCATAACTTCTCAGGGCTGGAAGTCGAGTACTTTGTTGAATTTTGCCAAAATTCTACTCTCACACCCTTACTCTTCCCGTACACCACCAGGTCTAACAGTCGATCAGCATTTAAGCTTTCTATACCAATCTCAATTCCACTATTTTTCTCATTCCATTCTTCAAGTCCCCATCCATGTAAATCAATGGCAAAACACTGACTGGTGAAGCCAAGATCTGATGCAGTGTCAACAAGCTGCTCCAGTTCCGCCACGTTTGCTGATTGGACCACTGTCCACATCTTCGTACATTTCCAATTCTTCTCGTTGGCATAAGCATTAAGAATTTGGCAATTTTCAAATACCCGTTTTGCTTTACTCCCATTTCGGATAGTTTCAAATGTAGCCACGGTAGCTCCATCAATTGAGACTTGAACTTCGCAAACACCAGAATCAATAAGTTTACGGTAATTCTCATTTATGTGTAGTCTCGAGGCATTCGTGGTGGTTCGCACCCAGATGAATTGCTTGCGCGCCATGGAGATCATGTCAAAGAGAGAGTCACCCAACATAAGAGGCTCACCCAAGCCTTGAAGTTTTAACTCAACAACTTGCGACTCACTTCGCAAAATACTTTGAAACGAATCTATCGTTAGATCATCTGAACGCTTACCTTTCTCCCAACTGCTAACGACACACATAGTGCATCTAAAGTTACATCTACTTATTGGCTCGATGTCCAGTTTGATGGGACGGTAGGTCGGTATAACTTCACGATGATTAGCAGTAAGAAAAGTGTTGTAGTTTTTTTTTGCCTCAGGAGAGAATCTAAGTCTTGCATTCAGATTCTCTTCGTAAAAGTCTTGCCCAAGCGCGGGAGTCGGGCTAGGAAGACCAAGTATCGCTTGCACTTGCAGAATTTAGCATAGACTAGGGGAATCATCGAACCCTTCGGGCTTCATCTGTAAGGTTTTCAATCAATAATTCATTTTTCACAACTAGTGTTATCAAGCTTACTCTGTGAGAATTAAAGAAGTAAATTGCCCAGTCTAAAGAGAATTTTGTAAGAGTAAAGTTAGTACGAGAAACATAGATAGGGGTGCTCAAGAGCAAGAATGTGGTTGGACCGAAAAGATAGAATTCAAGAGTTTTCCGTGAATCGCCCCACTCGTTTACACGTATTTAGGCAATAACCCAACTACGAGAGACTGAAAGGGTTTTGGGCACTCTTAAGTACGCCAGCCAGTGAAACTTTATTGTTTGTCGATAAATAGTTTTCTAACAAAACTTATGAAGAGATTAAAGAAGATAACTGTCGCAAAAATCCCGATTATGATAGTGAATTGAAGATGTCTGGCAGTGGGACCCCATCCGAACGCTACGTAAAACAAGTGAAGTGATAGAATTGGATAGGTATATGATATTAAATTCATTAACCAATGACGCCCTAAAGAAGATACCAGAAAGAGCAGTAGCATAGTGGGCCAAAGCCATAAACCTGGCCAACCCCAGAACCAGCTAGCTTGGTTAATTAAGAATGAAAGTGATTGCGCAAGTAGGAAATCAAGCTGATGAAGGATTGGGATCTCTATTTTTAAAGAGGGGTCGTCTATAGATGGATGTATCACCGGATTGCCTATTTGAAGAGCCCAATTCGCACCCTCTCCAACGGGCTTTGAGTAGTCAAGTTCGACCATATTTTCAGGACCCTGGAAGAATGGTGGCGGAAGTGCGATTGTGGTCCTAACGATATGAGATTGCGCCCACAACGACGGATTCTGCAACGCAATTGATAAATAGGTTTTAATGAATTCTTGGTTAATGCCCACATTCTTGTAATTCACATCTTTTTTGAAAGGCATAAAAGCTAAAGTGTCGCAACGTACCATTTCTTTCCAAGTTTCCAAAGGTAGCATCGTTTCAAGAAAGTTCCACTGGGAGACCGATATACGAGCGTCAGGGTGTTGCGCGATGCACTTCAAGTCTAGAACTACTGAGTCAAACTTCCCATATTTCATCCAGGAAGAATCAATCCCAACAGCAGAAACAATAGAAAGTAGATAAAACCCAATAGACAAAAGGAACACCATAGCAACTTTACGGTACCGAATAATTAAGACAATCATGGCAAGTGTGAATGTGATTACTGCAGCATGCGAGGTGGCCATAAGCAAGAACGCCACCGTATATACAGATATCTTACTTCTGTTAGATATTTCAAAGTTGCGAGATTGCCTAATCTCTAATGCAATCAGCATAAATAGACCAGATGTTTGGAGCACGTCATGCTGTACAGTGACTCCAAAAACTCCAAAAATAGGAGAGAAGACTGTTGCGTAAAAAGCGAAACTCCGCATCTTTTCCGAAACGGGAATACTTTTAATAAAGTAGAGAAAGGATAGTGTAAGTGTTAAAATCCCCACCAGAGAAAAAAGCCAAATAGCTTTACCATTAAAAGTTAAAACTTGTAAAACCCGAAAATACCAAGCGGTCCACCAATCAGTAGTTTGCCCTTCACGCATAAGTTTAATTGCGAGAACGGTGTCAAATCCCGCACGCCCTGGAAAAGTTAAAAAATACCAAAATAATGCGACTGCTATGGCGCGACTTAGATGAGAAGAATTCTTTACATAACTTATGAGAGATTTATTGAGAGGTACCATACTTAACTAGTATACATTGCCGCAGTAAAGACTTGTAGCAACTTAAAACTAATTCTAAGAAGCAAAGAATGTCAGTAATGTCGAAAGCTTTTGGATTGAAACTATGCGAGACTTTGACTCATAGTCACTTTCATGAAGATCGGGAGAATAGTGAATAGGGATGGTAGATTGCGGGAAATCATCATGTTCTAACACTTTTCTAAGGTCATCAATAAAGAAGCCGAAGCGACCTTTACAGATAGCTTCTACTTTTGCATCTAGCGTATCGAAGTATTCAACTCTATGCATGCACAACTCTCGTAAATCAGAGTAAAATAACCATTCATTCATGGCTTTCCGGAATTCTCTTCCTCCATATTCCTTTGGCCCCAAAACCGTCTTATGACTTAAAATTGAAAAATCTAAAGGCAGGGTATTTAGCGCAGTAAGCACATCAAGGGCACCTTTGGTGATTTCTGCGAACTTCAGACCTTCACTATAAAGCCAACTTTGCGCCCGTGTCCATTGGTCTTCTTGGTTTCGCGCAAAAAACCATCTCTTGAGCTCGGAAACTGTCTTCGCTTGACATGAATCTAGCGTGCATGCGTACTCCAGCACCGCTTGAGAATAGTCAACGATTGTGTTATCAAGGTCAAAACCAATCTTCATAACTTTACCCTAGTTGCAAATCCTGCATCTTCTTAATGTTTATGTAATCAGATCCAAACAGATCATCTCCAAATTTCTTCGCCGTAAATGCCTTGAGGATGTCCTCTATGGCGTCTCCAACACTTCTCTTTGGTTTGAACCCAATAGCATTCCTAATTTTGCTTGACTCAACGCGGTATGATCTTAAATCATTTGTTTCTTTCACTTGAATTGGTAAGTCGTGATCCACGACTTCTCTGACACGATTGGCAATTTCGGATAGAGTAAGATTGTCGCCACCTACATTGAAAATTTGACTATCAATTTTTTTCTCATCTGCATTTAGTAGCGAAATATAGGAGTCAACCATGTCGTCGATATGTAAGTTTGGACGGTACTGACCTCCACCCATTACGGTGATTGCGCCTTGAGTGAGAGCACTTGCGGTTAATATATTAACGACTAAATCAAATCTTTGCCTAGGACTGTAGCCGCATATAGTGGCGGGCCTAACAACACATCTAACCATCTGATTCAAATTTTCATTCAATAAAATTTCTTCACATTCAGCTTTGTATTTTGAGTAATCAGTAAGGGGCTCGAGAGTTAAATCTTCTGTCACAAGAGGTTCTTGCTTAATGCCATACACACTTGAAGATGAGGCGTAGATGAATTTACGAACTCCAAATTTGTGGCATTCCTTCAAAAAAGGAAGAAAGGAATCTAGATTCACGGATTTTCCAAGACCCGGATTTAAGTCAAATGAGGGATCGTTAGAAATACAAGCTAGGTGTATTACACAATCAATCCCACGCAAGGCCTCCCTAATCGTGTTGAGGTCTCGAACGTCACCTTTAATTATCTCGAGTGGCCAAATTTCTTTAAGTAAATTGTCGCCAAACCAAAAGGTGTCCAAGACTCGCGTGGGAATTCCTTCGTTTACCATACTCTTTACAAGTTGTGCACCAACATATCCGGCACCGCCTACAACTAGAACTCGTTTTAGCTCCAAAGAATAACCTCCCAGTGAATTGCTAACTTTTTAGGCCAAGAACTGACAAAGCACAATCTTTTAAGTCGACAAGACTTAACGAAGAGTTATGTCCCAATTGACTTACTTCAAACGCTGCCACAATATTACCAAGCAGTGCGATTAGTTCTTTGGATGCACCAATACATGCAAGCAAAGATGAAATAGAAAATAATGCATCGCCAGCTCCCACCTTGTCGACAATAAGCCTTGCAAGAGCGGGAGCGTGTGTAAATCCTAAATCATCAAAGACCATAACCCCACTTCCTCCAAGAGTTAACACACAGCCCAGGGCTTGAAGGTTGTTAATAATCTGAGGGACAACACGAACATAGTCAGGATTCCGGTTCCTCAACTCTAGTTGCAACTCAGAGCTATTAAGTGAAAAAAAATCACACTTGTCGTATTTCGAGATTGTATTATACCCGCGATTTCCTGCATTAGCCTGAGTATTTATTACGAGAAATCTAGCTTTCTCCGATAGCCAATCTCGAATATAAGAAGTGAATAATCCATGTCCATAGTCAGCAACTAACACAAGGTCGAAATCTCCTATATCGGAGCCTTTCCCCATCACTAAGTTCGACTCCAGAAGATTTAAATCTTTGTCTGAAAAGTCGTAGTATTCAAAGACTTTTGAATCAGAAGCTGAGTCAACGAAGCGATGCTTCACAATCGTAGGGCGATTGGGTATTTCACAAAGTCTTAAGTAAACATTGGCACGGAATACATTCTTAAACTTATGCAAGTCGTCGATTGCTTTTACACAACTAATTACGGAAACTTCTTTTACCCAGTGTGAGCAGGCATCAGCAATTGAGAGGACACCTCCGGGAAGAACTGAACTATTTTTGATTTCAAATGCTAAGAGGGGGTCTTTACTAGATTTTCCAAGGGGGTTTACCATCGTGTACTGATCAATGATTGTTTCACCAATAACTAGAACACGTAACTCAGAAAGTTTTGTAAGGTTGAATTCGAGTTCTTCAACTAATCTATCTATGTCGATTGTTTGCAAATATGTCTTCAGTTCATTACTAAAGAAAATAAAATTCGGATCAGGATTTCTCGAGTGTGTCGACATCAACAATCGACCACCGTTTTTTTCTAATTCACCTATCTCTTTCAGATAATTTTCTTGCCAACTACCACCTGCAGGAATTGCTCCACGGATAAAGAAGGTGGGTTTCAAGTCGGCTATCACTTTGACCGAATTTTCAGAATCTAAAAGAAACACAAAGTCTACATATGAAATTGCAGATATAAGAGCAATTCTTTCTTCTTGGTCATGTGAAACATCAATATGCCGCGAGTAATTATTACTCACCACCCCGACAATTAACGTATCTACATGCTTCTTTGCTTCCATTAAGTGCTCAATGACGCCAGGACCGAGTACATCAAAGACACCAGTGCTCAAACCAATTTTCGAGCCCGCTGAGTGTAGTGACTGTCTCAGAGCGACCAATTCTTCCTCTTTTATTACTTTTGCCAAAACTCAGACCCCTTCCCAAGCGACTGAAACCACAGCTTCGTTGCCTCAGCGATGGTCTCAGGAGTCCATATGGGAGCCTTCCTCCAATATTCGATTTCAGACAGAACTTTTAACACTCCTTCTTCGAAAGTAACTTTTGGTTTCCAACCTAAGATTGCGGTTACCTTTTCTATATTTGCGATAGTTGAATCCGGTTCGCCTGGCCGTTTTGGAATATTTACAATCTCGCCACCTATCAATTTCGCCAAATAACTAATACTTTGAGCTTTACCCGCGCCAATGTTCAATATTCCGACGTAACTACTATTGATTGAGCGTCGCAATGCGGATACAACATCGGAAATATATATGAAGTCTCGAGTTTGCGTACCATCACCGACGATAGTCAATGGCTTACCTGCAAGTTTTTGGGCAAGAAACACGCCGAAAACAGCACCATACGTGCCGTTTGTGCGTGATCTTGGGCCGAATACATTAAATAGACGCAGGCTTACTACCGATAAACCGTAAACTTTTCCCCAATGAATCAAAAGCTCCTCTCCCAGGTATTTCGTAAGGGCGTACGGATATTGAGGATCAATACTGCAGTTTTCAGAAGTGGGAACCTCTTTTGGGATTCCATAACATGACGCAGATGCAGTATAAATGATTCTACGTACTCCACTCAACCTACTGGAGTCTATAACATTGAAAGTTCCAATTACGTTTGAATTAAAATACGTTTCTGGACTTTCGATTGATGGCACAATATCCGCAAGTGCGGCCAAGTGAAAGACAACTTCCACGCCCATGAAGAGCTTATCCATACCATTTACGTTAGAGATATCGTGTTCTATGTAGACAAAATTGGTTGATTCTAAAGACTCTTTTAAATTACGTGCTTTACTCAGCGGCGATCTATCTATTCCTATAACTTGAAAACCATCCTTAACGAGCGAGTCGCAAAGATGACTTCCGATAAATCCAGCAGCACCAGTTACCAGTACTTTCACTACTTATCCCTTCGAATCAATATACTCTGCAGTTTAAATTTTCCCTTTAAGTCGTAGAGCAACATAGTGACAGATCATGGAGTGAATATCTTCTACATGTTCGTATGCTCCAATAGGACTGGGAACATGGATACTTACATCGCATATCTTTATAGCCTTTCCGCCATCAAACCCCGTTAAGGCATAAGTTGTCATGCCTATACTTTTTGCTTCCAAGATTGCGGAAACTACATTTGGCGAATTACCCGATGAGGAAATAGCGACCAAAATATCACTCGAGCTTCCTAGAGAAGCAACTTGTCTGGAAAATACAGAGGAATAACCAAAGTCATTTGCGTCAGCAGTAAGTAAACTTGTGTTCGACCCAAGATACAGAACCTGAACGGAATTTCCTGAAACTTCTCTAGCCCTACTTAGGTCAGTGACAAAATGTTCAGCTATTGCGGCACTTCCGCCGTTACCAAGAGTAAGAACTTTACCTTGATTATTACTAATGGCCTTAACCAATTTATCAACTTGGGAGTCGAGAAAGTCGGACAAAGAAAGCTCATAAACTAGTTTGAAATAATCTGATAACTTCGTCAAAGTCTAACTACCGCCTTTCAAGTCCTATTCTTAGACTTGTAGAGTAACACCGAAGTTATTATGGCCTTAATAACACTAAAAATGGCCTTTCGCGACGGCCAATTGTCAGACATTTTTTTTGATTGTCTTTGGTTGTGGAGTTCATTAAGAGGTGTTGGAACTTGAACTATCTTCGTAGTTCTCAGCAAGATTTGGGTAATTAGAATTAACTCTCCACCGTAAGAACCTGTCGGACTTAGCCATTCTCTTACATCTTTTGTATAGTATAGATTGCAAGCTTTAAAGTCAGAGATAAAATGAAAAGTCAGAAAGTGCATAATTCCCCGTACTAATAAGGATGAAAAGAGCTTCACAATCGGTCTGGTTGTAGTTAAATTTGAACGAAACCCAATCACCAAATCAGCATTGTCTGAGTTATCTATGAGGTTACAGATAGCGGTTTTCCCGTACATATTACTTGCGGGAAGCCAAATCATTCTTTCGGTTTTAACGCGCAAAACACCAGTATGTATTGCGCCACTAATTCCAATTGACTCAGGTAATAATACTTTATCAACAGAAGAAAACAAATTTTCATTGACTAATTGCTGTGAATCATCGCTACTTCCATCGTCGACAACAACAATCTGGAACTTGATGTTTGGGTAAAGTACTACCACTTGTTCGACAGTATCAAGGGTTTTCTGAAAGTCGACGCCACAATTTCGCCCAAATACTACAAAAGCTAGTTGATTAAGTGACGCCACTTGAGAAGTGTACACTCTAATTATGGGTACCAAGGTTTCTCAAGAAAGTTCTTGCCGACTTTGCGGCAATAGACCATTACGTGAGATTTTTAGGTTTCTTCCCAATCCATATGGCGATCTCTTCGAAACAAATTATGAGGCTGCAAGGGTTCTGAAAAGGTATCCTATTGCCATCTCAAGATGCGATGACTGCAAATTACTTCAACTAACTCATGAAACCGATCTTGACTCTCAATATATTGATTACCTTTATCTGACTGGTGTTACTAACAATTTGTCTCGGTTCTACAAAGAGGTTGCAAAGCGTTACATAGGTGAACTATCGCTTAAAACTTCCAAATATATTCTGGATATCGGAAGTAACGACGGCGCCTTCCTGAAACCTTTTTTAGAGAAAGGATTTCCGGTACTAGGAGTTGACCCGTCTAAACCAGCCTCTGGTGAAGCAAACAAAGTCGGTATAAAGACAATTAATGAGTATTTTTCCAGCAAGACCGTCTCAAGAATTAAGGAAATGAAAATTCAAATAGGTTTGATATCAATCAACTACACCTTGGCCAACGTTCCAAACATCTCTGAGTTTTTTGGAAATATTGATGCTATTGCGAGCGAGGATACCTACATTTCCATCATTACCGGATATCATCCAGATCAGTTTTTGATAAACATGTTTGATTATATTGGTCATGACCACCTTTCTTATTTCACAGTTAGTGACATTGATCGATTAGCACAGAAATTCAACTTCAGGCTTATAGACGTGGAAAAATTAGAACACAAAGGTGGCAGTGTGCGGCTACTTCTTGCAAGACCGTCTATTCAACCCAAGAGTTCAGTCTTTCAAATATTGCAGAGAGAAAAATGGGTTGGCTCGGAGAATGACGCGGGAATTTTCAAGATGTTGGAACGAGTTGAAATATCTAAACAACAGCTCAGAGGCGTTTTCTCTGAATACAAAGGCAAATTTATTGGCGGAATTGGGGCATCGATAAGTACTTCATACTTTATCGTTCACTACCAGATAAGTGAGTATATCTCGATGCTTTTTGATGACGACCCGAGAAAAATAGGACGCTTCTCCCCAGGGAGCGCTATTGAAGTAAATGATTTGTCGAAGTTAGTATCAGCGGAGATGGATTGTGTTGTAATTCTTGCTTGGCAGCACACAGAGAAGTTATTGAGTCGCCTAGAAGAAGTGGGTTTCAAAGGAAGAGTTCTGATTCCTCTTCCCATTTTACGAATCGTCGAAATCTAGGTCTTGTAAAGCAATCAGCGACGCTTTCTCGCAAACGTAGATTGTTCAATTAGCGTAAGACCGGAATCTATTACCAACTCCGTCCCATTTATCGTCATGGGAGCAACTTTCAATAGAAACTCAACGTAAGTTGCAACATCATCAGGCAAGGTGAATTTTCGGCTTGGTAAAGTCTCTATTATATTTGCAAATATATCTGGGTTATCAAGATAAAATTTTCTAGATCGCTCTTTAGAAACAAATGATCCTGGGGCTACGGAGTTAATCGCAAGATTTTTAGAACCATATTTCACAGCAAAGTATCGAACGAGTGCAGAAAGTGAGGATTTATTCACATGGTAAAAAAAGTCCTGGTCGTCTACGACGCTATGCGATGCTGGAGATGTCAGAATTACTACTCGCTTTTCATTATTAACCTTTTTCTTTACCAATTCATCTACTAGCTCGTATACTCTAAGAACTTCTCCGACATATCTGTCATGTGAGGAAAAGGCCAATGGTGACAATCGATGCGCAAAACAAAGCATGTCTACACAGTATTCATCTATAAGGTCATTAAACTTAGGTACACAAGAATCATCAAGCAAGTTCAGTTCTCTAATCAAGAGATTTGTGAAAGATTTATGATACTGGGGAGGGAAAGTATCAATATCTCTGGTTAATAATATAACCTTTGATGTCATGGAAAGTCTTTCAGCAATCGACAATGCGATAGGGGAACGCCCACCAGTAATAATTACACCGTGCTCACTCATAAATTACTTTTGAATTAATCCCTGAATTTAATAAAATATATCGAAGTGAAGCCTTCAACTTTTCGAGTTTCCGTGACAATTGTAAAAAAATCATTATTTTGCTGACGACATTTCGAGAATATCTCGCCAGCAACATTAAGTCCGATTCCTCCCAAACCTTCGGCGACCAAAGCCACTCTCATTCTAGACATAACTACCTTTGCTTTCATAATACAAACAGTGGTCTCAATTATCCTATCCTACTGTGATGCAAGATGAGATTGATCTGGAGATAAAGGATTTTATAAATCGGCGATTAGGGAAATTCGAGTCTTTTCTTGGTGTTCAGAGCGGCAATAGCAGAGTTGCTCTGATGAGTATAAGTGGTAACCATTACCTTCTTAAGAGGTACCTAGGGGATGACAACAGATCGAGAAAATCTTGCTCCAGGGAAAGGTACGCACTTAGAATCCTTCAAGAATACGGAGTTAGAAATACTCCAAAACTAATGGAGGAACTGAGTTCAGAAAAAATTAATTGTATGGAGTATATAAAGGGATCTACTCCACCTTCCGACATTTCTACCGTAATCTCTATCATTGAATTCCAGCGCACAATGATTGAAGTACACCTTTGGCTAAAAGAGGGGGGCAAAGATATTCCCTTGGCAGTGGACGCTGCTTTTTCTAGCGAAGAGATTGTTACTCAAGTAGGGCAACGTTTAAAAGGAGGAGCTAAGGAGTCAGAAAGTGATTGGAAACTGGTTGCACAGGGTTTAGAGCATTTGAAGAGTTCAAGAATTCACCATTTGGACGATAAAGTCACGAAAATAGCGCGGGTGCTAAGTCAATCTGATATAGGGCGCCATAATATGCTTGATGGAGAAGATCAAAGAAAATACTTTATAGATTTCGAATTTTTTGGAGTGGATAGTCCACAGAAACTAATAATTGACTTTCTATTACATCCACAAAATACCTTTGATTTCTCAGCGAATGAAATGTTTTGCTCGACTTTGATTGACTTATATGGCCTCAACGTCAAAAGTTTGACTCACTGGATTCCAGCAATTTCTTTGAAGTGGGCAACGATTATGCTTCGCCGTATGGAAATTCTTGGCAAAGAAGGCACCGAAGAGAGTCGGCTTTCAGATAGTAGACAGCTATTCGCTCGTTACGTCGAACTCGCAGGTCTTAGTTATTCTTCAGGTAAAGATGATTTGACTCAAGTTTTGAGATTGGTAATCAATTAATTTCATACTCCAGGCTGTAGACTTACTAAGCCATGAAGATAAGAGGATTTGACATCAGAGCGGAATCAAGAGAAATCCAGCTTGATTCTGAAGCATTGGAGTTAAGATTTAGGCTAATTGAAGTTGCAGAAAAGGCAGGTAGGGCACATATTGGTCCAGCCCTATCGGTTATCGACATCATCCACGTGCTTTACAAGAACATTATAGATCGTGAAAAAATTGAAAGAAAAGATCCAGACCGAGATAGGTTTATTCTCAGTAAGGGACATGGTTGCCTCGGGTTATATGTAGTTCTAGAAAAGTTTCATCTGTTGAGCAATCAAGATTTAAACGATTACTGTAAGTTTGATTCTGGACTAGGCGGTCACCCAGAAAGTAAGACGCTAGATAGCGTTGAGTTCTCCACAGGGTCTCTCGGTCATGGTTTACCAGTCGCAATTGGAATGGCGTACGCGTTGAGGTTGAGGAATAAAAACTCGAAAGTAATTGTATTGATGGGAGACGGAGAGTCGGCAGAAGGTAGCACTTGGGAAGGCGCGCTTCACGCGTCTAAGCATGAATTGAGTAATCTTTGGGTCATAGTTGATTTTAATGATATGCAAGCTTCGGGATTGTTAGACGAAGTGTTACCTCTTCAGCCAATCGAAGAGAAGTGGAAAGCCTTCGGTTTTGAAACTCATTCCATAAATGGCCATAGCAACACCCAAATACTAGAGGCCTTTAATAAGATGTCGTCTAGAAAACCAAAGTGCATAATTGCTAATACTATTAAAGGGAAAGGGATTCCAATCGCCGAAGAGTCTTCCGAATGGCACCATAAAGCGAAGATAACAGAATCTGAAATATTAGCCATCAGAGAGTCAATGAGTAGTCGATGAGACAAGCTGCCTTGAATAAAGTCTATGAACTAGCAAAGAAGAATAAGCGCGTGATGTTTGTTGGATCTGATTTAGGGCATGGGACCCTCAAGTCAATGAGAGAAGAATTGCCTGACCAATTTGTGATGGAAGGAATTGCAGAACAATATCTGGTTGGATTTGCAGCGGGTTTAGCGAAAGAAGGATATATTCCGTTTGTTAATACCATTGCGAATTTTCTAACAAGAAGAGCCTTCGAACAGATTGCAATGGATACGGCTTTACATTCACTCCCGGTTAGATTTCTAGCGACTGGAGGAGGGATGGTTTACGCACCACTAGGTCCAACCCATACAGCAATTGAAGACTTGGCTCTGATGGGGTGTGTACCTGAAATGAAAATCTTTTGTCCATCTGACGCTGACGAAATGTCAAAAATCATTGAGATGTCTACGGAGACGCTGGATAGCCCTTGGTACATTCGATTTGGCAAGGGCGATGAACCTAATTTAAATTATGAAGCTCCCTCCAGTTTTGTGAAGAAGCTCGGTAACCAAGACGGAAAGATACTCTTTTTGACTACAGGCGTATTGATTCACGAAGTCACAAAACTTTTGGAAAAGTTGCCAAAAGAAAAAAGGGATTTAGTTGGGGCGGTGCACTTTATGAGAGTTGATGAAGTTAATTACCTAGATATAAGTCGAGAATACTCGAGTGCTGAAATAGTTTATGTATTAGAGGAACATATTCCCTACGGAGGACTTCTCACGCGCTTGTTGCATACTCTGTATAGGAATAAAGTATCAACTGATAAATTACAGCATAAATCTCTAGATTATAAATATCCTCATAACTATGGAAGTCAAAAAGATCACTTTAAGGCGTCAGGTTTAGACTTCGAATCGCTATTTGAAGAGATAGGAAAAGAACTTGTTTAACACACCAGGTCAAGAGTTGAGTTTAGTTACTAAGTTACATAAAGCAACCACTAGAGACTATTTGGGCCGAATGAATGACAGTAAAGTAGAAGCGATGAAAATCGCGAAGAAATATGGAGAAGAATATTGGGATGGTGATAGACGATACGGATATGGGGGCCATAGATATATCGAAGGAAGATGGAAGCCTGTTGCTGAGGCTCTCATAGGGCGTTATAAATTGAGCAATGCTAGTAGTGTTTTAGATATTGGCTGCGGGAAGGGTTACTTGCTTTTTGAAATTCAAAGACTTTTGCCCGAGGTCAAATTAACGGGAATAGATTTTTCAGAGTACGCAATTCAAAACTCTCATCCAGACTTGAATGCAAAGTTGATTAAGTATGATGCTCGAAATCCGCTTAAGTTCAAGAATAAGGAGTTTGATTTAGCTATTTCCCTTGCGACTTTCCACAATTTCCATTTGTATGAATTGGAAACAGCGATTACAGAAGTGGAAAGAGTCGCTAAGAGCGGGTACATAATGGTAGAGAGTTATAGGAATGAATTAGAAATGTTTAATCTAGAATGCTGGGCCCTAACGGCCGAATGTCTTATGGATGTCGATGAATGGAAATGGTTTTTTAATAAGGTATCTTATAACGGTGATTACGAATTTATCTTCTTCGAATAGATTGGAATCTAAGAATTGAAGATAAGAGCAGCCGTACTTACTGAGTCGTTTAGAGAGCTTTCCATCGAGGAAATTCAACTCCGTGACAAACTAGCTGTTGGTCAAGTCCTAGTGGAGATTCAATTCAGTGGTATTTGCGGAGCGCAAGTCAATGAGATTGATGCAGTAAAAGGTCCAGACAAGTTTCTTCCTCATCTTCTAGGTCACGAGGGAGTTGGTAAAGTCGTCGATGTTGGACCTGGTGTTAAAAAAGTCTCAATTGGAGATCGAGTAATTCTTCATTGGCGAAAGGGATCTGGAATTGAAGGTCCTCCCGCGCGTTATTTTTTGGGAGATAGAATCATTAATTCTGGATGGGTAACCACTTTTTCAAATTACTCCGTTGTTTCAGAGAATCGACTTACACCAGTAATTGGTACTGATACTCAAGGTATGGAGGAGTCCCTACCCCTTCTGGGTTGCGCCCTCACTACCGCCCTGGGAGTTTTAGAAAATGATGCGAAAGTAGGAATACGTGACGATCTGTTACTTTTTGGAGCCGGTGGCGTGGGTATGTGCCTAATAGCCTTAAGTAAGATTTTTGGTGTGAAAAGTTTAACGGTTGTGGATGTAGACGCAAACAAACTCAGCCTCGCTCGAGATCTTGGTGCGAAAGAAACTGTCTTGTTTGAAAGTAAAGAGTCGTGCGCTAAGACATTAACCAAACTTCGAGAAAAGTTCAATTTTTCTGTTGCTATTGAAACTAGTGGGAAAAGTGCATCCATCGAGCTCGCATACGAGCTAACAAGTCCAACAGCACAGATAATCTTGGTTGGAGTCCCCAATATTAAGGAAAAGGTAAGTATCTACACACTTCCACTCCACTTCGGTAAACGAATGGCTGGTTCCCATGGTGGGCAATCAAATCCTGATAGAGATATCCCATTCTTACTTCAATTAATGAAGGATGAAGTTTTTGATTATAAGAAATTACCTCTGAATGTCTACGGTTTGAGTGAAATTAATGAGGCAATTAAGGGTCTGCGCAAGGGAAATGTCGGACGCACAATTCTGGAGATGGGGAATACTTGAGCGAACTTGATTGGAATAGTATTAGAAGAATCTCCCAAGGTGTTTTTCACGCAAATTGGGATTGCCTTATCATGGAAAGTGATATCGACAACTTGGTATTTTGGGCTCAAGGTTTAGATTCAAGAAAATCTCGATTGTGTCTCCATGAAAATCCAGAGTCTTTGATGCAGGTTACATATTTAGCATTTGTAAAACCATATTCGGATAAGGTTCATAAACATCCCTATAGACCTGAAGTGTTGATCCCCATCAGAGGAGAAGCAATTAGGCGTACATTCTCTGAAGGGCTGGAAGTTGAGAGTGAAGTTACGATGAAACCAGGTTTTGGCAATTCATTCTCGACTTCGCCTGGCATTTGGCATTCTTTACAAGTGGTGAGTGAGCATTTTGTTATGATTGAGATAGGTGTAGGTCCATTCACGAAAGATTCAACTGTATTCAATAAATAACTTATTAAACCAACTAACTTCGGTCTCGCCATTCGGATTGGGCTCGCTTTAGGTCAGATGGTGACTCTATAGAAAACCTTCTTCCTAACCAATGGTATGCCATCAAGGACTGAGCCCTTATCAAGGGAGACATGATTCCATCACGAACACTTTTTGACTTAGGAGAGATAGTTAGTTTCTTAATATCTGAATAGTGTAAGTAGTAAATTCCAGAATCACTAAATATCTCTTCTTGGTTTTCACCTTCTGAAGTGATACCTTGAGGCAATCGCGAATCCTCCGAAACCGGCATACCGATACAATCTTGAACGAATCCATTGCTATCAAAAACAACTTGACTCCGAGCTCTCGAACGATTCCTCTTGTGCACTGCGATTTGGGATATTTCCTTAAGTTTGCAGTATCTGGCGAAGTTACGAATGTCTGTTGTGTCGAGTAATAAGTCTCCATGAATTACTAGAAGATCATCAGGTTCTTTCTCAAGAATCCCTAGAACTGACTGCACTGGCCCAAGAAGAACCCGTTCATAGAGAAATGTTGCTTTAAGGGTCTGTCTTGAGGTTATGAAAGAATTTGGCAAATGCGAAATATTTACAAATACTCTCCCAAATATTTCTGGCAGGGAAGAAGCATTTACAAGCCTCGAAATAATTGAGATTCCGCCTATTTCCAATAAGGGTTTAGGAACCTTATCCGTATAAGGGTGTAGGCGAGTCCCTATCCCTGCTGCGAGAATTAGGGTGTTCATATCTGAGTTCCCAGAATCAGATGAATCTCGCAAGATCATGAAGCTCAGAAATGAATCTAAACTCTACTAACTGAGACCAAACAAAATCATCATCACCCTCGTTTACTTCAAAAGCACTATTGTTCGTAATCAAGTACTTCTCTCGTATACCTACTTTTTCTGCTGCTTCAAGGTCTGTAATGCGGTCACCAATCAATAGCGATTCATCAACAACTAGGTCAAATTTCTTAACAAGGTGGGATATTTGTTCTGCATTAGGCTTCCTACTCTTACAATTCCTTCGATAGTTTAAAACTTGTGCATTTGGATGATGCGGGCAATAAGAAAAGACAATGGGCAGAGATAGCGATGTCATCGAGTCTAAAACGGCACAAATCCTCTCTCGAAGCGCTTCTTCCCCATACATACCTCTAGCTACGCAAGTTTGATTACTTACGATAAAGAATGTTGATAAAGGGAATATATTCCGCATCAAAGTAATCTGGGCAGTGAATGAATCGATTGAACTAGTTCCAAAAATACTGCCTGCTCCTGAGTCTTTCCATAAAACTCCATCAGCGTCTAAGAAAACTGGTCGAATTTTCGAAATCTTTGCTTCTTCGACTGAGTAAATAGGATTTGTACAGGCGCTAGTCAAATCTATCCCTATGCATTAAATTCTTAAGAATTACAACTTCAAAATTCAGGCAAACTTCTATCGACATTTGATAATCCGTATAGCCATGAGAAAAGAATAGTTGCTATGAGTTAAGTTTTCAATTCATTCGAAATAACTCGCCACACCTTTGGGCTTGGATGCCAGAAATTTGGGGGCGCAAAAATAGTGCCATCTGGGTTAAGGATTCCAGCTATAAAACTCAAACTAGATCGAGAGACTCCCAAATAACGGGCGCCTATCATGATTAGAAGCATTTCAACAGGATTGATATCTCGGATTAGATTTACCTTTGAGAACTCTGTTGAGTATTTTAATGTAAAGTGTTGTTCAAGATCTCTTCCTTTATGTGTGAGATTTTGCCCATCGAAACCGGGCATGCCACGCCACAAGTACTCCTGTTGTGGAGGAGGGGAAAAGGCCAAATCTTCCTTCGGTGCATCTGTGAAAATAATCAGTTCATAGTCGGAAACATCTACGGTGCGTATTATTGAATCAACAATAGAATCAAAATATTCAATCGGAAGTTCTCTTGAGATTTTCTGTCCTGGGTAAATAGCAAAATTTCCATGACCTTGTCTTATGTGTAACACAACACATTGAGATGAGTAATCTTTACAATCTAATAGAAATTCAAAAAATGGGTAGATATTCGTTCTATAGGAGTTGATGAAGGAATCAGCTAGCGAATGAGCATCTCGACACACAATTACTACTTCGACATTTCTAAAGCTATATTTTATTCTTAATTTTAGAAGACTTATTATATTTACAGATTTAATCCTTACAAACTTGAGTGTAGTCCTTTTGTCAGAAATAGAATCTTGCGAAAACTCTGAACTTTCGAATAGTTTGGCATTTGCACCATCTAGAAATAACTCCATTTCATAGATATTTTGAAAGGGATCAAGGGGATGAATTGCAACTTGCGATATTTTGGGACGCTGGATTTTACCGTTAATCATTTTTGAAACATGAATGATAGAACAAATTCGATGAAATTGTGCCCCAAAGCCATCCGTTACAGATTTTGAGTCATAAACAAAACGAAAAGTAGGCAAACCAAATTCAAAATATACAAATGCTAGTCTTAGTAGTCGTCTAGACAGGCTACGCTTTATTTGCAAATACAAATTGAAGAGAGTTCGTTTCACACCCTTAAGTGTAATCACTTGAAAAGACTATGACATCTAGGAAAGTCTGACTGATAAGTAATAAGCATCAGTCTGTAAGATAGATTGTAGTATCTTGTGTAGACTGTTTGTTATGGAGTTGTTGAATCCCCAGAAGTACTGAACGAAGCTAAACGGCCTTACTGCAAAAATGCGAGTTTGGCTTAGTCAAAATCGCGGTATAGGAGAATGTTGGTGAAGGTAGATGTGCAATTCGTTTTCATACACACAATAACGCCTCCGCCACTTCATTTAGTCCTCAATTACCGCCGTACATCGAGCATTGTGGGTACGAACAACGTATGGATGGTGAGTGATCGAAGATTTTTCTTTGAGAAGGTTTTTACTAATCGTTTAACATTGCCATGGACAGAAGTCGAGTTTGAAATAGAGGGTAAGTATGCGTACCCAAGAAACTTACGAAACAACTTCTGGTTTTCATCACTGGTTCGCTTCTCTTTTTTAAGTAGATTTATGCAGTCACATAATCGTGCGACTGTTCATATTGAATCGGACGTTGTAATCGCCGAAGACTTCCCTATCGCTTTATTTTCAAAAATTGATACTCCTTTTGCATTCCCCATTGTCTCCGATAAGAGGGGTATTGCCAGTACTTTATTTGTTCGTGATAAGGAATCGGCAGATTTCTTATGGAATCATTGCAAAGATGCGGTATTGAAAAATCCTCTAGCTAGCGATATGGAAATACTTTTTGATATGTGGAGAAGGTATCCCGAATTGGTGACGCGACTCCCCATAGCCCCTTATCATCTTTATAAAGAGTGTCGAGAGGAAAAGGAAAAATATCCATTTTCTGGATACTTTGATGGACACGATTTCGGTGTTTTTATAGGTGGAACTAATCCTTGGAACAAGCGAGGAGTGTCTGAGATTAAATCTAGAATGGATGGAAGTCATCTCAATTTTGATATCAACACGATTATTTATGACAAGAAACGCAAATTTATTTCAATTCAGAATTTTGAGAGCGGCGAAACACATTCTTTGTATAGCCTACATTTTACAAATAAAAATCCCATCTTCTTTACCACAAACCTGCTTCCCGCCGTTCTCAGAATATGGCTATTACTTTATGCAAGAATAAATAAAACGTTTCATCCTTTTGTACTGGTGCTTATGATTTTCAAATCCCTAAGAAGGAGAATCATAAATAGTGAAAAACAAAAAGAAGCTTAAAGCTTTATTATTTCCGAATAAAAATCGAGTCGAGTGATATGGTTCGCAAAGACTTATCCCAATGAGTAATAACTAGTTGCAAAGGTTTAAAACCGTAAGATGAAAGCCATTTAGCAATCTCGTAGTGTGAGACCTCATTCTCATAGAGATCAATTAATGAACTCTCGAATTCTATAGCTCCAATATTTTCTATAACCCCTTTAGCTCCCAGCAGGGCTTGCATCTCAGAGCCCTGGACATCCAGTTTCAAATACAAATTCTCTTTTCCACTCACCTCTTGATCCAAACGTACAACGGAAACCGGATAACTTTCTGGGAAACTAATTCCAAGACCATGTTCCAGAATTCGGTTAGGTTTCTTGGTGCTCGAGGAAAGTCCATCATTGGAAGAGTAAAAAAGCGTTGTACTTCCCTTATAGTCAAGAAGAGCACAATGTCTTGCCTCCCATAAAGGATCTCTTCTTACCTTGTCATTTAACTTCGAAAATAAATTAGAAGGCTCATAGGAGAGAATTTCTCCCCCGTATCCAGACTTTCGCAATTGGAGTGCCCACTGCCCAATATTTGCACCAGCATCTACAACAAAGTTGCATCCAATTTTCTTTAATATGTCCATTCTGGCGTGACTTAGTCTGAAATCGGCTGAAGGTTGCAGACGATACCCCGTCCTTCTCTCTAGACTGTTGTTGATAAATTGAATTAAACGTCTGGTCAACATAGTTAATTTACTACCTTGATTCTAGTTCTTATTCTAACTGAGTTTTTGAATGCGAAAAATAGAATGAAGAAGTAGAACTTAGCAAGTATGAAGCGATTTAATTTTACGAGTCTGTAAAAACACCAAAGAGATTTGATTATCACGGGTGAGAAAAGATGGGACGAAATTAATTTATTTAAGTCGAGCGGACGCAAAACTTGAAACATCCATTTTGTTGAGTTTTCAATAAGCAATTTCCTGTCTAAGGCAGTGTTTTGAAGGAATGTATTTAAGAAAGTCATGACTAGATTTGGAATTAATTGCAGCTGAGTTACATAGAAAGTCCAAGAAGATTGCGTGCTCACAGGTGCGTTGTAGTAGTAGACAACTCGTTCTTTTTCACAAACCAAAGCGGTGCTCTCTGAGGCTGAAATCAATAGAAGCCAGAAAGCATCATCTAAGATAAAGTTGTGGAATTGTGATTCAGGGCGAATAGGAAAAAAGCGCAACGAATACTCAATTATAAATTTACGCGAGTATATGAACCGCGAATAGCCCATAGTTTCCAAAATTTTAGAAGAAATCGCATTCATTTCAAATTGAGTTGAGCTCTGCACGTCAGCGGGCATTCTAAACAGATCATTTTGAGGCAAGACTTTAAGGTTGGCTATTAGTAAATCAGAGTTTGTAGTGCTTAGCTCCTTAACAGAGTCTTGTAAGTTTACTAAATTGCAATTGTCATCTATATCCAAAAAGAAAATATATCTTCGTTTACATGCTTCAACTCCCAGATTCCTTGCATTTGCCGAACCTTGATTTTGACGAAGAGCAATAAACTTGATTTGTGGATTCATTTGCACATGTGCGCCGAGGAGAGCAGCTGATCCATCAGTAGAGCCATCATCAACGACAACAACTTCAATTCCGGCGTCAAGTAGTTCTAGACTTAGACGAATAAACTCGGGTACGAACGGCCGCTTATCAAAGCAAGTGACGACGATACTTAAGTCAATCAAGGTTTGCTAATCGTTTATCTTGGGTCATGACCACTATTCTAGGCAAATAATGAAAGTAGTTCACTTGAGTACGACAACATCGGGGGGAGCCGGCCGCGCAGCGATGAGGTCTGTTGAGGCGTTGAACCAAAATGGAATTGAGGCCATTCTATTAGATAGAAATTCTGAGTTGGACTCTCTAAGACGCCATTCCCTTTTACGCTCCACTCTAATTTCTAAGTCATCTTCACTTATTACAGGTATGCAATCAAAAATATTACAAAGCGGAGATGAGTTAATGACCCCTCTCTCTTTGGATTTTTTAACTCATGATGAGGAAAGAATAAGGTTCCTAAAGAGTTTTGACATCATACACATGCATGCTTTCTTTAACTTTTTTTCAATTCGTAGACTGCATTCAATCTTGCCTACTGTGCCCAAGGTAGTAACACTGCATGATGAAAGACTTTTGACGGGTGGTTGTCATTATGCAACTACATGTAGGGGAATGCAAGATGATTGCAATAAGTGTCCTAAATCTAGATTAATCGCCAGACCAATTGTGAGATCGATAAAAAAAAGAGAGGCTATTTTCTGGCATGCTAATAAGTCAAAAGACATAAAACTCATTTTGCCATCGGAGTGGCTTAAAGGGCGAGTGAAAAGAGTCCCCCAATTTGCAAAACTGAGCACCGAGGTAATTCATAATTGTGTGCCCAAAGCATTTTTCACTTCTAGAAGAGTTATGCCAAGCTCTAATTCCAATGTAGTACGTATTGGATTTGTATCCACCGATATCAACAGTCCCTATAAAGGATTCGAGTTCTTCAAAGAAGCGATTGAAAAATTTGCGAGCACCCAAGAAGTCAAGGTGACGGCAGTTTTGATAACTTCCGTAAAAAAAGAAATTGAGTCCTCACCGAAAGTTACGTGGCAACTAATGTCTCCAAAGAATGACAAGGATTACATAACGATATTAGATTCCATAGACGTCGTCTGTGTACCAAGTGTGATTGATAATTCCCCTAACGTGGTTATTGAAGCCCTTGCTCGTGGGATACCAGTTCTGGCTAGCGACTCTGGGGGAACGGGGGAAATACCCAGAAAAATCTCACTACCAACGTTTGTTTATGGAAGCCTCAACGGATTTTGTTCAGCTTTGCAACAATTGATTCAAGTTGGATCGCTAGATGCCTCTCAAGAGGAGAAAGTTAGCGAGTTAGTATCAGAAAGGGCTCATGCAAAGAAACTAATAGATGTTTACAGATCTTTAATCTGATTATCATTGAATTGGTCTCCAAGAGGAGGTTTTATAGGGGCCCTCAAGAAATCAATTATTTGCGTGATTCGTGTCGAAACTAGGTGTCGGGCCGAGATTCTAAAGAAGTTTTTCTTCAACCATTCATCGATTACAATTGAACGCTTAGGTTGACTAGATTGATAAGAGAAAGTTCCGGTAGATCTATTGGTCCATTCCGATGATTTTGTATGAGTTGCCGTAGCATCATCACCAACATTTAAAACAAGAGTTTCTGTCGGCAATAACGCATACTTACCAGTCTTCCGCATCACTTGAAGCAGAATTGTGTCCCAAACGTCAACATATCCTTTTCTTGCTCGTCTGGCGCCAGAATCCCAGTACCTCTCCTCTGAGTCCAAGAAACGCCTTAGCGACCACTTCTTTCTACTAGAAATAGAAATATTCTCGGTTCTCAAAATGCCCGAACGAATTAGAGTCCAATTTCTCCTAGTTGTCGCCCATCCCCAAGTTAGAGCATATTTCGACGTAATCCATGGATCCATGGATAGACCCTTTGGGGCAAATTGAGTTCCACAGGCCAAAAGAATGTCTTCATTAGACTCCATAACTTCTCTGGAAGCCTTGGCAAAGGCAAAGAAATCAGGTGTCGGAATACAATCATCTTCGAGTATGCAAGCAAAAGTTTCATGGCCAAATATCCAATCTATTCCAGTCATCACTGATGCAGCACAGCCAACATTTTTGTTTCGCTTTATGATTTGCATGGCGAAGAAATCAGACCGGTAATCTTCACAAAGTGAAACAATTTCCTCTTGAATGTAAGAAAAACTTTTTTTGGGTGACTTATCGATTACAATGTAGACGCTCTCTACACCCGAAGCCCTTGAAATATCAAGGATTCTCGCGACACTTTCGACTCTGCGATACGCGATTAGAAGCAAAGCCAATCTTGAGTGATCAGGCATGGATACAACGATATGATGGTGAGTTGGAGGGAAAATTGATAAAGTGAAATCTCACCTATCTATAGTAGTGCCAGTCCACACAATTCCTAGTGGGGAAGGACTTTCCGCACTTGCTAGCTGGAGCCGAGATATTCCGGAGGAATGCGAGCTAATTCTTTCATTAGACTTGGACAGAGATGATAGGTCGTTAATAGACTGGTGTGAACAATATATACCTTCGCGAAAAAAGATCGTCCAGCAATTGAATCGCAATCCAGGCGATACAAGAAATATTGGCATGAAACTAGCAACAGGTGACTGGGTAGCATTTGTCGATTCCGATGACATTTTTAATCCAAATAACGCCTTGACGGCAATCGAACATCTTGGCGAATCAAGCGATCTAATCATTTGTCGATACCAGACCATAGATCTTAATTACAACTTGATAAGAGAAAGCAAGAACTTGTCAAGGTTGAGTGAATTGACCGTAAATTTGGGTTTTTGGAGGTGTCTTTACAGAAGTACCTTAGTAGCCAGCACGGCCTTTCCGTCGCTACGAATGGCCGAGGATCAAATATTTTTCTCTCGATTTATGTCCTTGAACCCTAGAGTGAATTTCAGTAATGAAACTATATACAAATATGTAGTTGGCGGAGATCAACAGTTAACTAGAATAGACTCTTCAAAAGAAGATTTAAGAACTGCTATATCCATCCTACAGAGCGAGATAAATTCAAGCAGAATGTTCATGAAATTTCGGAAGCAACTTCTGTTACGTCAGTACACATCACTTTTAAACTTTTCTGGGATGACCGACAGAATAAAGCACTCTTGCAAACTTCTGCCTTTCTTGATCAGACCTAGTTATTTTGTTTGTTTGGTGTCATTGATTCCGTTACTTGTAAAAAATCGATTCAATAACTCAAGGGCGGAAGAACTTTGATTATTTCGTTGACTGGCGGTCTAGGAAATCAGCTCTTTCAATACTTTGCGGGGTTGTCTTTTCTTTCAGATGCTGAAAACTTATTAATAACATCTAATTTCGGAGCCCCTAGAAACACGGGTGATATCACTGATCTAGAATTTTTTTTACTTTATGAAAATACACAGATTCTCAACGTATCAAAAGTGGGACGTTTTACAAGAAAAGTAGCAAATCTGGCACTAACAAAGAATCTATTAGTAGAGGGTAAGCCATCAAGGCTCTCCAAGAGTGAATTTCTTGACTCTTGTCTACCCTTTTACTTTTCTCTTCTCTTACGAAAAAAAGTTTCAGTTTTCTCATCAGACGCCATTGGCTATACTTCAAAAATTCCAAATTCCAATTCATTGCTATTCGGTTATTTTCAAAGCTATAAATATTTTTTGTCCTTGCCGCGACATAAGCGGGTGCTGACGCTAAAGAGCGAATCATCGGAGTTCAAGAGTCTTAAAAAAAGGATAATGCAAGAAAAGCCCTTAGTCTTGCATGTTAGGTTAGGGGACTATCTGAAGGAGAAGCACTTTGGCGTGCTAACGAATGATTACTACTCTAAAGGAATAGAATTGCATGATAGAGAAGAGGGACAGACAAAAATCTGGTTGTTCAGTGATGATCCAGTTCATGCACTAGAGATACTTCCAACAGAAGCGAAGGAAAGGATTTTTGTAGTGCCGAATAATATTTTGAATCCGGCAGAGTCCCTAGAGCTCATGCGGTATGGCTCTAGATACCTGATTGCAAACTCTTCGTTTAGTTGGTGGGGAGCTATGCTCTCTTACTCCACATCCACCAATGTGGTGGCTCCTGCAAAATGGTTTAATGGTATGGAAGATCCATATGAACTAATTCCAAAGAATTGGAAGTTGTTAAGTAGATGAAATCTCAGCTCAAATCACTAATTCCACCTTCGTTAATTGAGGCTTACCGACTCATACCAAAGTCGCGCCGGATGAAGTTAAATACAGTGGTGATTGCGCAGTCATCTTTAGCGCTACTTGACTTAGTAGGAATTGCCTTAGTCGGAGTGATAGGCGCACTATCCGTTTCTGGAATTCGGTCTGCGGCTCCGGGTTCCGGAGTAAGCAAAGTACTTGAATTGCTCGGGCTAGAGGAACTCACTTTTCAACGTCAAATAGCAATATTGGGTATCTGCGCTGCTTTATTCTTGATCTTGAAGACTATACTTTCTTCATACCTCAATAGGAAAATTTTGAGGTTTCTTAGCGCAAATAGCGCCCTAATTTCTTCTGATCTTTATCAAAGATTGCTTAATAGACCAGCCATAATGCTTGATGGCTCCAGCTCACAGAAGACGCTCTATTCAGTCACCCAAGGAGTGCAATCAATAAACGTAGGGGCTATAGGTTCAATTGTTAATTTGATCTCAGAGGCAACTCTGTTAACTGTATTGATTGTTGGCCTTCTATTTTTTGACTCAGTTCTAGCCATAGTAACAGCATTATTATTCGGATCTTCAGCATTTTTTATGTATACGAAGCTTCATAAAAGAGCTCGTGATTTAGGATTACAGTATTCAGAGTCCACAATTCAATCAAATGAATTGTTTATGGAGTCCCGTAGTTCTTATAGAGAGCTATTTGTGAGAAACAAATTATCAGAGGTCGCTTTAAGATTCAGGAATCTGAAAGAGAATTTAGGTGGCATTGTTGCCGAAACTGCATTTATGCCGCTTTTAACAAAGTATGTAATTGAGATTGTCTTGATTTTAGGTGCGCTTTTCCTTGCTGCACTACAGTTCTCAAGAGGTAATGCAGAAGAGGCTGCTGCTAGTCTCGGTGTCTTTTTCGCGACTAGTTCAAGGTTGGCACCTTCGATACTTAGAATGCAGCAAAGCTTGATTTCCTTGAAGATTTCTTTATCTGAATCTGCAGTAACTTCCGAATTTATTGCAAGTTTAGGTACGGTTGAAGATATAGGAATAACTGTTAACAACTTAAAAAGCCAAAATCAATCTGAAGGAAATCCACTAGCGACTCCATTCAAAGGAGAAATTGAACTCAACTCAGTATCTGTTAAATACAGCGGTAAATCTTCTATGGCCTTGCGTGACGTTAGTTTTACCTTAACTAAAGGCTCTTTCACGGCGGTAGTAGGGCCATCGGGGGCTGGGAAATCAACTCTTGCAGACTGCATTTTAGGGATTATCGAACCTATTTCAGGTTCCGTAAGAATTTCAGGGATGAGGCCAGTAGAAGCGGTGAAAACTTGGCCTGGGAAGATCAGCTATGTTCCTCAGGAGGCGCACTTGTCTTCTAAGTCAATTCTTGAAAATATAACCTTTGGTGAAAATGTCAAAGGTTTATCGGATTCAAGAGTCAAAGAAGCGCTCATTTCCTCAGGCTTATATTCATTTGTAGAGACACTTCCAGATGGCGTGAATTCAATAGTTGGGGAGCGGGGCGCCCAATTAAGTGGTGGGCAGCGCCAAAGATTAGGAATAGCAAGAGCTCTTTTCACTTCACCTGAGCTATTAATCCTGGATGAAGCAACGAGCGCCTTAGACGCCATTAACGAAGGTTTGATTACTTCAACTCTGTTAAAACTAAAAGGTATTTGTACATTGATTGTAATTGCTCATCGTCTTTCTACGGTTAGAGATGCAGATAGAGTGATTTACCTGAGTAACGGGAGTATCAAAGAGTCAGGCACATTTGATGAAGTTTATTCAAGAAGCAAGGAATTCGCTCAACAGGTTGACTCAATGAAAATAGACTAGATATCTAAAGTCTAATCGAGACCAATCTGTTTGATTTATTAACTGTAGCAAAAATTTGTCTTGTGGAAATTAACTGAGTAGCAGTGAGATTTGTATTCATTTGTGAAATAAGAAAATCAGTCTTCTTATTTGCAAAATTCTTGTAGCAAAGCCGTTTCAAACACGAAAATGCCACCCCTCTATCACTAATCAACAGCGGTTTATCAATTGAACCAAAGGATTCAGCGGAAAAAGATTCAATTCTTGCTTGACTTACTAAATTTATGTACGCAACTTTAGTTGGTTTTGTTGGGCTCTGAGAGTTTGATTGGAGCCAGGAAGCAAATCCAGAGTTTTCATCCGCATAAATTGCTGTCGCAAATCCAGCGACGCTTACTCCACTACTAGGACCATCCAGAGTCTTATAATTCCAATCTTCAGGGAAGACAGTCTTGCGTCTAGCGAGGCGCACTTCACCTTGTATAGGCACTCCTCGAGAGTTTACGCTAAGAATAGAATCGTAAATCAAAAATACTTCACCGTTGATTTCTGTCGCGGATAACTGAAATGCAACATCTCCAGTTGTTCTACCTTTATTTAATTGATCACCATCAATGAGTTCGTAGGCCCAACCAGCGGAAGTCTTAGTTGCCCCTAATAGAACTCCAAGCGTGTCGTCGCGATAAAAAACCTGTAGACCTTTTGCTGTTGAAGCACAGGCATTCGAAACGCTAACGTCAGAGGAGGTCCTATTTCTGTTGGTTTGATCAATATCTTGAATTTGTTCTCCATTACCGTCTATTGTCTCGTGAAGCCACTTTTGATTGGTAAGAGTAGAGACCAGAAGGTCACCTCTTGATTTATCTGCATAAACAACAAAAAGGGTCTCTTCACTTCCCTTACGGGCAGTACATGTAGAAACTTGTCCTACTTTTATGTTTTTTCGAACAACTTCAATTCTCCACTTTCTACCGGAAAATGTTGCAAGTTTAAGAGTATCCGAATCTAATTCGGAGAATATAATTACTTGTCGATTATTAAATTTTGTTGCGGTAAACGAAATGGTCGGGCCAATTGGGATTGTTGAAATAGAACCAATAGGTTTTCGCGGGGTAACATAATTTGTCAAGATCGTTTGAACGGCCCCCGACATATTCCGTGAACGAACTTCGAATCGATATCTATTTCCATTTTTTAAATTTCCAATTTTCGTGGGGAACTTAGAGGAAAATATTTTTCTATCGCCTGGCAGAATTGAGATTTCATAGGTGATATTCCTCTTTAAGTAGCCACAGCTGGAAGGTTCTTCATCTATTAACGCATAGTTATCCCCAGCTAAAGCGAAAAAAGTCATAGGACTAATGGGCGAGTTAGTTGCTGTGCTTTTAGTGGGAGTATTCTTCATATCTTGCAACATGCCTAGAACTATGGGTCCGAGGGTTCTCCTAACTTCGCCGGCCCCAAATTTCGGAGTCATCATTAAGTCTGCAGAATCATTTGAAAAGATTCCCTCGTCCAGATGAGTTATAGAGGAACCGTCTTCGTAAGGATTTGGGGTGTACAACTTGGGCGCTACTCCTTTATTTGCCGATATACCGTTGCGACCAGACCAAACAAGAGGACCAACTAACGCTTCTCCTAACTCAGTTGAGCGAGAACAGAAGTCAATCAAAGTTCTTCCGTCAGGTAATTGAACATATGCATCGTAGGGCGTGGGTTGGGAAATGTACCCGGTGCCAAAAGATCTGTCGTAGGTCGCATTTGATACGAAACCTAATCCATGGGCAATTTCATGAATTACAACAGAAACTAAATCATAACTTCCAGGTGGCGGACTTCCTGTAGTTTCGAGATGCCATAGTGGGGCTGAATTCACCTTGAGAACAATTTCAGCCTGATTTGAGTCGAGATCCCGTCCAGCTAGAGCGTTGGCAAGAGCAGATGGATACCAAAGACCTTTATCAGGTGCGCCAGCGAAGTCGCTAAAGAAGAAGCCGGGTCTAGCGGAGCCGAGAATTTCGATATCTCGATTTGTCTCCCAGGTGGCTTCTACATTGATGGGCACCTTGGATTCAAAGTTTAGTGACCAAACATCAATCGCGTATTGAACTGCTTCTTTTGCGTCATTTGGAAAACCAGAGAAAGTGATTCGCCACTCGGACTTTTTCTCACCCTCAAGATTTGCGCTCTTGTTGCCCGAAACTTTTTCCTTCGCGGCGATGTCACTTGCTACAACATTCCCCCAAAGTCTTGCCGGCGCTGATTTGAAGGTAAGTGCCGAGGTCTTAATTGGAAATAGGACCGATAGGAATATGAGCGGCGTAGCAACAAGGGCCAATAGACGAACTCGTGAGGGCCGAGCAAATTGCCGCATGGCACTCATGCTAGTGCTCTGAGAAGATTGGCCAATATGAGCACAGGAAACTCTCGGCAAAGTTACCTAAGTGCGATGCGTGACGAACCATCGCTAGGAGTAACGAGTGGCCTTAGACCTGAGCCGACCCTTGATGAAGCGAGAGCTGAGTTATCTGAAGCGATTAGCAGGATCGCCACCTCCCTATTTAAAGATAAATACGGTCCGTTATTGGGCGTAGTTTCACAACCAGCAGTCAATGAATTCCTTAAGGGTTTTGAATCAAACCTATCTCGCACGAAAGGCGATCTAACCATAGTTCTTGAGGAACTTCTAGATCGAGTAGTTCCCGAGAATCTTCGAAAGAGAAGTTAGGCGGGTAGCCTTTAATCATGGCCATCTCAAGAGTTGCGATTGTGGGTACCGGCATTATGGGAGAAGGAATGATTAATTCACTTCTGACAGCTGGTATTGAGTCAAGCGCGATCGTGATTAGAGATAAGCGCGCCGAGAGAGTGGATGAGTTGGTAAAAAAGTACGGGGTGACTTCGGGTCACATCCACGAAGCTGACGCAGTAATCCTTGCCGTCAAACCACAGGATTTTGAGAGCTGTATTGCAGAGTTAAGAGCTGAAGTTGAGCATGAATTTCTATTGGTCTCCCTTCTTGCTGGTGTGAAAAGTTCTCGAATTGAGGACAAAATTGGGGGAAAGGCGCGCGTAATTCGAGTTATGCCAAACACCCCGATTTTGTTAGGCGAAGGAATGTCAGTAATTACAAAAGGAAAGAGTGGAACTGAAAGTGATTTAGCATGGGTAGATAACTTGCTTTCAAATTCTGGTAAGACTTTGGTGGTGGCAGAGGATTCGATGGATGCAGTTACTGCAGTAAGCGGATCAGGTCCGGCATATTTCTATGGCTTTGTTGAAGCAATGATAAAGGCAGCAAATGAGTTAGGCCTATCGGAGCAAGACTCGAAGCTACTCGTTCACCAAACTCTTATTGGCGCTGCAAAGATGGTTCAGGAATCGGGAAAGGATGCCGCTACCTTAAGAAGAGAAGTCACAAGCCCGAATGGCACAACTGCCGCGGCTTTAAGCTCATTTGAATCAAATGGCTGGGAAGAGATTGTTTATAAGGCGATGAAGGCTGCTATGGATAGGTCTAAGGAGCTTAGTAACTAGCGCGGCAAGACTTCGTCCGCATCGATGATTCGATACGAGTAGCCCTGTTCAGCAAGGAATCTCTGACGGTTTTGCGCAAAGTCCTGATCCATTGTGTCTCGTGCTACGACGGAATAAAAACGAGCTGTTCTTCCATCAGATTTTGGTCTAAGGATTCGACCTAATCTCTGGGCTTCTTCTTGGCGTGAGCCGAAGGTGCCTGAGACTTGGATTGCGATTGAGGCTTCCGGTAAATCAATAGAGAAATTTGCAACCTTTGAAACTACTAGGCACTTTATTTCACCAGTGCGGAATTGTGAATAGAGGATCTCTCGCTCCTTAATTGGAGTTTCTCCTTTAATAATTGGCACCCCAAGCTCGGCTGCAATTTCATCAATCTGATTTATATATTGGCCGATAATCAATGTCTGATCGTTTGCGTGCTGACGAGCGAGAGCAATAACTACATTTTTCTTAGTTGCGGTTGTTGAGCAAGAGCGGTATTTATCTTCCTGTTCAGCTGTTGCATAAGTTAATCTCTCATGATCGGTAAGGGTCACTCGTACTTCTACGCAATCAGCCGGGGCGATATAACCTTGAGATTCAATCTCTTTCCACGGAACATCAAATCTCTTTGGGCCGATTAATGAGAATACTTCACCTTCCATCCCATCTTCTCTTACGAGAGTTGCAGTCAATCCAAGGCGCCGTCTTGATTGGATATCAGCTGTGAATCTAAAAATTGGTGCCGGTAAGAGATGCACCTCGTCATAAATGATTAATCCCCAGTCATGAGAATCAAATAGATCTAAGTGCGCGTATACGCCCTTCTTTCTTGTTGTCATTACTTGGTAGGTAGCGATCGTTACGGGGCGAATCTCTTTTTTTGCACCTGAATACTCACCTATTTCATCTTCATTTAATGTGGTTTTTCGCAATAATTCATCTCGCCATTGACGCGCAGCGACAGTATTTGTAACAAGAATCAACGTTGTAGCTTGGGCATGCGCCATAGCCGCGGCGCCAACAAGAGTTTTCCCGGCTCCACAAGGAAGCACGACAACTCCAGAACCTCCGTGCCAGAAACCTTCTGCCGCTAATTTTTGGTATTCCCGAAGTTTCCAACCCTCTTCTTTCAATGAGATTTCATGGGCTTGTCCATCTACATAACCAGCGAAATCTTCTGCGGGCCAACCAAGGCGGAGCAGAGCCTGTTTTAGATGCCCTCTCTGAGG
>Ga0194117_10000622_pt1 | contig 45687 bp, 31 predicted proteins | sample TA2MahsurfametaG_FD_160579 | JGI IMG/M metagenome (GOLD analysis project Ga0194117, IMG submission 160579) | Freshwater microbial communities from Lake Tanganyika, Tanzania - TA2015009 Mahale N1 surface | ecosystem: Environmental > Aquatic > Freshwater > Lake | place: Tanzania: Lake Tanganyika... | reverse complement strand
CCCCCATCGACTTCTTCACATCAGCAACTCATCGAGTTTCAAAATGGAGTTATTAGAGCCAATTGTGTTGATTGCCTAGATAGAACTAACTCTTTCCAACAACTCGTAGGAGAAGCTATACTTGTCATCCAACTGAATCGTCTTATCGGATAAGACACTCGTTACGGCCGCCTAGAACTTGACGAACAGTATTACATTTGTTATTTTAGAATAATGGGAGTTTATTCTCAACTTTACGAAGAAATGGGCGATTTGATTTCAATCCAGTATGGTAGCAGTTTAGCCCATAAACAAAAAATACAAAAGACAACCTAAAGTAGATTTTAATTTTTCACCTCCATCCAACGGCATTTTAACAATAATTTCAAAGATTAAAACAGACAGACTCAAATAGATGTGTTTTTAGGGTATAAACCAGATAAATAGGGGCCTCAGCTTTGGCAAATGAAGCCTGTTATAGAGCATTATCCTAACTAGTATTGTAATACGTTTGAAAAGATGAAAAAAGGATAATGGTTTGATAAGGCCTATGGTTATTTCGTGAAATATTACTATTTCAGATAGTTCGATAAAATCGGCAGAAGAGATTACCACTAACTGAACATTCCCAAAATGGACAAACTTACAAAAGATCAACTCATTCATCGTTTCAGAGGATAGATAGTTAGCAGTATGATCAACTAAAAGTAATAACCTTCATCTTGTGGCTGGCTTGTTGAGCCTAAAATGATCCTCCAACTCCGAGTTTGGAAGTAGATGAATCCACGTTCTGCAATCATCAGAACTTTGCAATAAGAGTTGAACATGTGTTACAATAAAATGGATTTTTTGAAAGAATAAGAAATGCCAAATGGACATATGGGACCTGTGAGACTATAAAAGGAAACTAAAGAACCCAGAAGGATGAATAGAAATCATAAATCTATTTATCCAGAATCAGATCAAGAATTTATGAGAGATATTGAAAGATACATAACAAAATAGGTGATGGATTCTTAGTAGCTAAAAATGATCGAACGTTTTTGGCAAGGTGAAGCTCTTATGGACTATTAAATCTAAAAAAATGTGCAAGATCTCTATAATTTAGTCAACTAAGATATTCTAAGTGACTATTTCCTTGTTTAAAACTCTATTACTGAAGTAGATATCGCGAATTAACTCAAGAGAATAGAAAACAACCTAGCTGCCCAAAATTTCATCGGAAATGGCGAGTAACTTACAAACGACATCGTTTTTTATAAACGAGATATCCAACCTGAGATTAAGGCTCAGAAAAGTCAATAGCCAAAAAGAAAAGAAGTGGCTAAAGACAACAGAGTAAAAATGTTAGAGCAAATCATGAACAAGACATTTACTCATGGAGGAATTACAGAAATAACTGAGATTTGATAATCTTTCATTAAATTAGTATATGTATCATATGATCATTGAGATTGCAAGTTTGCGACTTAATAAGGCATACTGAGAGGAACTTTTATAGAAAATCCTAAAGGATAGTCAGTCTCATCGAAAGCAGATACAACGTTTGCGTAACCTACTGGAATTGCGTCAAAGGCTTGAGTGCAGTTTACTATTACTGATTGACCAGTTTTGTAGAATCCTGCTGAAGTCTTGCAATCTGAAGTTGTTGGATTGATTGGTAATCTGGGACTGGTCATATCAGCCAAGAGATTGCTATATGAAGAAGCAGCCCAATTAAAATCTGCTTTAAAGTTAATTTGTGCTCCCCATGTTATGGTTTGACTATCAACTCTGGTGATAGAGCAATCAGAAGCGTTTCCAAATTTGGATGATTGATATTATGTACAGGGCACACTGGCTGCGTAGGCTGCAATTATGATGAAGCAGACTGTTAGAACTTTGAATGACATTTGTAATTAAATAGATTTATAATTTAAGATATGGGTTGTAAAAACTATAAAGAGTAGTAAGAAAGCACCAAAAGAAATAAGAGAATGAAACCAGACAAATTGTAGAGGCATAGAGTCAAAAATGTTGAAATTTTATGTGAAATTGAAAACTACTGAATTTTTTATTTATTATAGAGTTCACATTTAATTCTGGAAAGCCTAAATATCAAAAGTGGAGGTAAGGGTGAGAGCGATTAAATGAGTAGGTTAATCTAGTGGAACATTAGAATAAAACTTATAAAATGACTTAAAAATTTATTCTATCTGCATAGAAAACTACCAAGAAAGCACCCTCCTTCTAAGAATAAAAACCTAAAAAATTCACACGAAAACAATCAGACCGAGATCGCTCTTTTGACTCCAAAAAGTCCAAAGAAGATTCCATCTTCTCACAGTACATACGACAACCCAATCTCACTTCAAATATCAAAATCAGTTTAATCAGTGATGAGTCTTTTCACTTTACTGAATAACTCAACACCTCCGCCCTACAAACAAGATAAACAGAGAGAAAACAGCGAAAGACCATGTTAGTCCGCACAAATAATAATCGCTAACCTTCAAGATAGTAGTGTACTCTCACCCTCAGGATCAAGATTCTTGAGACCCAGCTTAAAGCCAAAGAGGGATAATGCTAACGTTATAAACTGCAGTTGGATTAATAAAAAGATAGAAGACGAAAAGCTTAGTTCGATCGTAAAGTAACAATCAAAGAAAGTGCAGCTTATCAAAAGCAAAACGAATAGCTTCTAACCCAGATAAAGAAGCTTAATAAATAAAAGTAGATTCTTAACAAACAGATATAATTTTTGTAAAAGATAAACTATGATTAGAAGACGAGAAACATCCTCTCATATCGAGAGCAACACATGCAAGAGGAGATCATAAAACTCAAGGAGAAATTGTAAAACAAAAAGACTCAAAAGGAGACTGAATTGTAGCATGAAATGAATTAAATGAGGACTGCGAAATAAATTGCACAGGAAAAATTCAGATCGTTACAGTCTTTGGTAGATGTTCAGAAAAGATGTATAAAGAAACTGAAGGATATCGTACACGAATAGCAGATTCTGACGAAATAGAGGATAATAAATTCATAGGAGTACTGCGAACTGAGAGATCGCTTCAAAAAATTCATAGAACAGTATAAAGAAGTTAGACAACAGAATAATAGTCTCAAATCTATACTTTAAAATCGATAAACATAAATGGTGCTAACCGATTCCTAAGTCGAATGATTTTGATATTTATCTTGTGTTCAATTAAGTAAAAGATCCGTTATCAGTTGCAAAATTAAAGTTTAGGTGCTTATCATGAAATCTAATTGAAGTCAACTTTTATTCTTCAACATAATTTATCAACAATTTATCACAATGGGTGGAGATAAACACGATGCTACATATTATGGTAAGTGTATGATTGGTGGAGCCCTCGCCTGTGGGCTCACTCACACCTTCATCGTCCCTCTTGATGTCATGAAATGCAAAAAGCAAATCGACCCTACCTTTAGCAAGGGCATATTTGATGGTATCTCTAAAGTTAGAGCCAACGGACATACCTTTCTTGGTTGGACTCCCACTTTGCTTGGATATTCTCTCCAAGGTTTGGGAAAATTCGGTTTCTATGAAATCTTTAAGGATGTATACAAAAACATCGTTGGTGAGGAAAAGGCTGATCAATACAGAAAAATCGGATGGTCAGTTGCTTCTGGCTCAGCTGAAATCATTGCTGATTTACTCCTCTGCCCATGGGAAGCCGTCAAACTAAAAATCCAGCTTTCTAGACCTGGATACGAATATCCCAATTCTCTAACTGGTGCTCTTAACAAAATCAGAGCCGAAGAAGGTATTTAATAGCTTATTTAGGAACTGCAGGATTGTACAAAGGTATTGGTCCTCTATGGGGTCGTCAAGTTCCTTATACCATCGTCAAGTTTGTCGCTTTCGAATGGTTCGTCCAATTCTTCTATGATAATGTCTTCACAAAAGGAAAAGAAAACTACAATAAAGCTACTCAACTTAGCATCACCTTCGGTTCAGGTTACCTTGCTGGTATTTTCTGCGCCATTGTCTCACATCCTGCTGACACCATGGTCTCAAAATTGTACAGTAAAGGTAACGAACCCGGCTCAGTCGGATAAAAGATGGGCAGAATCTATCAATAAATCGGATTCAAGGGTCTTTGGGCAGGTCTCGTGACCAGGATCATCATGATAGGTACCTTAACCGGTCTCCAATGGTGGATCTACGATTCATTCAAAGTCGCTGTCGGTCTGCAAAGTACCGGTGGAGGAAGTGCCAAGAAGCATTGATAGCTAATGTCTCATTATTCATTTCATATAACAGTATACAAATCAGCTCATTAGATAGATTGGATAGAACATATCTGAAGGAATTTGTGGGAAAAAAGTAGGAGAAAAACTTGTTTGTGTTAACTGACTTGGCTGCACAAAAATTATGTTCAGAGTTCTCTGAGAACTTGAGGCACTTGAAGCTGTAGAAACTACCCTTTAAATATACTTTGCATTATTTGAACCGTAATTTCCTATAACTATTTGTAAAGTGACTGAAGTTATCTTAGGATCATCGAAACTTGGAATGTTGACTGTAGAGTTAGTGTCTGAGCTAAACTGGTATAGTTTTTTCCCACTAAAGCTGCTAAAAATGAGAGGGACTACAGTAGTATCCGTACTGCTGCAGAAAATGTTCATATTGAGTCCAAATTTCAATTGGAATGTTGTAGAACTTCCAGCTGATGTAATACACTATCCATTAGAACCAACAAAAGTAAAAGATGATTGCCCTGATAAATAAATGATGTCTCCAATCTGATATCCTGCCTTTACTGCAGGTGTAGTTGACTTGATAAATATTCGAATACTGCAAGTCTAGTGAAAGTGATTTGTTTTTGTGCTAATTTATTGATTTTTGCAGATGTCAAACTCACTTCCTCAACGATTTTATTAGTCGAATTATAGTAGAAGCATCCTGCAGAGTTGAGATAAGAACTCCCTATCCTTGCGAAGAAAGTAGGCTAAGGGCAGTAAGAGTTGCTTTTTTCGTTGTAGCATTCAGTCGTAACACTCTAATTGTTTATCAAATTACAGATACGCATGAGAGATCGCAACAGCAATCAACATCACAAAAGTTAGCAGTGAGATCACAATGACAGAAAGAGGCAGCAATCTCTCCCGACAAAGTATGAACATGAGTGGTTAGTAAAGCGAATGCAATCAAGCTAAGTAAAAGCATATTTGAATGATTATTAAATTTAAACATAATAACTTTCAAGGCGAAATCTGTAGACTTATTCCAAATTTAAATTTTGAGAATTGCAAACTATGATATCATTTTTTAAGTGTCTTCTATTAGGATAGAGAGGTCTAGCGATTCTAAGCAACCTCGTTTCGTCTCCATTAATACCCATATTTGGATAGAGACTATTCCTTTATCTACCTACTCTCGCGTCGACTCATATGATAGTTACTTCTACTCTAAATTCCACTCCTTTAATTAGATTTTGATATCTAGCTAGATTCCAATGAAAGTTGTTTACTCCTCTACTTCTTAACATTCTTATGGTATTAATGAGAGGCAAGCTAATCTAGCAACTCATATCCCATGGCACTGAACACAATAACAATGCCAAGCCATTGCATTGGTTTGACTTTGTGATCAAAGATAAAGATACTCAGTAAAATTGTCATTATTTTTCTGACAGTAGAGATCAAAGGATAGATGTGTTGCTTGAAATTATTTATGACATAGTAGATTGAAACTTGACTTACTATTTGTGTTATAGCTATGATTAGTACATCTTTTATCACTGTTGGATGGGAAACGCAAAATGCAATCGACGGGTAAAGTTCACCACTCACTATTGCAAACAGAAAAATGCACACAAAACCATAAAGATTCGAGCCTAAGAACAGTTGATTCTGAGTAGGCTTGTAGCTAGACTTACAGTAAGCTTGACTATCACTAAAAAATGCATCTGCTACTATAGCCACAAATATGAGTATAAATCCGATCCATTTCTTTTCAGGATGGAAATGATTTTACTTCGATTTATTGTTCTGAATTAATCCATTACTACTGACTAGAAGTACATAAACAGGCCAGCACCCAGAGTTATCAGTACTGCAATGTAGATTTTACTCAGCGGCAATTTTAACGATCTGTTTTTGGGCACGCGAGAAAAAAATACACCGACGATTACAACGAGTAAGTAACGAGTATTTTTTGTTATAACTTGCAGTGGGTATGAAATATAGAGTAATGCGTAGTTGGTGGAAAGATAGTTGAGTGTAAATAAAACTCCAAGTCTAACTCTTTCTTTGAGCTCGATCTTGTTAGGTTTAGTTTAGTAAAAATGAGCATAGATGCTACCATAGATGGCACAGAAAAGACATCCCAACCATGTTACAAGCGAGGGATAAAGAAAAGATTCTAGTTTATTTGTGATTAAGGATTTGTATTTTACGTTCATCCTGCCTAGTGTATTAAGTACAGTTTTTCAATGTAATAGCTGAGCGCCATAGTTGAAATGAGCACGCTTGTAGCTCCAATCAGTAATTTTTTCGTGAAATCGCGGGCATTAGATTACATTTTTTAAAAAATCAGCCGATGTTTGACATTATAATTATTGATAGGCATCAGAATTAAAACCAATTGATAGTACAACAAAAAACAGAGGTTGATATATGGGGAGTTTAAGTAACCAAAATAAACTACATATTAATAAAAGATACTCAAAAATAGTGAAAATTATGTCAGCTGCTTGGTTTCAAAAAACATTCAAACTCAAACCGCGTAAGAAAGGATGCTACCTCATAACAGATGAAGTTCTACAACCTGTCAGGGAAGAACTCAAAACAATAAAGATTGGGCTTTGCAATGTATTTTTGCCACATACATCTGCAGGGCTAGCACTCTGTGAAAATTATGATCCAACTGTACAAAAAGATATGGAAGTTTCGTTCAATAGAATTGTACCATAGGGCAAAGGTCTTTACCAGCATGATAGCGAAGGTCCTGATGATATGCCTGCACATGTAAAGAGTGTATTGAGTGGAGCATCGCTCAACATTCCTATAACAAACGGTTAACTTGCCTTAGGGACATGGCAAGGAATATGGTTGATGTAGTATCGAGCACATGTTCACACAAGATAAATAATTGTCACTCTGCAGGGAATGAGAAAATGAAGTTTTGATTGATATGTATTGCAATCCGAAACGACAATTTCATTGAAATTCTGAAATTCTTCATCTTATCTATTAAGATCTCTTTTCCTAGGCAATCTTACTATTATCCCTATGAGTTATTCAAGTTTAAGTGATTAGTAGAATTGGAATAATTATGAATAAAAATAATTTAGACATATTCCAACCCTACCTGACTCAAATACAACGCATCTATGTCTACTACTGCTCATTTGGCAACAAATAAGAGTACTGCCTTCTCAAAATACAAAATTACCAACGACTACTTTCAGATCTACAGTTACCAAATTACACAACATTGGTTTCACAACTTGATGTCATCTTTTATACACATTCTCGTTCCACTTGCCTCGATTTAAACAGATTCATCAATACACTCCATTCCATCTCTTCTTTGGTATTTACAGATGAAGACTAATAAAAAGGTTTACAGAAACTACTTTGTATTCATATACGATCACTCTACGATATCATTGTAAGTTAAACTGATTTTGGGAACTGCTTGCAGTTTATTTCAGCAAAATAGTTGGTATAAAGTAGTTTTGTATTCCTTAAAAAGTTCTAATAGAGTCTGTTCATTGTGTATTCGAGCTACTTTAATAAATAAGGAAAGTAAGGTACAGATTAATAGTTGAAAACATTTTGCAGACTTTCTAGAGAGTTGAACTTCACTCCCAAAATCATCTGCAAAGGAATTGCATATCTCATTTTCTTATTTCTTAGAGAAAAGACATCGAAATCTGGATTTCAAAACCTTTTTATCAAATCTATGACCAAAATCACAAAAGATTATAAATTCGATTTTATGTGTTTCCTGGAGTATTTAATCATCCTAAGCCACATCAAAGCCAACTCTTCATAACAAGACGTTTTCAAGATATATCGACTGTTATAAAAGATTGAAGTTTCGGTGGGATGCCAAAATTTATATAAAAGCATGAAATTCAAACATTTCTATCTTTCATAATAAGAACTGTCACAGTGTTCCATTGCAAGAAAGGCATAGATACAATTCAGTCCTCAAAAAACTCAAAAAAGTTCAATAAAATATATCCAATCTCAAACGAATTAATCTCCCATCAAAAATAAACTTGGCCTGTATTACGATCCACTTAAAACTAAATTTACGAAACTATGTTTGAAAACCTATGTGGAAACTAACTTCTATCTTTCATTCTCATTATGCAAAAAACTTATACAAAAAATATGCCCTTGTTTGAGTGGAGTATCAATTGATTTGATGATTAAAGCTGTAGGTCGACTCAACTTTGACAATTTCATACTGTTACTTGATACAGTTGCTAAGAAAATTGGGGTGTACAGTGAAACTATTTATGAACAAGTTCTGTTGTATGGTACAGATAATTACAACATAAGTCTGATAATCCAAAATATGAAACTTTCCAAACAACAATAAATCACATGCAATGAAGTGTTGAGTGTGGTTCAACCATATCTAAAGACAACTTTCGAATATTATCAAAGTAATAAAGCATTTAGTCTTCAAACTTACTTAAAGATGTTGCAAGAAACCACAATAATTCCTATAATTCTTTAAAACTCCTAGGCTGTCGACATTTACAAATATGTAGTGAAAACAGAGTAAGTTATGATGTTTGATGAATTTATGTACAGCTTAAAAATAACAATAATCTGTAAACACTTTGATTTTTAACTCTAGGGAACCGAACGACTTCTCTATCTTTTGTAGAAATTCTGTGAATCCAAAAAAGGCGAAAGTCTGATGAAGAAAAACATGCTTCTGATAAAATAGCATCCACTTTACAAACTAAGATTAGCCTTTAGTGATATCTACAAATCGATAGAAAACAAGATCAAAAATGTCAATCAACAGATTCCTAAACATGAAATTATTAAATGATTTATTACTTTCATTTAAACTCTTTTTATTGACTCTCTATTTTAAAAACGGAGCTCTTAGTAGCTCTTATAATTATTTTATGGTGATAACTAATCTCGAAGAGAAGGAAAACAGAAAGCTTTGGGTGCCTATCAGAGGAGGTAACAGAGGTGGTTGGTCTCTATTTGATTGGGAGAAAGTCAGAGATATGCCCTATAGAGATCGAGAAATGTATTTGGGTAACTCAGCTAAAATCGGTGTTCTCGATAAAGGTGGGAAGTGGCGTAAAAAAGACTGGTATCTACACAAAAATGATAATTCGACTGGTGATTAACTCACCCTTCAAATGTAGTAAGCCAGAAAAAGAGACCAGCAAAGAATGAATGCAGCATTAGGAATCGATGATGCAGAGGAAAAGTAAGAAAAATTAACGCCAGCTGAATTACAAGCTTTACTCAAGAAAGTCAGGGGGATTAAAGAAGAACCAGTAAAAATATAAAGCAATACTACTGGTTTAGGATTCGATAAAACCAAAGTAGAGATAAGAGCAAGGCCCACTTCCAAAACTTAAAACCCTCACAAACTTGAAGGAACAGTGAACGTTTAAGACTAAAAACCTAAAAAATAAGAGAGACGAAGATAACAAGAAGATAGAAGATCGAGATCAAGAAGCGAAAAAAGAAAGAAAAAACATAAAAAAGAGAGGAGATAGGATCGTTCAAAGAGTCGTTAGAAACATAGAAAGAGAGATCATCGAGATCATTCTGAATCTTAACATAAATAAAGAAAAATAAAATAAAAGAGACATAGACACCACTCCTCCAGCCGCGAGTGATAGATCATCATTGTTATTTTATTTACTTCTTCACTTTGATAAACTCTTTGATTGTATTTTCTGCAGATACATAGTTTTGTAAGCTTTAAATCTGATTTAGCTGTAAACTATTTTCCTCGCATTCTTTGATTAATTCCGCTATGTTCATTTGGAAACGCTACAAATCTTACATTTTTTTCGCTCTTTCCTCACTTAACACTGGAAATCTATTCGCTAGAGTGTATTTATCCATAGATCCAACATAGCCAAAATTGTATTAAATTTCGCTAATACCATATCTCCTGTTAACAATAATCCGTTTGCAGTCCAATTAATAGTAATGTACCTTTATTTTGAGTTTTAAAGTTAGTTATTTGAGATACTCATCGAGTTTATTATCATCAACATTATCTACATCAAAAAGGGAGTATTTCTACAAAATGTAGTTGTTAACTTATTTGGGTACCTTCTTGAGTATTTCTATCAAAATATATTGCCAATACTCGTGTTGGCTTCTAAAAAATAGTTTGGTTATTTTTTACAACTATAAAGATATTTTGAAGAGCGCATTTTATCCAAAATTTATGTTTTTTAGCTTTTAAAAGACTTCTTCTTTTATACTATGAAACTACCAGTAATTCTAGCCAGTAATCAAACTATGAAGGATTACATAAACCAGTATTTTGGATAATTTTGACCTCACCAAATACCACTAACAACTCCATTATGATCCACCCTATAAAGCAGAAACTGTAGCTTTCTCATTAGCTGTTTTTTACCTTGAAGTTTTGATATGCTTATAAGAAGGAAAGTTTTAGGAGGATGTGGGAGTGTTTATGGTTTAAAGTTCTTATGAATTGACAAAATGAAGCAGTTTATTGTATTTATTGATGAGTTGAGTTTGATTGTTATGTTTTTTGATTATTTGTCTGTAAAAATGGGAAATTATTTGCGTGAATTAGTTCATAATATATGAATTATTCATTTAATTATTATTTCATAATATTTATATCACCAATGGCTCACGTATAAGTCAACAAACTCTCACAACAAGAACTCGCTGAGTTGGCATGCACCTATGCTGCTCTCGTTCTCCACGATGATGGACAAGATATCACTGGTACTTACATATTTATTCAGGAGAAAAGATCAGTACTCTCATCAAAGCTGCAGGCGTCAAAGTTGAAGGATATTGGTCCAAGCTTTTCGCAAGAGCTCTCCAAGGACAAGATGTCTCTTCCTTTTTTAACTTTGGAGGTCAAGTCTCATCAGGTCCTGCTGTAAGTGAACCTACCAAAGCTGCCCCAGTCGCTGAGAAGAAAGTTGAGGAGAAAGGAGGCAAAAAGTAATAGAAGAAGAAGGAAGCCCCACCACCTCCCCCAGAAGAGGAAGACATTGATATGGGCGACCTCTTTGGTTGATTCTCTGTCAGATAAATAAGCATAGCCATATTCTCTTAGTAAAACTCAACCAAAAATTGAAACCAAAGACTTAAAAACACTCTGTTTATTAAATATTGTTCTTTCCCCTGCGGTTTATTTTTGAATAATTATTTTACTTTAATTGGTGATTTATACTTAATTTTCTATATAACTCAGAAGAATAATGCTTAGAAACAAGTCACTAAAAGTTCATTCCAGATCTAACTCTACCTCCAGTCAACATTACCAATCGAAACCATCATTCAGAACACTACTCAAACGCCGAAATTAAACAATCTCAGCCTCCCAGTTGTATTAAGATCACCCTCTTACTCTCTCACAAAGCAAGATCATGTCACAATCTCAAGTGCTTTTGAAACCATAAACTTAGATTTCTAAACCAAAGGCTATTGATATTCGTTAGTATGTCAAAAATATGGGGGTAAAAAAAGAAGTAGAAGATGTAAGAATGCAAATGTAGCGAGTGAAGACTTAGGTAACCATTGAGTAGAACCCTAGAAAAACTTCAAGGATCAATTTATAGTACATAAATAATTTCTAATAGTCGAAAACAATAGATAACAAATGCAAAAGAACAATAGAAGAACTATAGTATAAAATCTAATCATTCATTTCGCAAAACATGAGTCTTCTAAAGATGCAAAAGAAAAACATCGGACTTTCCAAATGGTCCCAACTTCGTAAATCATGTTCAATTGATAAAGAAATCTAAGATATATATTAGTATTTCAATGAACTATCTATACAAATGGCAGAAAATGAACTTGAGGCTTAAAAGTTGGCCGACTTGAATAAAAGGATCCAAATGGTTTAGAAAATGATAGCAAGTTAATGTGCTTAATCAGAACTGCTAAAACTGCAGTATTATGGTTGTAAAAATCAAAGAGGAAACACTTCATCTTTTTCTAGTAAAAAAATGTTGAGGAGTGTTTGCCAACTCAATCGTGAGAATAAACCTATAAATTTCAATCGAAACCACCTTCATAAACCCAAGTAAGTTAGCCCTCTAACATCAACAGGTATCTTCTGAATTATTTAGCTAAAAACAGTTTCAAAAAACCAGATAAAAATTCCTACTTAGTTTCAAAGCAAAAGAAAAATTCATACTCTTTGAATAGACAACCCATCTCACGGTCTTCTTACTCTGCGCAGTACTTGAACTATGGATATATACCCATTTATTCTTATAAACCTGATACTTTAAGAATATCTCCTGAAACTTCATTAGCGATCAAGGCATCCACTTACCAACAATAATATAAATAGAAACTTGGCCTTACACATAACACTAATTTTCGTTAATTGGATTGTTTCAAAGATAAATTCAAGTACTTTTTCGCTTATTTAGAAACACTAACATCTCTTTTATGAATTGTTCTAAAAAACCCAGTTTTTAGAGTATCCTAAATTTGAAGAAAAAAATCAAGAACAACATGTACGAATCTGGTAAGTAAAATAGCAGTTTAGTTTTATCAAGAAATAACTCTGCTTCCCACTTAAACAGATTCATAAATCTGACTTCCACCTCTGGATTTTATAAGACCCAAACACAAAAATAATTCAACTGGCACAACACAATTATCTCTAAGTAGAATGAAGATAGCCTTACTTCTTAGATAAAAGATAAAAAGTTGAATCGGCTAAAGGAAGCTTTCAAAAATCTTGCAGTTCGGCAATAAAATGATCATAGTTTTTATAAATGATGTTTAATACCCAATAAATACAATTTAATACCCATCTTCTACCAAAAATTAAATACAATGTATAATCATCACATTTAAGTCTTTGATTATCCATAGAATAGAACTTATATCCTAACCGCATTTCAATCAATATTAGTTAAATATTTACCGCCAATAATGGGAATCTAAGGCCTTTTGAAATTATTAGACCCAATCACCCTTAAGGAACACATCAGCACGTTCCGTGACAAACGAGCTGCAATCGACATCATGTCCTGGATTTACAAAGGATGCTACAGATGTGCCTTTGAACACAATCAAAATATCGAATCAAATGCTTTCCTCTACTATATCTTAGAAATGTTAGATCTACTCAGTTTCTACAATATCAAGCCCATCTGTGTATTTGATGGCAGATACGTGGGCAAAAAAGACGAGACGATTGAAAAGAGAAGAAAACTAAAATAATAAAATCGACAAAAAGGACTTAGTTTTCTATAAATTGGGAACTAATAAGAGGCGAGAAAGTATCTATCACGATGTATCATCATTGATTAGAGAATCATTTCTCTTACAATTAAAGCTCTTCATACCAAAGGAATTTAGTACATGATTGCGCCCTATGAATCTGATAGTCAGATAGCTAAGTTACTACAACTTAACCTCGCAGATTTCGCAATAACCGAAGATTCCGATCTCATCGTATACAATGCCAAAGTTGTTCTGAAGCTTAGTCAAGACGGTTAATGTGACTACATTGATCTTTTAAGATGGAAACCAGAAGATGCTGACACTCTGTTTCTTAAATACTATCTGCAAATGTCTAATGTAAATCGAATCTAAAGTGCTATCCTTGCAGGTTGTGATTACAGTAGTTCAATCAAAGGTATTGGAATAAAAAAAGCAATAAAACATCTAAACGAAAGAAAAACTATGAATGCTGTGATATAACATTTAAAAGAGCGAAAAGCATTCTGTGATAGAATCCCTTAAAATTATGAAGAAAGAGTTTTACACTCAAAACTAATATTCATTCTAGCCACAGTATTCAATCCAATATAAAATAAACTTTAGTTCTTAAATCCTGACATGGTGGATGAAATAAAGCCATAAAATTTAGATATTGAATAGTTGAAGCAAATCGTCGGTCCATTTTATAATTATACTCAAGAAGCTCTGCTTGGTAAAATTAATGTCAAAAATAATGAACCAAGAATTATCTAAAAAATTGATATCAAAACTGTATTCCAAATCAATCCTGATAATCTTAAAATCAGGTAGGGCGCTAATTTGAAAAGAAGAGAACTATATATTCAACAAAAGCAGAGAAAAGAAGAATAAAGAAGACTTCTTGCATAGTCAGGTCAGTAAGTTGTTGTCCCCGAAAAACCCAATAAAAGCAAAAAACAAAAAGCACCAGCCATTTAGCTGACTGAATAATAGAAAAAACTAATTAGAGAGCAAATCAAAGCTTAAAGATTGAGAAAATTCGATGAATTCAAAAATATGCTAAACACATTTGTACTCTAGTAGTCAAGTGAAAGCTAAAGTAGCTAGGAATCAAGTATTGTCAAAGACAATATCGAAAAACGTATTGAAAAAGGAGAATCCAACAAGAAAAGTGTTAATACCAAAGCCGACTTATAGATTTATTAAGAATCTGAAGATTAGGCACCCAAGAAAGCTAATGAAGCAGAAAACGAAAGTTAATAATAGTCCGCGGAGATCAACTTGCAAGCTCTGAATCCCTGGGCCAAACAATCAATATGATTAAATAATATATCTGTTTATATGATAGTGAAAATACTTAGATAAAAAGTAGAAAATCAACACAAAGCATACATTCTTACTCCAAATAAATCCTCAGGCCAATCTTTCTGCGTCTATTCTTTTACCAATGTCAAGCCTGCCTTTTGAAATAACTGTTTGTAGAGTTCGGTAGATCTTGTTACACTATAATCTTATTTATCGACAACGAATCCATATTTACAATGATTTTCTTTCATAATGATCAGTCCTCCCTCTTTGAGAGCTTTCCTAGCTTTGCATAAAAAATTGATAGCATCTTGATCATTGAGATGAGAAAAGACCCATTGTACCCAAATACAGTCATAATTTTAAATGAATTCGAGTTATTGCAAACCTTTGACAAAATAATGCCTCACGTTTGGTTTATCTTTCAAAATCTACTTACTCTTTTCAATAAACATCTAACATTGATCCACCAAATCTACCTAAATATCAAAAAATCTACAGTTTTAAAAGTTTGGCATAAGAGTTCTTTTGAAATTCTACCGATCCCAGCTCCGCAATCCAAAACTGACTATCTTTTGAAGTCAGCTTTGATCTTGACCAAAGACAAAATAAACGCCAACGAAAAACGAATATCGATTGTACTCAGATTTCCATATCCTCCTAGAACTCCATTATACGTTGGCTATGTTTTCTACATATTTTCAAGCATACAGACCAGTACTAGTTAGCATTGTTATACCATTTTTCAATTGAACCTACTTTACCAACAACATTTTTTTCAGTCTTTTTGTTATGCAGCTAAATCTACCACATTTCATCAATCGAAGAGTAGCTATATTAGGTGGATTATACGTAGTTCCTTTGTCATCGATACCTGACATTTTTATAATATAAACTTTCAAATAAATATCACATTTATCAATTTTATTTTGGCTTGTTGTCCTAACTCTTTATCACAGATTGATTTTAATTCTTTTTCTGAGACAAATTGCTCCCGATAGCAGCCAAAAATTCGAAGAGAGAAGCACCCAAAACTAAAATTATTCCAAAAACTTGCCAGTAGTTGTATTTATGTCCGAAATACATAATACTCAATACAACTGTAAAAATCTTTCTAGTAGTTATGATAAAAGGAACAATATGCTGCTTGAATTGCTTCACAAGTCTGTATATAAAGATTTGCCCCACAAAACAAAGTAGACCTGTTAGGATCAAATCTACAAGATAGTCTTTGTGCGTTATAGTGAACTGCCACCATGGCAAAAAGTGACCTGTTGCAACCAAGAAAACAAAAGTTAGAATCGTCGTCCATTTATTTACTTCAGCCAGAAGTACAGTTGGGTAGGGTTTAAATCGCTACTTGACTACTGCCTGAAAATCTGGAAGAAAACCATCTGCCAAAAGAGATACCAACATCAAAACTATCCCTAATACTTCAGTTTTGTGCTCCTCTCCTGATTGATTAGGGTCATAAGCCTTGAATATTATCATTCCAGCTGTTACCAGTAAAGCGACTACTATACGATTATTGCCCAATTTTAAAGCAGTATCTTTCACTCCAGTAAATAAAACTCCAACTAGAGCAACTGAGAGGATATTACATGATCGTATCATCATCACAACTGGGAAATTAGTAAGGTGTATAGCATAAGTGTAAGCTATCGTTGAGATTACAACAGCCGCACCACACTTTATCCCATGTGTCCACGGAATGATAAATGACTCTTCTTTACTGTAGCTATAAAGATTGACTAAAGTTCCCAAAACCCATGAGAACAATCCGACAAAAAACAAGGGTGCATAGGGCTGATCATTGGATTAGTACTATCCTGTTTAGTCATTGATGTATTTTGTTTTAATACTGTATATTAAGCTATCTACCATTTTTCTTGAAGAATTCCTGTGACTGAATAAAGCGAGTAAACTGCTACGATGCCGATGAACAATTGTCCTGCTTTTTATCTATCAAAACCTGTCATTAAAATTATATTACAAATAAATGGAAATCATAACAAAATCTAGTGAATAAATCATAAATACTGAAAAGGATATTGGAGAAAAATATGGATTAGTAATTGAAATCACTAATTTCTTTTTTTTGGAGATGGATTTGACATCAGTATCGTGACATCTTCTCTGCGTTGTAGGTTCATCATCTTTTTTAAATAGACTTATTGATATGGTAAACCCACCGACGAGTAGTACTCTACCAGTTTTTAGTAAGTCCCGTGAAGAGCTCGAACTGTAGGTTTGTCAAAAAAGTGGCGTAATTTTTGTTAAAGGAGACGAGCTTCTGAGAGCAGCTGCTCTTCTTCCGAGTTTTTTTAAGGTTTCAAATCGATTAAATCAACTGACACCTTACTATGTTTGATTTATTTTAGCAAAGACCCAATCATCTCTGCACTTCTGCTGATTTTGAAAGTTTTACGACAAGAATGATACTAATTTTTATTTTGCAAGGATTTACCTCTAAATTAAAATGTATACTCATGTTTTGATTTTCTATTGTGATAGAGTGCTGTCAAACACTCAATTTGTGCTAAGAAATCAATTTTCATTGATGAAATTTAGTTTTATCTAGGGACGATGAGTTTATTCTAAATAAAAAATGGTTGGATTGTTGGTTTGAAGAGGATAAAGTGAGTTGAAGTCACATTCATTACAAAGAATTTTACCTACTATTCACATGTTTCGAATGCTATGTAAGGTCCATGTTAGGAAAGTTACTTCAAAATTGCATAGTCATAATAGCTGTTTTTATGATATTAGCCCAGCTCACTAAAATATTTTCTGTCTATTTTGTTCAAAAATAACTACTTTAGAAACTATTAAGTTTTGGGTTTGATCATTTTCAGATGAAAAGTGTGATGCCACTTTTACTTTAGAATAGGCTTTAAATAGTCTCTGTAACTCTTTATCGAAGGTGTTATGAAAGAGTTCGAAGCAAAGACTTGCGGAGGGGTGATTGGAAAGCCTTTAGGAACAGATATAATGAATTTTGTTTAGTGCTGCATTTACTTGTCCTGATGAATCTAAAAAGATAAATAAAGATGATGAGCTGTCATGCTTAAAACTTTCAACCTTGACTATACTATCTGGTTTACAATATATTTTCGAGTTGGTTCGTGAGACCATAAGTTTTTAATATTAAAATCCTGTGGCTCCACGATTTATTCACTCATTAATATAAGTTTATAGGCGAATGAATCTCATTTTATAATTATGGATATAATATTTTTGCCCTTTTATCTGATAGAAAAATAACATTTTGAAATTGACCGTTATTGGTTTTTTACCCTATTTATATAAAAAAAAGAGAATGCGAAAAAAATAAAGTTTGATCATCCCTCCTTGCCAAATCTATTCTCTGATCGCACTTCGTGTCCTCTGAGTTATTACAAAGGTGCTAATAAATAATAAATATAAATATGTAAAGAATAAAAATAGAAAAATCTAATTATCCAATCTTCTCTTCTCCACAGAATTATAAGCCTTTGTATAATCAACATAGCAGCAAATAATAACACTTATAACAGAATCATTAGAACTTCTTTATGAAATATGCTTCTTCCATCATTCAGGTACTCAATGAAGAAAAACTATAAAAATCCAATCCATTCGCTACTTAAACCGAACAGAAGAGTCCCATTTATGATATCTCAGAAGTGAAGTAATATTAAATGGACATGCTAGATCCAAACAGCGAACAAAAAAGTGTCGAATCGAACAATTATTATAACTATGCATAAGCTTTTAAGAAAAAAAACAACAAAAAGTATATTTTAATGTATAACTTTACAAACATCACCCTATTTGTGAGCCACATAACCCAAGTTCAAAACAACCGTATCAAAAATACCTTCAGTACTTTGAAAAATGTGTCTTGCAAACCCAAATATATAAAAAATCAGCCACCCATAAGTAAGTCTAGTTTTCAAAGTGACTTCACTACTTGCACATCTAACTAAGAAAATAGAGTAAAGAAACTTAGTAACTTTTACAAGCAGCTAAAAAGAAGTTAAGAAGCAAAAGAAGCCATCTTTATGATCAAAGGATGGGTCGAATTTAGAGTTTTATTAATCAAAAACTATATTTTTAGGGAAATAAAATCGTATAGTAGTTCTAAAGAAGACGAAAAAAAAAAGATCAACTTAAAAGATAGTTTAAACATTCCTTTGGGCTGTTTTGTTAACGATGAATCTATTTTCTTAGGTAATCATTAATAATCAAGCTTTGCTTACACTGCTGATCAAAATTTTTAATTTTCTCAAAAATAGATCACACTGTCAACTCCATAAAAACCCCTGATGGATTACAAATTCAATAATTTTACTTTGAACAGGTAATTAAAAGGAAATACAAGTCCATTTTCAGTGCCAAAAACTTACTGGTATGCCGATATTGATTAAGTCTACAAACTTAATCATATGTATCCTAGTAGCTTTTAATAAAAAATGAAACCAAAAGTATCTTCATCTCATCCTATTTTCTTAGACTTTCAAGGCGAATTTAAGAAGTGTATGATTAGGACTAACATTTTTTAGCTGCCTTTGATTTCATAGTTTTATTTAAGAGACGAGACTATACCTAAACAAAATCAAGTTCCTCTGAAGAGAGATACTATAATACAATTATAAGGAGAAGTGTAACTTTCCAACGATTAATTATTAAAATAGTTTTAAATATGTAAGAAACTCTGGTTCAAATAAACTACTAAAAGCCAATTAAAGTCAAAATTATACTTAGGCTAAAATAAATCTTCAAAAATTAATCTAGAGAGTGCAAAGACTGTCAAATTGACACACCTCAATACATAGAAGAGTTAGTCGTTATAAGTAAAAAATGTAAATCACTAAAAAAAAAGACCTTACAAAGTGGAAGAATACTATTTTCCAGGAGCTTAATCAAGAATAGATAAACTAATATAAACCAAAAGTAGGATAAAAATTATATGCGATAAACCAACAATTTAAACCGATAAACTGAACTTGCCAACTCATTCAACACAATAGAGTAGTGCAACTTCTCAAAACATTAGGATTTAAGAAAGTTTAGTAACGAATTTTCCACTATAGATTCAAAGCAGATTCATAAAAGGTGTAGATACTTAAAAAGATACAACTATTAAAAGCAAATAAAAAAAAATAACTTTTAATACATCTATATAACAAAGATTAGAAGAAAGAGGAATACCTAAGATAAATGGAGGATTCAAATCTCCTCTTTAAAGAATGGCCATATCTCCAATAAATAATAACACCTCAGAAAACTACTAAATTAAGAGGAAACCTTATTTTTCACCTCCTTCAACGCTAAGACATTTTTAAAGCCAACAAGAAACCCAGAGAAATCATTTGATATCCAAACCAACTTTCCCAAAATAACAGAAACACGTGAGCCCACTAGATCTACAAAGTGTGCAATCAAATAAAGAGAAACAAATGCGTATGATGCAGAACAATATTTATCAATTTAACTATGTTAACCAATAGCAGAAACCAGTCCAAAATAATCTAATCAACTACTATCATCGAATCGATAATAAAAATGCTAATCTCATGACAGTCAAATAGGTCTATCAACCTCCAAGTTATAAAGTAGTATAACAAAATTTAATAAATAGACCTACCTCTAAAATAGGAACTCTTCCCAATCATTCGAACATTCCTATAAGAAAAGAACATGTGCCTTACAGAATCGCAACTAGCAGATAAACACTTCAGAAAAAAGTATCTTTTCATTCTCCGTAAGCAAATAGAAACAACCATATCCATGTGGCTGTTACTCAATCCACCAAACCTCAACCAGTATTTTCAACAAAAAGAGAGGATTATAACTACGGGTATTTTGTAAGATAAAACCTTACAAATAAACCTTAATAAACAGCTGTCAATTTCAATAACAAATACTACACCTTAGGAGCTACTATTCCTCCAAGGCCTCATCAAATTTTGTCACCTACAATAATACAACCAAATCTTTATCCTGAAATTAAATCTTACCGTACACTTGGTAACTAGCGACCTCACAGTAGCTTCAGATAGTATAGTGAACGTTTTAACATATTTTCAAACTATTCCCTCATGGAATCCTAGATCTAAAACCCTTTATACCGTTAAAACCATATTTCAATTCGTGACAGATAGATAAAGCGTCCAAAAAGCATGAATGACAAGATTCATATGACAATGTTCAGAGAACGTTGATTTTCAAGTAACTTAATATTTATTTCCAATAATCATGCAATATTAAAAGAACTAGTTTGTATTTTTGTCGAGGATATTTGGATAATATCTCTTAATTCTTAAATTTGAAATACATTGATGGCATTCTTTGAAACTGGAAAAAGAGGCGAGATAAGCGAACTCCACGAAGGACTCAACTCCAAAAACTTTGAAGACAAAAAGATAGCATTAAAAAAAGTTATCGCTCAGATGACTCTTGGAAAAGATCTCTCCCCACTTTTCCAATCTGTATTAAAATGTTTAGAATATAACTAACTCGACATGAAAAAGTTAGTCTATCTCTACATTATCAATTACTCGAGGAGCAAACCTGATGATGCTATCATGACCATCTCGTCTTTCCGAAAAGATGCAGCTAATAAATCCAATCCTATAATCAGAGCTTTGGCAGTCAGAACTATGAGTTCTTTAAGAGTACCCAAACTCAACGAGTATTTGGTAGAACCTTTGAAGGCAGCACTGAATGACTAAGATCCTTACGTCAGAAAAACTGCAGTTTTAAGTATACCCAAAGTGTATGAAATTGCACCAAACGATGCCTAAACCAACAACTTAGTTAGTCTACTTGAAGTATTAGTCACAAAAGAGTCGAATGGACTTGTACTTGCTAATGCAATCGCCTCATTAGAGGAGATCAGTACTTTATCAGGAAGGCAACATATAAAAGTTGATCAACAATTAATAAGTAGAGTCTTGGTAGCAATAAACGAATGTATGGAATGGGCTCAAGTCTTCATTCTTGACTTTTTATCAAAGTTCAGTCCAAAAGATGAGAAAGAAGCCGAAATGTAATAACAAATTCATTTAGGATAATTGATCGTATCTTGCCGAGATTGAGTCACATCAATCCTTCAGTCGTATTTGGATCTATTCGTTTGATTGTAAGATATCTCGACTTTCTTTCGAATGAAGATTTGATAAAAAATCTCATTAAAAAACTAGCTCCTTCGATTGTTTCAGTAGTTTCTTTCACTCCTGTGTAAATTCAGTATGTGGTTCTGAAAAATATTCAATACATAATTGAGAAAAGACCTTCTATCCTGTAAAACTAAATCAAATGCTTTTTTTGTAAATTTTCAGATCCCTACTATGTTAAAAACTAAAAGATGTAAATGTTTATGTATATAGTTAAATTTTGACGAGAATCATTAACTACAAAAATTACTAGTCTGTCCTCTAATAGCTTAAAGAATACATAAGCTAAGTTGACTCAGAATTCGTAAAGAAATGTGTGAGAGCAGTTGGAAAAATAGCAATTAGATACGAAAAATCAGTTGAAAAGTGCATGGGAATCATTGCCAAGGCAGTTAAATAAGTTAAAGATGCAGGATAACATGCTTAACAAGTTATCAATTAAATTTTAATCGTAATAATTTTTTTTATCTAGACTGTCCAAAACATACTTAGAAAGTACCCTTCAAAATACAACTTTGATGGTATGTTCTTAGATCTAGTTTCACTACTCGAATTTGCAACTGAAAGTGAATCAAAAGAAGCATCAGTTTGGATCCTAGCCGAATATGCCTAAGAAATCTATAATGTAGCAATGACTACTTTTAAAAAATGGATCAGCAACTTCTAAGCTGAAGATCGTCGCGTCCAACTCGAAATATTGAGTTCTGCAGTTAAAGTATATCTTAAATATCCTGATTAATTCGAAACTTTGATCAGTGATCTTCTAACAATTGCCACTGAAAATGTCAGCAATCCTGATGTTAGAGACAGAGCATTCATTTATTGGAGAATGCTTTCTACTGATCCTGAAAAGACTAAATCTGTTGTTTTCGGTTATAGACCACAAGCCAAAGATACTGATAAACTTATTGATCAAACTTTCCTTGCTTAAATCATGAAATCTATGGGTTACGTGTCTTCACTATTCTAAAAAAGACCAGAAGAGCTTTTCCAAAGATCTTTGGCTGAACAAAAAGTAATTTTAGTTTGATTTAGGGAATCAAAATTGACGAAGAATAAGCTACATCTCCAGTTCCAGTCTAAACAAAACCTCAAGTGCAAACTCCTGCACAACAAGTACAAGCTCCCAAAATTCAACAACAGCCAATCCAAACTCCTCCACCTGTACCTCCTAAAAAGTAGGTAAAGTAGTAAAACTTGATAGATTTGTTATGAAAATGTCAGCATATACTTCTTTTAGAATATGTAATATAAAAAGAAAAACGTTTAATTTGCTAAAATAACGATTTCAGCTTACAATTTAAATTTTGACTGTTTGCTGCTAGTTTGTACTACTTTGTTCATAAATTTAATTATATCAGCGAATGGCACAGAATCAAGATAAACAAACTCTTCTATAATCCAAACTCTGCATCAAATGCACCAACATGTACGGTAATCCAAACTTTGACGATATGTGCTCTGTTTGTTTTAAGTAAACCACTCCCTCACATAGAAAAGAAAAAGCCTTACAGAAACTTGAGTAACATTTGCAATTAGAAAAAGCCATAAAAGAATAGAAAAAGTAAAAATAAGAAATACCTGTTCTAGCTTAGTTAGACTTAGATCCCAAAAAACGTATACTTTCCACATAAACCAAGGAATAAAAAATAGTGGGAAAGTGTGCTACATGTAACAGGAAAACAAAATTACTAGGCTACACTTGCAATAATTGCGATAGAGAGTTTTGTCGAATGCACAGACTCCCCGAAGAGCACGAATGCACTGCAGATTTCGTTTCTTTGGGAAAGAAGAAAATAAAGACTTAGAACCCCAATATTACAAATAAGAAGATAGAGCAAATCTGATCTTTACTGTTATATCTTTAAAAGACTTTTACTTGGTATTAACTTAAACTGCTAACTTTATTTTTAAATTAATGTCAGCTATTATAAAATTCATACTAAAATGATTGACGAAAATCCATTTGCACCCAGAGTTGTAACCTGCCTCGCACATCGCAGAGAAAGAGCCACTCACATTTGTACAGACCTCAACTGTCCACATAGTCCTATCCTCTGTCCCCTTTGTTTAAATGACCCACGAATCAGAGGAATTCACAGTCACGATTCACATATACGTCCTCTGTGGGAAGGAGTGTAATGGCTAACGAGCCTGATAAGAAGCCAGAGTAAATCAATCGAGCTGATTTATGAAAGAACAATAGGAAGCCGTTAATGTGAGGTCATAAAATTCAACTTATAAAAACGAAGTTTACTTAATGAATAGCTGTAGAGTCGTTTGGAAAGTCTTAAAATGCAGCTATAACTTTAGATGGATCTGTTAGTCAAGTAATTTCAGAAACAACTACAAATAGAAAAACTTTAGTATCACAGAAAACTTGACGAGTATCATCGCAACTTCTATCATAATCTTTAAATACTCAAGAGAGAATCCGCCTAGCTCCTAGAATATCAGCATTCATTGAAGTACTATAACAATACGAACAGTTTTACACTTAAATTGATAACTGAAACATAACGTAAATCTCAAGCATGGATTATGACCCAAAAAAGAGTACTTCAAAGAGTGAGTTTCATACTCGAAAATCCTTCATTTGTCAATGCCGCAATGAACATCTTCACAAAGGCAAACAAATCCAACCTCTTCATCTTGCCATCGTGGCAAGGCGATAAAAAGAGTAGTTATGAAACATAGCTCGATATGAAAAATTTAGTCCGTTCAATACTTAACAACTGGATAAGCATCCTATAGATAAACGATTTATAAACTGGCAGAAACATATAGTACAACTCGAACAAATACATATCTTACCCTATAAATGCATGATTTCTTGTTTTATATACTCCTTTAAGATATTCATACTTTTATTTATAATCATAATGAGTTCAAATATTGAAACAGCTCCAGAATAACCGCCTTCTCTCATAAAATACGAACCTCCCATCGATATCACACAAAAAATTGATTCATATCGCAAAGAAATGGTCCCATAGTTTGCTAACGAAGCTAAATTATCTAACTAAGGTATGAGACAATACATGCAGATCTACTCAACATCATGCTGCCTCCTAGACAATGGACTAATCAAAGACGAGAACATTTCATGCAATATGTCTCACATAGCAGACCTTAAAGAGAACATATCTAACTTGTACAGAAAAAATTATAGCAATCACTTCTAAAAATGCAAGCAAGACCCGAAGGTATTTGCCCCATCAAACAATATTTGTTTAGCCAAGCTTTCGATGAAATAATTCGACAAGTTACTCTTGATTGCCCTGAAAGAGGTCTTATGTTGATGAGAGTCAGAGACTAGAGAAAAATGACGATAGCGGCATATCAAACTGTATATGAGGAAGGAATCACTTATGGACTTAAAAAACAGGTCTAATCCGAAGACGGTATTGATGAGATGACAGCTTAGATGAAAGGGATGTAGCTAAAATTAGCAGAACTGCAAAAGAAGCATAAAGTTTTGCAATCTAAGAAAAGTTCAATGTAGCAAAAATACAGAGAAAGAGGGGCTGTATAATCATAAAAAAGATAGTACGAAAGAAATGCTTTAATATCTCAGAACAAATATCTCGCCTCTTTTCTGTAGAAATCGAGAGTACCTTAACCAGAAGTTATGTAGCAACACGAGTAATAATAAAACTGAGTCATTTATATATTTTTGCCAAATTAACACAATATTTAGATACTCAGCCTTCACCTTTTTTTTAATTTCAAAAGCCTTTTTCGCAGTAACCAAAATGATTAAAGAGATTGCCTAGATTAATTTTATTCCATATGTTAATAATATGCAGATTATAGTTGTTTATGTTGTGGAGGCATCTCTTCGAATAACACATCGCATCCCCCTAGTTCGTCAATCAACAACTCGCCTTCGAAAGATAAATATACCACAAAATTATGAACTGCCATAAAAATAGTAGCCTCGACCACAGATCAAGAATGAAGTGTGCGAAGTAAAATGAAAGCAAATTATAACAATATGGAGTAGCTGTCCAGTGGTTGCTCAGATAGAGAGAAAAGGTAACAATCAAATAATTAAGAGACTCTAGTAGTAATTGAAACAATGTAAAGGCGAGAAACTACTAGAATGTGTAGACAAAAAAAGTGTATAGTTTGTTACTAAATATCTGTAAAAAGACAAAAAGTTCGCACATCTATTAAGATAATAACTTAAAGCTCATAATCAATGATATACTACTAATTTCGCGTATTGAGACGATTCTTAGATTTATATTTTCAAATAGAATATTTAAATATGTCCAAACTCACACTCATCAATATACAGCCCAATCAAGTTGACCATGCTTTGATCAACTTCGCCCTTTTGCAAACTCAGTTAAAAGATGGACAACCTGATATACCCAAAATGGATGAGATTCTTTTTCAACTCTACAATAACTATTGCAATTTAAAGGAATCCTAATCAAAAAGTATGTCTAATGCCAACAACCTTGTATCTTAGTGCAATGAAACCATGATCAATTTCAAACAAGATCAAGAAGAATTATTAAAGCTCAGCCAAGATAGATTGAGATTGGTTGGAGAACTGAGATAGTCGACTGATTTTTCATTGTAGTTACTTTAAGAAAATAAACAGCTTAAAGAAATGATGGCTGCAATGCAAAGACTCAATGATTTACTCAATTTAAGACACGTATAAATGTAAGGTCAACTAAGTAAATTGATCTAAAAAGAAAAGAACAGTTTGAAAAATGAAATAAATGGTCTCTAAAAAGATTATTAAGCTATGTTCTAACAAAATCAAAGTATAAAAAGCGATGTAGAGTTACTAAGTAAACGAGCAGAAATACTAAAATAACTTTCTTTGCCGATTAGAGTTATTAAAGTGGCTTTTAACAGTAATAGAAGTTTAAGAGAACTTGTTATGAGGCAAGCCTAGACAGAACTGGGAAACAACTCAGAATTAAGAAATATCTTCATGAAGTGCTAGTTCTAGCTATAAGAAACTAAAAACTGAAAAAGATTTTTATAGTCCGTATCATTTACAATTAAAACCAAAATATTATAAAAATAGTTTATGATTGCTTAATTTTACATGTAAATTTTCTTTGAAAGTTGATAATCTATACATATTTTGACATTTGTAATAATCTAAATCAATATTAAACAAGGATGAGCTCTGATCAGAATTACCTAGAAATGCGTGTCCTTATCGAAAAACATAAAGAAAACGAGAGAATTTATAAAGAAAAAATCAGCGAAGTCAACCTAACAAGAGCCAGAATCCATGATTAACTTGAGATACTCAAACAATCTTACGATAAGAAAGTGAAAAGTTTATAGCAAAAGTTATAAAATATGAAGCTACAAAACTAAACATTACTAAGACAAAATCTTCTCTTCAAGATTTAAATCGATACTTATCAGAATAGGCTCCTCGAAAAAGAAAAAATCATAGTCGTACTTCTCAACCAGAAGAGAGAAGCACATCTAAATGGTAATTCTTAAAAGTCGAAATCGGACAAAACCTAGTCTAATCAAGCGATCGAATAAGAAAAACAATATTTTAAAAAACAAATACCGACCTTTAGAGATTTCCCTTAAGATGCTGAAGTTGGAACTAGTAAATTCAAAGATGAAACACTAATGACAAATAAAAGCAATGTAGAATTTAAATCGTAAATTAGTAAAGTGCAAAATACGAAAGAAAAAGATCCGTAAGAAAGTATTTCAAAAATAAAGAAAAGAATAGATATTTAGTAACCTCAAATACCAGTATAATCTGTAGAACAATCTCGTCCCAATCAAGTTAAGGTCTAAATTTTAAAAAATCAATTTTCTGAAGATTATCTATAACATTCAGCAACAAATTATTTTTAATCACTCGCTAAGAGTAAGTAATATTAGTAGCCCCAAGTCCAATTAGAAGTACCAACATAAGTAAGAAAAATGCCTCCTCCTCCAAAAAAGAAACCATTAGCAAACAAAACAGTTCCTCAACCTCCTGCAATTAAAGGATAAAAACCTTTACCGAAAAGACCTAAAAATCAATAATTACATGAATAATTCCCTACTGAAGAAGAACCACTCCCTGCTTATTAAGCTCAAGTATAAAGCCAGATTTATCAAGAAGATGCATACTTAGAGTAACAAGGCAGTCATTTACAATAAAATTTGGTTATTCAAACATAGAACTAGAATTTAATATATTAATAATAAGTTCAAAATGTTCCACTTTAGCAGCAATAAGAACAAGAAAAAGAGTTTAATTATGCTTAGCATTTTGGCAACACTGAAAATCTCCCAGAATAGTAACAACAAGTAGAAACGAAGCCAGAATAACATCAAGTAAATAATACCAATTAAGAAAGACAATTTCACCAAGAAGAAGGTGAATCCTTTAACAATTTTCTGTCTCATTTTAACTCTCAGCCATAACAACACTAAAACATGGCCAGCGCATCCATTTAACCTAGACCTATCGCTAGAAAGAAAAAAACTACAAAAAAAGTCGGAGGTTATGGTCAAAACTAGTCTGTATAACAAGATCACTCAATGAATTCAACAGATTTCTTCAATCAATTGAGCAAACACGAGCATTAAGTGCCACATCAACTTGACATCGAATAAAGTTCCATAGACCATAACGACAGAGATAGTTCTTTGATATCAAACTAGCCACACTATTTCACCTAATAACAAACAGTTCAAAAAGCAAAACCCGTAAAAATGACCAAAAAGGTACTTTTTTCATAACAAAGAAAGGTAAAAGAGATCAGATAAAAGTAGCAGATCCTTCATTGTTCGAGTGATATTGAATGTATGTAACTACACTGGAAAATATAAAATCAAACAATGCTTCGAATCTGGCTATTAACTATCTACAAGTTTGCTAATTTTTATTCCAAAAGGTTTATCTAACTGAGAAAGGATTCGATTTTTGTTTGATATTGGTCACGCATCTTCTCGAGTTCTTTTATGCCTACCTGCAGCTTTCTAAATAAAGAAAAGTATACTTGGTTATTTCAGGTCCCGATTGTCCACTTGATTGAGTACTATCATGCTCTTTCTAAAACTCTTCCTCAGCATACTCCAGTTTTTTATTCAAAGTCTAAGCCTTTTGATTGAATTATTCCAACTTGAAAAGCATATTTTCATAACTACTCTGATTTTCCTCAAGTATTTCCTCAAGTTACTGTATATCTGCCTTATGTTTTTCTATATCTTTGCTATTGAGTTTTACAACTGAATCTATACTATCTATCTACTATTGAAGATATGCCTCTTTCTTTTTTGCCTTCTTTATATTTTTAATTATTAGCTCTAGTCTTTTATTTAGCTACTCGTTTTTTTATTGATGTTATTGTTTACTATTTTCACTATTTTCATTCGCAAGAAAGCCAATACTTGCTTATTATTGTATCTGTTTGTACTTGTCTTGACTTCTCATGTTTTTAAGGTTCTTTCTAAAGTTATAGACAGGGACATCCTCCTACTATTCTTTGAAACATTTTTATAAACTTCGGTAATCAAACTGTTGGCTATAAACTGATCTGCCTGTATTTTGATTCGGTTGGGCATTCCTGAAAGTGAGGAACTATTGGCTATTGATTTATACTTTGTTATTGAGTACTTGATTACCTCTTGGCCTTTCGAATTTCATAGACTCAATATTACTATAAATTGTAACATTACACTCCTACAAAATTTTATAAGCTAAAAACTTCTGAAAATGGTTTAGTTTTAAAAGAAATATTATGGAAAATGAGATTTATTAAGGATAGTTTTATGAGGCTTATAAAGCTGATGTACTTCTACATAACTTCGTCTTCGTATAACAGATTATGCACTTTTACTGTTCTTAAAAGATAAGGATACAAATTTTTTTGTGGATTTCTTACTGTCCTATATAAACTTGTCATTTCAAACTCATATTCTTTTTCTATTTTTCAATAAATTCATAACTCTCAATAAATATACAGGCAATCGCAGCCTCGCAATAAGCTTGTGGTCAAGCTAGGTTAAAGTTAATTAGGTTGTTCAGTTTTAAAAAGCTCTATGAGTATCATGGCTCAAACATAATGATTATCATCATAATTTAATATTATAATCGTGAATAATTAAATATGAATATCTTTGCCAGGAGATATTTCTCGACTGTTAAAGAACAATTGCTCAAAACTGCCAATTCACATTGCAATGTACCAGAGAATATCACTGCTCTGCTCGACAGGAAACTTCTTGCTATCGATAACCATCCTCTCTCCATCATCAAAGAACAAATCAAAACAAGTTTAGGCTCTAAATTTACAGTAAATATCTCTACAACTAGACTTTCTAAAATCTCAGTCCGATAGTATCAGTTTAAAACAATTTTGACGTACTAAACATACCTCAAGATCATGTCTCACGCAGAAAAACAGACACATACTATGTCAATTAATCGCAACTACTAAGAACACATACAAGTGCACATCAAAAAGACATGCTTGTTTCAGGATTGAATCATTTCGCTGTTTTTGGTAACTGCTTGTTAATTTAGGTGATGTTTACAGACGAGACTAAATCGATAGATATCATTATCCTGTCTTCCATCAGATGGAGGCAGTTGGAATGCTGGGAGATAAAGATAGAGTCAGTGTAAATGAGACTGTAGACGATCTGAAGTAAACATTATAAAAAATATCCGATGATCTTTTCGGAAAATGCGATAAAAGATGGGTTTAAGCTTATTTCCCATTCACAAATCCTTCTTTTGAGCTTTAGATTTTCTACGATAATAAATGGGTATAGATGTTAGGGTGTGGAGTTATTCACGATTTCGTACTTGAAAAAAGTGGAAGACAAACTCAAAGAGGATGGGCTGCAGGTCTTGGTCTTTAAAGATTCGCAATGAAGCTTTTCAAAATTCCAGACGTTAGGCTGTTTTGGTCTCAAGATAGTAGATTTTTATCTCAGTTTACAAAAGGAAAAATAACTGAATTCAAGTAGTTTAGTAAGTATCAATTTTGCTACAAGGATCTCTCAATGTGGATAACCTAGCAATACAATCCAAACGATCTCTTCGAAATAATCAGATAAATAGGTAGCGATTTAGTCTAAAACGTTGAAGAAACGATGAACTACGAAGATAAAAAAACAGGTAGAATAGCAAAAGGCTACAGAATTTACTTCCGTTCACTATAGAGAACACTCTAAAACGCATAGATAACAGATTATCAAATGAAAATACGAAAATAGATAGAGAACAAGTTGAAAACGGTTACCTTAAGATGAGATACAAATGATTATATTTTGAATAATAAAGATATGTTTTCTAACAGCTCAATCTAGACTTTGTATGTTTGCAAATAATTGTACGAAAATTAATTGTTTATAGTCATTATCTAAGATATGTATTTGGATAGATTTATTCTCTCACAATGAAACACCTGTTTCGCAAGGTTGTCTCCGGCATAGTCGCCCCTCTTTTAACCACTTGGAAACCCAAAAATCACACAGAAGACGAAAATTCTGCCTAATAAATCTAAACCACAATCGGCAAAATTTTTCTGACTTCTCTTCAGTCAGAGTTTGAAACACTCAAACTTTTCTCCCTTAGCGCTGAAAAATTAGCAAGATAAATAGCCAGCCATCTTGACATAGGTTTGGGGAGACTGAGTAGTTCCAAATTTAATGATGGATAAATTAATTTGCAAATTCTGGATTCAGTTCGTGGACACAAGGTTTATCTCATAAAATCATTTGAAAACCAAAACATTAATGATGGAGTCATGTAACTTCTTCTTGCAGTCTCTACTTTAAAAAAAGAAGGAGCTTAGTCTGTTACCGCCATCGTACCGTATTTCCCTTATTCTTTGCCCACTAATGTCGGGCCCAATGAAATCAATTAAGGAGTAGACTTTTATACTTGTTTTGGAGCAGATCTAGTTAAAATGCTTGAAGCATTAGGTTGTGATTAAATCATAACACTTAACAATCCTATGAGTTCTCCTAAAGGTTTCGCACAATCTTCTAAATTTATGAATGTCTAAGCTGCTTAACTCGTTGTCCCTTATCTCATTTGTTCTAATCTTAGAGATCCTGTGGTTGTAGGCGTTCGATCCAACAGATTACACGTAAAAGCTACGAGTATCCTTTCAAATACATTCAGTCTTTTTGATTATCATTGTGGAATAGGCTTTTACAACAATGGTGTTTATTTTGGATAAGATATCAAAGATAGAGATGTTGTTCTTTTTTCAAATGTCATTAGAACAGGCACTACTCTTAGATAGTTAGCTATTGAGTCGAAAAAACGAGGAGCACGCAACATCTATTGCTATGGTTTTCATGGTTTGGGTAGCGATGATCAATTGTAAAACCTGATCACTTAACTCCCTATAAAAGAGATGATTCTTACAAACTCAATCCAACATGCTGTATAAGTATATTTTACCTTAAATAGAATAAAAAAATCAGGACGATATCTTTAGCCAAATTTTTAGCAGAAATAATAACGATAGTCCACGATTAAAAATCTTTAAGCACCTTTAGAGGATCCAGAGAAATGTTACACTTCGCTTATCTCACAAAAATACAACAATACAACAAGATAAATGCCAACGAAGTCAACAAGACGCAAGATGAAGTAAAAAAGGAAGTTGGAAATTAAGGTTGATTGAACATCAATTTGACATAAAAAAGTATCATTTTTGTTTGTAAAATAAAGTTTATGTATTGACAATCATGATTTGGCCAATCTTCTAAGCACATAGTGCAAAATACCACCGTTTTTGAAGTATTCAATCTCAACGTCAGTGTCCAATCTCACCTTTGCTTGGAAATTTTTGCCTGTGTTAGTGGTTACTGTAATGTGTTCGTGGACATGTAGATTTCCTTCACGAATATTAATGTTGAAGGTCTCTTTTCCGGTCAAGCCTATATTACAAAATAAATACCCAAATTGTCAGCATTTTGTCCTGGCAAAAATTCGAGAGGTAGGATACCCATACCAGCAAGATTGCTTCTGTGGATTCTTTCGAATGATTGAGCAATTACTGCTTTGATTCCCAAAAGATAGGGACCTTTAGCGGCCCAATCTCTTGATGAACCAGATCCATATTCTTGACCAGCAAGAATAATGAGTTGATGTCCTTCTTTGGCATATCTGAAAGCAGCATCACTGATGTCAAGAATTTCACCAGTAGGAACATAAGTGGTTTGAGGTCCGACTTTAGGAGCAAGTTTGTTGATAATTCTAGTGTTAGCGAAGGTTCCTCGGGCCATGATTTCATCATTACCTCTTCTAGCACCATAAGTGTTGAAATCAGGTTGTTGAACTCCCTTAGATAAAAGGTATCTAGCAGCAGGGGAGTTTTTAGCAATATTTCCTGCAGGTGAAATATGGTCAGTAGTAATGGAATCACCAAAGCTGCAGAGCACATAGGCATTATCAATGTTTTTAAGTTTGGGCAACTCAAGTTGAGTAGATTGGAAGAAAGGTGGGTTGTGGATGTAAGTTGAAGTATCTTTCCAGCTATATTGTTGAGATGGCTCAGTTTTAAGGTTGTTCCATCTTTCAGTTCCCTTTGAAATTTTGGCATAGACATCTCTGAACATTTCAGGAGTAAGACTGTTAGCAACGACTGCACTAACCTCAGATCTTGAAGGCCAAATATCTCTTAAGAAAACTGCATTGCCGTTAGAATCGTGAGCGATGGGTTCAGTTTCAAAATCAATGTCAACTCGGCCTGCAATAGCATAAGCAACGACCAAAGGTGGAGAAGCCAAATAGTTAGCCTTGATAAGAGGATGTACTCTTGCTTCAAAGTTTCTATTTCCTGATAGGACTGAGCAAGCAACTACATCAGAAGCAGTGACAGCCTATCCAACTTCAGTTGGGAGTTATCCACTGTTACCAATACAGGTCATGCATCCATATCCAGCAGTTGTGAATCCAATCTAGTCCAAATATTTAGTAAGTCCTGATTTGTTAAGATATTGAGTAACAACACCTGAACCAGGAGATAAGGTAGTTTTAACAAAGCTTTTGATCTTGATACCTTTTTAGATGGCTTTTTTAGCCACCAAACCAGCAGCAATCATAACATCAGGGTTTGATGTGTTTGTGCATGAAGTGATAGCAGCCAAAACGACTGATCCGTGTTTTAATTGATGTTCCTCACCGTTGTATTTGAAGTTATGTGTCAAGTTAACTTTTTCAGCTGGTACTCCGAAACCTTTGAAGCCCATTTTGTTAGGGACGCAATCATTGAAATCCTTTTTGACGTTGGAAAGAGGAACTCTATCATGAGGTCTTTTAGGTCCTGAAATGCATGGCTCAACCTTTGATAAATCGAGTTCAAGAACATCAGTGAATTTAATGTTATCATTAGCCTTGTAATCTCTCAATAATCCTTGTTCTCTAAGAGTCTTTTCAATAACTTCCATTCTATCTGAGCTTCTGTTAGTCAAACGAAGATAGTTCAAAGTTTCAGCATCTGGAGGGAAGTATCCCATAGTTGCACCATATTCAGGAGCCATATTTGCAATAGTAGCTCTATCAGCAAGACTTAGATTGGCACATCCTGGGCCGAAAAATTAGACGAATTTACCAACAACTCCTCTTTTTCTGAGAGTATTAACGATTTGCAAAACTAAATCAGTTGCAGTGATGTTCTCTCTGAGATTTCCAGTCAATCTGAAACCAATTACTTCAGGGAGGACCATACTGATGGGTTGACCAAGCATAACAGCTTCAGCTTCAATACCTCCAACACCCCAACCAACGACTCCCAAACCGTTGATCATAGTTGTGTGTGAGTCAGTACCAACGACTGAGTCAGGGTAAACAACTCTATTATTATTTTCAAGGACGACTCTTGCCAAATATTCCAAGTTCACCTGATGAACAATACCACTTCCTGGAGGAACAATTGAGAAATTATCGAAAGCAGTGGATCCCCATTTTAAGAACTCGAATCTTTCATAGTTTCTCTTGAATTAAATTTCTTCGTTTTCTCTCCAAGCATCTTGAACTCTTGCTTTATCAGCTTGGACACTGTGATCAATGACCAAATCTACAGGGCAAAGAGGATTGATTTTTTTAGGATCTCCTCCAAGTCTTTGAACTGCATCTCTCATAGCAGCCAAATCAACAACTGCTGGGACCCCTGTGAAGTCTTGAAGAATGACTCTTGCGGGTTTGAATGCGATTTCAATAGATTTACTTGCAAGTTGTTCCCAGTTAAGAATATTTTAGACATCCTTGGAAGTGACTTCGAATTAATCACAGTTTCTGACGGCGCTTTCGAGTAGAATTCTGATGCTGAATGGCAACTTTTCAAGTCTCGGGTCATTGAGTGATCTTATGTTGTAGTAGGTCAATAATTTTCCAGCAGCTTGTACTTGAGAGGCAACTCTTTGGAAGGGATTTGGTTTGGCGTATGCGAAGGAGTGACGACTAAAGAAGGATAACATTCCAACTTTTATTTTTATTATCAACAAAATCGCTATAAAAAAGATAAAAGATTCACTTATTCGATGTAAAATAAAATGCCCTTTATTAGCACTATCCCTGCATTTAATAAAAATCAGCTTAAAAAAATATGACGTCTTTACTACCTGCATGTGATTGTTATTTTATTTTGATAAGCCAAACTATTTAATTTTAAATATTTGAGAAGTATTAATTAATAACGTTTAATCTATTTTATGTATACGCTTTGAAACCCATTTTTAAGCTTCAAAAACTCAAATTTCTGTGATTTACGGAAGAAATGTGGTACGCTTCATTTAAGATAGAAGAAATAAAACTGAAAGGCTGTTCTATCAGTTTTATAAAATCAATCTATAGGAGTAGAAAATGAATCAAGCAGTATAAAAAGCTTCCAACCTTGCTTTCGAATAGTTAAAGTCCCCATTTGCATACAGCGTAAAATTCCAAAAATACTTTTTATACACTTCTTAAATTAAGCATTAGAAAAAATACAAAGTATACTCTGCAAAAAACGCTTTATTAAATAAAAAAAGAATCTTTCAATTATTTTTAAACTTTTTCCAATTCTAATTTTCTTTTCTTAGAATTCAATAAAAAAATAATGTTTCCTTTAAATATCACCTAACTTTGTAATATCAAGCAAAGTTTCGTCTTAAATCTTATGAATTCAAATTTATAAAGAATTTATCATACTTTTGTGAAATCTAAATGATTACTTTATAGATTGTATCCGCGTTGCGGAAATTATACTACTAATCTACTTTATAGATGAAGACGTATTTCCAAACAACTATAAATAAACTGTAATGAATCAAAGTTAAATGATAGTCGACTATTTTTCGAAATAAATAAATTTTATCAAAATATTTATCTAGAAGGACTATAGTAAGTCCTCGCCTTAGGGCTATAATACGTATATCCATTAGTCTTTCTACTTCTCACCTAAGCATTACGTCTTTGTAGATCTTATTCTTGTCTTTTGACTCTACGCCAAGCTTCTTCCTGTTTTTAGTGAAGTTTTCCAACCATTGTATCGAAATTATTCATGTAATTCCTTCGTCCTTAATAAATAGGACTTTGAGTAAGATACTATTTGCGGTGAAGGAGCTGTGCCTGTTCCTGTAATGCAAACTAATTTGAGATGATGCCTCCTTAAATTTTTTGATTCTAAAATGTCATTTTCTGAATGTACTATCTAACCTAATAGATTCTCCTCCTCAATCTTTGATTCATCTCCTTATATCCACTACTTTTTACAGTTATAGTTTGTTCTATAGACGTGTGGGTCTCAATCTCTGCTTCTATCTGCTGCCTCTCCTACCTCAATTCATCAAGCTAAGAGTATAATCTATCGCGCACTTGCAACAAATTTTCCACCTCAACAATCTAAGACCGTATATTATTAACCTCCACCTGCAATTGCTTGATTTGCTCATTCACCTCCTCCTACTGACATTAACAATCGTTCTGTTAAACTGCATAGTTGTAAGGTTGATCGACCGAAGATAATAATCCTTGAAGCATAGCCTAAGGCGGCATAAATTTATGGGCTTAATGAGCGTTTGTCTGAAAGTTCGTATGCATTATATATTTTCTATATTCAAAAATAACTTAATCTTAGACGAATCAATAAATTTTAACCTGCTTGAATCGATAATAAACATTCAACTTTAAATCAGATGCCACTAACCTTGTGAATGTGTTTGGCCAAATCCACCATTCTGTTTGAGTAGCCCCATTCGTTGTCATACCATGAGACAACTTTATGGAAGTTTTTGTTCAAAGAAAGACCAGCTCCCTTATCGAAAACTGATGAGTGAGGATCGTGAAGAATGTCTTGAGAAACGATTTCATCTTCAGTGTATCCCAAAATTCCTTTCAACTCTCCTTCAGATGATCTCTTGATGGCAGCAGAGATCTAGTCATACGTACATTCTTTTTTCAGTTTTGAAGGTGAAATCTACAACTGAAACGTTGATAGTTGGCACTCTGAATGACATTCCAGTAACTTTTCCCTTAAGACTCGTGATAACCTTGCCCAAAGCTTTGGCAGCTCCAGTTGAGTAAGGAACAATGTTAGCACCAGTAGCTCTTCCTCCTCTGTAACTGGCTCCTTTTTTAACAGCTGAATCAACGACAGCTTGGGATGCAGTAGCAGCATGAACAGTTGTCATAAGTCCTAAGTAGCTTGACAAGTACCTTCAGTAATCACAAAGTTATCATGAATAACTTTAGCAACTGGGGCAAGGCAGTTGGTTGTGCATGAGGCATTCGAAACTACGTTGAGGTCAGCTTTATAGTTATTGTGATTGACTCCATATACAAAGAGAGGAGTATCATCTTTTGGTGGAGCTGAAATGATAACTTTCTTTGCGCCTCCACCCAAATGTTTTGAAGCTCCCTCAGTAGTTAAGAATTTTCCAGTTGATTCTAAGACAGTGGAGACTCCGTGTTATCCCCATGGAATCTTAGCAGGATCTAGCACAGAATAGAGCCTAATTTTTTGTCCATTAATGATTACTCCGTGTTCCCAAAGCTAGACGTGATGAGGGAATCTGCCCTGGGCAGAGTCATATTGCAGTAGGTATTTGAGATATTTAGCGTCCATCATAGGATCATTAACTGCAGCAACATTGAGTCCTCTAGGATTTTCGAAGGTTGATCTAAGAACGAGCCTTCCAATACGGCCTAATCCATTGATTCCAAGCATGTTTAACTAATATTTGATTAAGATCTGATTATGATATATTTTATGTAATATTCTATAAATAATATTATACTACTCTTCCAAAAAACTGCTCCAAGAAGCTGAAGGGCGCTCGTCCAGAGGCAACTATCACCCTCAGCAGTCTTAATCTGAGCTAATCAAGTGAAATGGGTACAATCACTATGATCTTACCCTACGCTGCTATATTTCATATTCTTCTATAGATCGGACATATCGCCAGCTGATCAAATATGTAGTAAGAACAAATTATAAGAAAGATTAAGTTATTTTAGATATCAAACTCATAAAAATTGATTAGGAAAAACGAAGCCGATGTAGAATGGGTTTTGCTGACCCATAGGCCCACTCATATACCCAATCATATTTTCGAAGCCTGTAGCAAAAGGCAAATGACTTGGGATATTGGTGGTTTAAACAACTGTAGGGACTATGGGCCTTCTCTCGACTTCGTTGTTCTATCTTTAGACGACCTACTCTTGCTCTTCTTCAGCTTAGGCGTCTGAAGGAGAATGCATTTATATATTTTCTTAATGCCCTTATTCTAACATAAGGCGGTTAAGACAAATTTTTACTAATCTTTTTTAAGTGAGGTGACCAGACAGTTTCTTTTGACGATTCACTAGAAGATTGTATCTATTTTTAAGTGCATTTTAAGTACGCCCATCCATAAACTTAGATATTTACGACCACTTTTTTGACCCTTACAATTATAAAACATATTCAAGAAGATGACGATCTTCTTGGAGTGTCCAAGGCCCTTTTTGAATGTTGGGATTCAGAAAACAGTTCCAATGCTCTCTACATTGCTTGGGTGTTCTAAAGACTTTGTTTTTGTTGGGATTTCTTTAGTATAGTAATTCTGATACTAACTTCCAGTTAATTTTTGAGTGGTCTGATATGAGGTCTGCAAGTAATTTTGACTAGAGTTTTGACCATTTATGGGTAATCAACTTGACTTTTTTCAGGGATAACCATTTGAATTTACATTTTTGCCAGTTAGAGCCTGAAATCAGCTCTGAAATAAACTCCCAATCTTGTTTTGTCTAAATAAATTTGTTGATACAAGTTCGGAGAAGTGCGATAGGCTAGACATTTATAGTCTCTTACAAACCAGCCAGACTAAGAGTATGATGTCCTCATTGTTCCAATTCCTCTTTATTTTTCTGTTTCGCAACATTCTAATTAAAAATGATTTTACTTATTGAGGCGACGCTAGGCCATCAAAATCACTTACTCCTTGCTTTTCACCCTAAATTCGGGCATGCTATCACAGTACTCCTTGACACATTGAGGAACAGTGGTCACCTCTTCCGCAGAAAGCCCTTCCACAAATTATCGAAGCCTATTCAAAGAATGGTGAAGGTCATCGATTTTTTGATCGCCCGCAGGTACTTCTTCCATTTAACCTTGCTCTGAGCAATCCCAGTCTGAACTATTCTTTCCTTCCTAGGCCTTTTCAAAACGCAGTACCTTCCTCCCTTTCTCAGTCCTTAGCATATAATATGAGATTAATAATTATTTCACTGAGGCTGTCAACACTAAAAATTTACTGGTCCTACCTTAGAGCTTCTCTCCCCTTGATTTCTTTAGATCTTCATCCTTCTAGACAGTTTTTAAAAAAATACGGTGAAAATTGAGATGATCGATCTGTAAAAGAATCTTTTGCCAAGAAACGCCTTTCTTCTTTTTCTCAAACAAAAAATATCCTTAAAAGTTAGCTTTCGAAGTTGTAATCTCAGGAAATAAATAGCTCAAATATTCTGATTTGTCACCGCTGAAAATCTTTTCTCAAATTTCAAAGCTTTACCATGACCCGCCTAAGTATTCCCTAACACTTCGTTTACAGAAATTTTAGAAAGCTTCTTTTAGATTGCTTTTTCTTCAGCTAGAGTTCTAAAAGAACAAGGCCGAATTAAATTAATTCAAAGGATTCAAAATCTTTAACCCATGAGTTCTTCTATCTTAGGCAAAAAATTGAAAAGGCAGTACAAGATAAACTCCAAGCGAAAATATTTTTTTCTGTTTACTTAGTACTTAAACAAACATATTTGGTGCTCTTCCTTTGATGGGCTAGATGCTACAACATTTTAGCAACTCCTCATACATCAAGTTAATGAATCTTAGTTTCCCTAAGTGAGATAAGCAAACTCTTGAAACTGATTGAAATAATCGATAGATAGTAATGAGATCCAAACACTCCGTAAAATTTAAAACTTACCTTTTAAATCTCTAAAATCATTATCTGCTACCTGATTTTAAAATTAACCAAAACTGCTTCCTAAACGCCTCGATAGTCTCGCAACTAAGCTCGGGTGATGCCTCATATCTTTATTGAGTAACTCGATACGTTCCTTTATTTCTAAGATTCAGCGTAAGCCTTTTTATTATTATAATCGGAAAGTCTAACGAATAAGTTAGTTACTCTGACGATTTAAAAAACTTTAGGAAACAGCCATTCGGCGTATAGTGGGATGTAATGGGTAGTAAGAATAAGTGCCAGTAACGTAGGTCTCATGATTTTTACTTATTTTTTGAGTCTAATTTGTTGCGGCCTGATATTAATTTATGCTCAAATTCAAAAATGATCAATTAAAATTGTAAAGATAACATTTTCATAAAGATTGATAGCATAATCCTTTATAAGTATCACAAGATCATTTACCTTTAAATAAAATCAATATTATTTATTGTAGTTGATTATTCAGAGTTATCCAAGATTCACCGCTATTCTCACAATGCTCACAAAAACTGCAACGCGAACAGTACACTCTTCGACCCATAAGATTCAGGCATTATTGCAGAATTTTCTACTACATCTTTACTTTTTTTATCATCTAAACACCCAATCCTTTTAATTGCTCAAAAAGAACTTCATTTAACAATTTACGATAATACATTGCGAATTTCTCTCTCTAGATGTCTTTTAAAGTTGGCTCCTTAACATATGTTTCTAAAATAGTACTTTTCATCATTGTCATGACTTCCAAGAAGAACCTAAATATGAAAAGAAGTACCTAAAGTATATATGGATATATTTCTCATCGAATTGAATCAACTTGAGATATATCTTACTTCGGAAGGATAGTATTTCATATTGATGCCTTATGAGACCTGGAAGACTTCTTTGATCTTGATAAAACCCATTTTTCCAAAGAAGAGCTCTGAGCTCAATGTTTGAGTTGAAATCAGAAATAAAAGTATAGATAGGCTCGATTTATCTCAAAACATCTAAATAAATCTACATAACGAAATTGTTACTTTCTCTGTTATACCATGAGGATACTTTTCAAAAATAATTTGGACCTTGTTGAGGAAAGTTTGAAGAGCAAAACATTTAGCTTCATGATTAGTCTCCAGCAGATCTTTACTTTTATTCCATGCTTCGAGAGATGAGAGTTCGGTGGGTAGTGTCTTTTTCATCAAACTTTGAGCAAAAGACAGATAGATCTCCCAATCATGTTCTTGGAAATTCGGTGCTATTTTCTCCAATAAATTGTTCAAAGCCTTAAAACTGAGTTCAATCAGCAGTATAAGAGAATGATTGATGATACAATTTTCATATATTTTGAATACATCTTCTAAAAATAGTTGGAAATCTTAGTAGTACAAAACAATTAACTCATTGATTGAGTGGAAGAGCTAAGTAAAAGAATAGTTCAACCATTTCTATAGTTCATCTTTTTTCAGAGGTTTAGATTGAGAAGTATAGGTTATTTCTTCAAAAGCAGGCCTTAGAACACCTTGTAGTACCATCTTCCAAAATTAATATCTAAACAGTTTACCATATTTGGTCAATATTTCAAAAAGGGTTTTGATAGCTGGTGCCTGCACTTTAGCCCTTGAATCACCACACATTGGGAAAATAATACTTAGAAGAGGTAGAAATACTGTCTGCCAGAAATTGATATCTATATGAGCGTTTTAGACAGCTTAGCTACTTTTTTAAAGATCGATTCCTAGTCTCTGATGATAATACTCTACAATCAACTGTATAATCTGCAGACATCCCAATACATAAGTTTCCTATTTTTACCTAGTCAACTTGTTTAGGATCTGAACAAAATCAGTATAATTTTATTCCAGATTAAAAATAGTGAAATTGCTTTCAGAGATCTTCTTTAAAATAGCGTAAGCTTTCTCTTTGATAACTTGATGTTATTCATCTTCAAAGCTATTATTGACTACGGTAAGTATAGTTTTCCATCCTGTTTTTAGGTGTGTTGGATAATTATTGACGAAATAGCTTAATGCACCTATCATGAGTTCTTTTACTGCAAAGGATTTTGATGTGTTAAAGATTTATTCAAAAGGCTTTAGATAATCTCTTTGTAAGTTTAATAAATCTTTTCTTTTGAGGAATTTTGTAACCATCTGCTTTAAAAAGTCTGAAGCAAATAAGCTCACCTTCTCATTTTTATGTCTACCCAACTAAATAAAATAGTCTCTTAAATCACTCCAAAAACTATTAAGAATATCAACACTCCTAGCAGAGTTAAGTTAAAGTAGTTATATGATTTTTTCTAAGCAAAATGGGTTGGGACCTTCATTAGTTTACTCTCTACTAACACCCAACAATGCCTTCAAGAGGTATACCAAGTTAGAGTTAGTTATTTTCGTCGATTTGTTCATAATTTGTTCGATATAAGAATCAAACAAGAAACATCTATTTTCGATGATAGTTATAGGAGAGTGATTTTTATTTGATTGATCTTTACGAATAGATTTGGACCTGTTGAATCTACTTATTAAAAATATCACAACTCTCCACTGTTCACTCAACATCTCCTCAAATTTACGTACCCACTCCAACATCGCCTACATTAGGATATATTTTTTGCTTATTATGTTTGTACGTTGGATTTCTTACCATATTTTTTAGATTCCTCTCTAGATGATTCTTGGAACACTCCATTCATAACTGATTCTTAAGGCACCTTCAATGAGTTAGAGACTTTTTATTATTTCTTACTTTTATCTCTACTCAAGATCCTTTATTCTAAATGTTAGCATATCAATAATCTGGTAGATAAATTCCTAGATAAAGATGGATATCGGATAGTTATGGAAATGAGAGAGTTATTCTATAGGCCTCATCTCTATATTCTAAGCTTTCTATAACCCTTATCTCTATGATTACTTCTGATAAATTTAAATAGCTTTTTTAGGATTTGTATTGTAAGCAATCAGAATTTAAATTTCTTTCAGTTTTTCATGCACTCCTAAAGGTTTCTTTTGTACACTATTGTAGATTTCCTATAGAAAAGCAGGAGGAAATTCAGCTTCAGCACTACCATTCATACCAATAGATAATTTTGAATATTGAGGTAAAGTCATTTTTTAAATTACTTGTGGATTATGGAGATTACTCTGAAGCATCATCAGCAAGTAAGAGAAAGAATAGACAGCATCGGAGTTTACAAAGACAGTTCCTTATCTATTTTGATTGAAATAAGTAATTCCAAATGTTTCGATGATTCTTTAAACCACCTGAGACTCTCCTGGCAAAGTGAAATGCTTCAAAAGGTGTCTCATTCCTTCATCAATTGGTTGCCTAGTAAAATTGATTTGGCCAATGAAATGCTTCCTTATTTGACCTGCGAAATCATCAATATCTCCAATAAGTTGGCCGATATTGGTGGAATTCAATCTTTTCAGATTTGTATGCAGAAATTTGGCTATTTACTCAGGATCTTTGGGTAAGAAACCTTCTTCAATCAATTTCTTGACTACTTTTAATGGCTTTTCAGTATTGTTAAATCTTTAGATATTAGCTCTTATTTTATTCAACTTATTCTTTCTCTCAAACATCATCTAGGCTTAATTATGATGCATCTTTTTATTCGTTTACTGTAAGTATTTTAATAGTTGAAGACAAATCTACAAACACATTCTTTTGGCATTCAGATCTTCTGAAGGAGGAATAGTGATGGTTTATGGTACTGGAATACCAATATATACTTGTCTCAAAGCATCAATCACTTCTCTAACTGCGTCAAAATGATTTGGTGAGCAGTCAAGTTACATTACAGCATCAAATAACAGGCGATTATTGATTAAATCTCGGATAAATCTTAGTATTTAGTCTCTTATATTGGGTGGAGTTAAAAAGTATTGAAGTTTTTTAGCAAATAATCTTAGCAAGACTTAAGTTTAATCTAAAAATATTCTCAGTTGAAGAAGTTTTTTAAGAGTGGCCATACATGGTAAAAATGCTTCTGATTAAGCATACACATTTACCATGACATGCCTCACTACTTTTCTGAGCTAGAAATACATTTTAGGACTCAATTTATCAGTTATCTTCTTAATTTATGAAGCCATCAGAACAAAAATCTATGAAAAACTTACTTTTTTCTTCACGTCTGAGTGTACCAAATACTTTTTAAATAGATTAAACATTTCAATGATATGAGCCTAAAACACCTCAAAAGATCTTTGCTCTTCATCTACAAACTTTTACAATGAACCTAAATTTAGAGCTAAGTACTTATCTCATTCAAAAGAGTATGTTTGCATTGATAGCTGCAAACTGGAAGTCGATTGACTTTACAGTAATAATTTGCAGTATTTCGACAGTTTAAACACCAACCGAATTTGCCAGCAGGTGTTCCTTTTTCATTACGCGCCTTGCTTACGACTGACTTAAAATTTTACAATTGACTTTCCAAAGGGACTAAACGAAACTATAAAACAGATGAGTATGGTGATAAATCTTCATGGATGGCTACTGTATCTGCGATTATCTGTCCGTATTTATTTACAAGATTCTTCACGGAGATATTGTTATCCTAATATAGAAATTTGCGATCGTGAGCTTAGCGATAGGACTCGAGAGAGTGTCTAAAAATTTACAATACAACTGATTTTATAAGCTTTTATTATTATTCCAGTCTATTTGTGACCATGCAATCCAAAAGATAATCGAATATTTTCGATAGAAGTTGTTGAGGGATGCTGTTCTGATCTAATCTCCAAATCAAACTCAAAGTTTTTGCTACATTTATATTCAGACCTTCATCTTTCTCCCCCAAATTTACCAAAATTTAGATGTAGATTTCTTTGAATGTTTTGTTATTGTAATCCTCGTGACTCAATAAAAGGAACTACTTGTGTTATTATTTGAGCAGCTTGAGACTAGCACTCAGATCCTCATTGGGTGCTATGAAATTATAAGCAAACAGACGTTGAATTGCAGAAATAATCGGTGAATACAGTTTGGGCGTTTTGCTACCCAGCAATACAACTAACGCAAGTAGATAGTTGGCAGGTTCAATGCGACCCTCTACTTATTTTGCGAGAAAATCTACATATTCGAGGGTATACTTTCCACCGTATCTACTAGATCTTTGACGAGATGGAATTTTTTAAAGCTAATTTTGCGCACTCGTTTGAGCGCATCGGAAATTGTGTCGATGTATATTTGAAAGTAATCTTGTCCCGACATTTAATCTTATTAATTCTTTAAGTTTATAAAAACATGAATATCAAGACCAACTTACCCTCTTACATAAACAATATAGTTTAATCGGAAACCTGTACTATACTTTCTTCATTAATTTAAAATTACGTCATCTGACCATTAAAAGGCAACCTATCACCACCACACATCAATCCATAAACTCCATTGAATTGTGCAGGTATACGTATACTAC